>MEHZ011316597.1_pt1 | contig 38409 bp, 33 predicted proteins | sample 897221 | NCBI WGS metagenome assembly MEHZ01 (sample SAMN05514161, study PRJNA337945) | marine metagenome | isolation source: marine surface water | place: Arctic Ocean | collected 2007-12-13 | reverse complement strand
GTATTCATCGGCTTAGAAGGAGCTGGTACTTTAGAAATAAAAACCATTTCAGGAGGAATCTTAACGGCCATGACCACAACCGTTTCAGGTCTTGTTGTAGGTATCGTTGCTTATGTTGGCTACAATCATTTGGTTATGAAACTAGAGAAAATAGCTCTTGAAATGGAAAACATTTCATTCAACTTAATGAAGCACTACGATAAGAAAGGTGAAAATTAATCCATTAGATCATGAGTCTTAAACAAAGAAATAAAATAAAGATAGAGGGAGGCATGGCCAGTATGACTGATCTTGTATTCTTGCTTTTGATTTTCTTCATCATCATGAGCTTGATGGCGAATAACCAAACCCCCTTGGATTTACCGAAAGCCGAACAAAATTTACCGACTGATCAAACTCCTGTAGAACCGACAGTCCTTGTTTTAAAGAACAACGCGTACATCGTAAAAATAGGAGATAAAGAAAGTGATGAGGTAAGTTATGCGGACATGGAGGGCTTAATTACCTCTGCTGTTGAAGAATCAGGCAAAACAAAAGTAAGAATAGCCGGGCACAAGGAAGCAAACTATGAAGCCGTATTCAAGGTTCTTGGCTTGTCTCAATATAACGGTTGGGATCCAGTCCTTGCCTACGATAAATAAACAAAATTGAAGAAGGAAAAAAAAGAGGAAAACAAAAAGAAGTCATTAATCTTTACGCTGAGCTTTATGCTTATTGTATTGATTTGCTTGTCTTTTATTCAATTTCGTATTCCTCATGAGGTGAAATCATTAGTGAGTGTTGCCCCCCCACTTCCACAAGAAATCAAAAATTTTGTTGCCGAATCGCACAAAGCGCAAAGTAAAAAGCCATCAAGTGCTAAAAAACCATCTCAAAGTAAAAATCCGAGTAACAATTCCAACGATGAATTGACCGACAACAATCCTGATGAAGCAGTTTCTAATCCTTTTGGAGGTAGCGGTGGTGGACAGGAGTTTGGAGGTGGAAGTAATGGAGATGGAGATGGTGGTGGCGATAACGGCGGAAATGGCGGCGGTGGCTATGGCGAATTAACGCGCATGAATTCACCCGTCCCTAACCAACCGAACACAGATTACAGTGGACAAGTAACAGTCTTACTTACTGTAAACGATAAAGGTGTAGTCATTTCAGCTAAATCCACTAGCGGTACTACCCACCCTGACCAAAACGTAATTAAACTGGTCGTTGACCATGTAAAGAAAAACGTACAGTTTAAGGCTCAAGCTGGTGCGCCAATCAGAACCGCATTCTACACTGTTCAAATTGACGCAGGATAATTACAATTCAAAAATAGATTGGTTATTTAATCAATTCCCTGCCTTTCAAAAACAAGGAGGAATGGCATATAAGCCAGGCTTATCTCACACTCTTTCACTTCTTAAGGCATTTCATCTCGACATTACTAAACTTAAGGCAATTCATATTGCAGGAACGAACGGAAAAGGCAGTACTTGTAGTTTTTTAGCCTCATTAATGACAGAGTCTGGCAAAAAAGCTGGACTCTTTACATCACCTCACATCTATGACTTCAGAGAGAGAATTCGAGTAAACGGAAACATGATTTCAAAAGACGAGGTCCTTTCTTTTATCAAAGAAATTCAAACTTTAAAATTAGCGTTTAAGCCTTCCTTTTTTGAAATTACTTTTGTTCTTGCTGTCAAACACTTCTTAGCTCAAGAATGTGACATATGTGTCTTTGAAACAGGCATGGGCGGGCGCCTAGATGCCACAAATGTTCTTCATCCAATTGCAACAGCGATCACCAACATTAGTATGGACCACACGGAGTTTCTTGGAGAGACTCTTGAGGCCATAGCGGAGGAAAAAGCGGGGATCATAAAGAATGACACCCCATTATTTCTTGGGAAAAAAGAAGCACACAGCTACTCGATTTTCAAAGAAAAAGCCGACAGCAAAAAGAGTCCTGTTTTTATAAACGAGCCGAGTTATACTTTTGACGAATTGCCTAATTATCAAAAAGAAAACTTCAATCTTGCCATTCAAATACTCCGCTTCATTAACAAAAAAGAAATAAGAAACGATCTTATTTTCAAAGCATTAAATCATCTTGAGCAAAATACGGGATACGGGAAAAGAATGGAATGCATTCAAGATGAACCGAAAGTTTACCTTGATGTCTCACATAATAATGAGGGTATTCAAGCCTCTATTGAGTTTGCAAAAAAGAAAACAAAAGGAAGTCTCTATGTCATTCTAGGAAGTGCAAAAGATAAAATCTACGACCGTCACACATTCGAACAACTCTTCAGTACCAAAATCTCTTTTTGTGTATTTTCTAATACACGATCAAAATCAGTAGAGGATTGGCAAAACATCAATAATCAATTCAAAAAAGAAATAACAATTAATCGAACATTGCAAGATGCCTTTCACAACCTAAGTACCCTACTTAAAAACGATGACACCGTTCTGATTACGGGGAGCTTCTTTTTGATTTCCGATTATAATCCTTCCATTTGACCATTGATTCGTTTGTAAATCCCAAAATACCTTTATCTTTGCTGCGATGGAAAAGCAGGTCATCCTTAATGAGAAGCACCTTGAACTGACTCTAAAAAGACTTTGCCATGAACTCATTGAAACCCATAACGACTTTAGTGAAACTGTAATTATTGGACTCCAGCCTAGAGGAATCCATGTTGTTCAACGTCTTAAATTCCAACTTGGTAACATACTTAGTAAAGAAATAACTTGCGGGAGTCTTGACATTACTTTTTATAGAGATGATTTCCGAAGAAGAGAAATTCCACTTATCCCCAGCATTACCAATATAGATTTTAGCATTGAGAACAAGAACATTATTCTTGTGGATGATGTGTTATTTACAGGACGGACCATTAGGTCTGGCCTCGATGCGCTATTATCATTTGGTAGGCCTAAAAGTGTTGAGCTTTTAGTTTTGATTGATCGCCGATTCAGAAGAGATCTACCCATTGAAGCCAACTATGTAGGAAAAGCAGTAGATACATTGCTTTCAGAGCGTGTGACCGTGGAATGGGCTGAAATTGAAGGACAAGATAAAATAGTATTGTACAGTAAAGAAAATGATGAATAATTTAAGTGTTGCGCATCTCATTGGAATTAAAGACCTATCCCCAGAGGATATCCATTTAATTTTCAAAACAGCCGATAGTTTTAAGGAAGTAATCAATCGCCCCATAAAAAAAGTACCATCACTGAGGGACATAACCATTGCCAACTTGTTTTTTGAAAATTCGACTAGAACCAAGTTGTCATTTGAGCTGGCGGAAAAAAGACTTTCAGCTGATATTGTAAACTTCAGTGCATCCGGAAGCTCAGTAAAGAAAGGAGAGACACTTGTTGATACGGTAAATAACATATTATCAATGAAAGTGGACCTTGTGGTCATGCGGCATCCTAATCCAGGAGCAGCGGCATTTTTATCCAAAAAAATTGGAGCCAAAGTGATAAATGCCGGAGATGGAACACACGAACATCCCACACAAGCCTTACTCGATGCCTATTCCATAAGAGAAAGACTCGGTAGCGTAAAAGGTAAAAAAGTAGTTATTGTAGGCGATATTCTTCACTCTAGAGTTGCACTATCAAACATCTACTGCCTTCAAAAGCTTGGCGCTGAAGTAATGGTTTGCGGCCCACTCAATCTGATTCCAAAAGACATGGAAACTCTTGGTGTCAAGGTTTCAACAAACCTAAAAGAAGCATTAGAATGGTGCGATGTGGCGAATATGCTTCGAATACAGATCGAGCGCCAAGATGAAAAATTCTTCCCTTCTCTCAGAGAATATGCCATGTTGTTCGGATTAAATAAAGAGCTTTTAGACTCTTTAACAAAAAAAATAATTGTCATGCACCCAGGGCCTATCAACCGCGGTGTTGAAATCACTTCCGATGTGGCTGACAGCTCACAAAGCATCATATTACAGCAAGTCGAAAATGGTGTCGCAATCCGAATGGCAGTAATTTATTTGCTTGCGGCTCAAATTGAACGCTAATTTTTATATTTTTGATGATAATGAAAAACTTTTCATCGGAACACAAAGGAAATATCGCCGTAGTTTACTCACAGGTAGATAAATTAGACTCAAGCAATGCTCCAGAGTTAAAAAGCATGTTTTTACATCTCAACAAGAGTTCAAAAAATCTAATTATACTGGACATGAGCCAAACCAAGTACTGCGATTCTTCAGGCCTGAGTGCTATTCTTATAGCGAATAGACTCTGTAAAGACAATAGCGGAACTTTTTGCCTTGCGGGTTTACAGCCCAATGTCTTCAAACTCATTCAAATTGCGCAACTAGATCAGGTTCTTAATTTGTGTGAAAATGTAGATAGCGCACTTGTTAAATTAAAATAGTGAATTTCTCTGTTACCATTCTTGGTAGTGGTGCTGCTTTACCCACAAAAAACAGAATGCCCACCGCGCAATATGTAAATTGCAATAATCGACATTTTCTAATTGATTGTGCAGAAGGCACTCAGCTTCAGCTCAGAAAGTATAAAATTAATTTTCAGAAAATTAGCCATATTTTTATTTCTCATCTGCATGGGGATCACTATTTTGGATTGGTCGGTCTCTTGAGCACGATGAATCTACTCGGACGGGAAAAAGAACTTTTCATCCATGGGCCGAAAGAATTGCAAGACTTCATTATGCCCATGCTTCGCTTTGGAGGGGCCAGGCTCGCTTTTAACCTGAATTTCATTGCTTTAAACACGACGGATAAAATCAAAATATACGAGGACCCTGTCCTTGAGGTCCATAGTTTTCCTTTAAAACACAAAATACCCACATGTGGCTTTATTATCAAAGAAAAAAAGAAAGCTTTAAAAATAAACCCAAAGAAAATCAAAGAGAAAAACTTAAAGATTGAACATTTTAAAGCATTACAAAACGGAAAAGATATAATACTGGAAAATGGAGAAGAAATTAGCTTTAAGGACGTCACATTGCCTCCGACAGAAGTGCTTAGCTATGCCTATTGCTCTGATACAAAAAAAAATTTAAAAGTTGTCGAATTCATTAAAGAGGTAACGGTTTTGTATCACGAGGCTACATTTCTAATCAAAGATCAAAAAAGAGCCAATAGCACTTTTCATTCATCTACTAAGGACGCAGCCCTTATTGCCTCAAAAGCAAATGTAAAGAAACTTGTTGTAGGGCATTTATCTTCAAGATATAAGACAAATGATGCGCATACCGAAGAACTTCAGAATCTATTTACGAATAGCCAAGTAGCTGAAGATGGCCTGTGTATTGATTTGGCTAAAGAACAATCAAGGTCCTAATCGCCATCATCATCAAAAAGAATGATGAGAAAATAGTAATAAAAAGAACAACTGATTCTAACTTGTTTTTTGTTTCTACTACAATTTGCTCTTTTCCATTCAGTGATGCTGTTTGAAAAGCAACTTTATTAGTGATAAATAACTTCATGACCTCATGATTTAATTTGTTTTGTAAGCGTTTCATTGTTGTGTTTGTTTGTGAATCAAAGGTGCTGCATTAATAATTATTTAACGGTCACTAAAGGATTTTAAATTTTAAATTAGAATAGCCTACATAGGCTGTTATAGGTGTTGTTACATTCACCTATACAAAAAAACACTTAGGGCATACGAATTAACAAAAGACTTATCTCTCAGTCAAATTCTCTGCGGAAACAAGATAAAAGTGATCTATAAAAAGACAGTAAAATTAAATATGACAAAGCTATAGTGTTTCTCTTTTCGTTGGTAATAAAAAAAAGAGATCTTTGCCCGCGATTACGAGTCTTTCAGTTTCATTAGTGAAAAGAACGAGGGTAATGTGAGTTATCAGCACTCTCCACGCCCTCTTGTTTCTAGCTACTACTACATCAGTCTATACAGCGACAACTCAAAGCACTACTGGAATCGTAAGTGTCTTAAACTAAGAAAAGCCCTCATCCGAGGGCTTTACATTTTGAAACTTAAACATTAAAGGGATTATCTTACAACTAGCTTTTGTGTCGTTGAGAAGTTGTTGTTATCTGAAAGGTTGATAAAGTAAATTCCTGAATTCAGATCTTGCACAGTGTGCGTGCTCTTCGAAGTAACATCTGCTTTTTGAACCATTTGTCCATTTGCACTGATAATAGTAAGTGTGTTAATTGCTTTGTTGTCCCACGAGACAGTTGCATAATCTGTAGTTGGGTTTGGATAAACATCAACATGTCTTGAATCTAAGTCAGAAACACCTGATACATTTAAATTTTCTATAGTTGTATTTATCTCTTTTGAGCAGCCCTCGATATCCATAACAGTTACCTGATAGTAGCCTGCTGGCACGCCATACAGATCTTCTGATACATCACCCGTATTCCAAGTATATGTGTATGGAGCTGTTCCACCCTGAACCGTAAGATCTACATCGTTAAAAGGAGCATATAATAAAGGACCAACAACCGCGACGCTAGCTTGTATGTCTAAAGGTTCTAAAACGTCGTAAGAACTCCAGTACTCGCATCCATTACCATCTGTTATATTTAATCTATACGTTCCTGCAGAAAGGCCATAAACATCTTCAGTCGTCATTCCGTTATCCCATTCAAAAGTGTAATTAGGAACCCCCTCTAGAATTGAAATATCTATTGCACCATTAGCAATTCCATTACAAGATACATGCTGAATTTCACCTTCGATTACTGGAAGCGAAACATCTTCAATAGTAATTGTAGTGTCTATAACACAGCCCAAAACATCAGTAACTGTAAGTGTATATTCTCCAGCCACTAGATTTGAAAGACTAAGGTCTGTTTGACCATTTGACCATTCAATAGTATAAGGAGCGTTTCCTTCATCGACACTCATTTCTAACTGCATACCAATTTCTCCACAAGAAAAAGAAGCGAATCCAGATAATTGCATCTCATTAAAATCCATGGTCATAGCGAGAGCAGCACCAGCATCTAATCTTCCTGTTCCGATTAAACCTGCATAATCCGGATTAATATCATCGATAAAAGCTGATGAACTTTTCAATATGTATTCTATATTTTCATTCGTAAGACAAGGGTTTGCAGCAAGCATAAGTCCAACTGTTCCGGTTACAAATGGTGCAGCATAGGAAGTTCCTGAACCTTCCATTTCCCAATTTTGTGCAGGGCTAATTAAAACGTCATAACCAGGTGCACTTAAGTCAACAGTCTCATTATGTTGGTGAGTCGTTAATGGGTCACCAAGGATTCTCTCATGGTTATCAAATTCTCCTATACTAGTAACCGAAAAAACATGATCATATGCAGCAGGGTAAACAAGATTCTCAGCACCACCGCAAGTAGAGCCATTTCCCGCAGCCGCAACAATAAAGGTTCCATTATTATAAACTTCATCCATGACGCCTTGAAGGTATTGATTGAATTCACAACCCGAAGTCCAGCTAAGGTTAATTACTTTGAGTCCCGCATAAGAAGCCGCAAGAACATCGTTATAACTCATTAGATAAAATGCTATAGAACAATTGTAACCGATGTGGCTTGAAAACGCATTGTTATTCGTTCGTCCGGCAGCAACAATCGAAACAGCAGTACCATGTGTTGTTGACGTAGAATTATTAGCGTTATAATAAACAACCTTACCAGCAAGTTCAATATGATTCGTATCGATATTCTGATCAGAGATAGCAATAACAACTGATGAGTCTCCAGTTGAGTAATCCCATGCAGCCTCTGAATTTATCAAATTAATTGCATAATCTTCATTAGTCGCTCGATGATCATTCGGCGTAGCCAACGTTTCATAAGTTGGGGCATATTCAATTCTACTCAATACAGAAACGTTGTTGCTAAGTAGAGCGAGAAGGTCTACGGAATTCGTAGAAGAAGAGGAAATCTCATAAACCTTCATCAAGGAGCCCCTCTTTGAAGCCGGAACAGCTTTAGTCACATTGGTTATTCCCAATTCAGATATCATAGAACTAAACGAAACGTCATTTGAAACCAAGTTTCCTTGGGCATTAATAAATGGAACGTCACTAGGGTTTAATATAGTCGCCCATACTTTACCTTGATCCTGTGCTTTAATAACAAAGAATGACAGACAACAAAAGATAAAAGATAGAAGAGTAATTCTAAGTATGTTTAAATTTTTCATGTTCGAGTTTTTAAGAGTTGGGTCAAATCTCCAGTATCTTCATCGAATCAAGAAAGATTTAGATCAGCTAGAAGGTAAAATACAAAAGCCTACGAATAAGATAATACGTAATGACCGCAATCAGAATAAGTAATACTACGCAGGGACAGTATAATAAATAAGGGATTACTTCTGAGAGAATCGAAATAAAATAAGAGCTGTAAAAGCAAAAAATATATTAGGTGTCCAGACGGACAATAAGGGCGGGAATCCTATATTCAATGAGGCTACGGTTAGCATTTTCATAGAAAAAATATAAACAAAGACAATGCCTAAACCTATCGCAATGTTTATTCCTACGCCTCCCCTTCTCTTCTTAGATGCCACAGAAACACCAATTAGGGTTAATATATAAGCCGCAAATGGGTAAGAAGTCCGTTGGTGCAATTCAATTTGATATATAGGAACCATTGAAGACCCTTTCGCTTGTTCTCTACTAATAAAATCATTTAGCTCTGAATAAGTCATGGTCTCAGCTGTATTTTCCCTCTGGGCCATATCAGAGATGCTAAAATTAAAAGAAGTGTCTAGTGTTTTTATATGTCGAATCGCAATTGAATCTTTAAAAAATCGTTTTTCATACAAATCATTGAGTATCCATTTCTTTGAGTTAGGTTCATTTAAGGCATAACGAGCCTTCAAGAAATAAATAGGCTTCATGGCTTGTGACCATTTTTGAAAAGTAAAATCATTAACACGACCATCAGAATTGGTATAGTTAGAGAAGTAAACTGATTCATTCTCAGGAAATTCGGCATGATAATCCTGAACAACCATAACGTCCCTATAATACTTTTCCTCAAAGGCTAGACGGACCTTATTGGCCCTAGGCACCATAATATGATTGATCGCTAATGAAAATACCATTAAAATACTAGCAGCTATGAAATACGGGCGTAGATAACGAGACATAGGTTTTCCACTGAACCAAATCGGTATAATTTCGGTGTCTTTCGCCATAATCGTAGTAAACCAGATGACCGACAGAAATACAATCATAGATGTAAACATATTCCCATAAAGAATAATGAAGTTCACATAATAATCCAAAACAATTTCATTAAGCGGTGCCTTATTCGAAATAAATTCTCCTAATTTTTCGGAGACATCAAAAACAATAGCGAACATCATGATTACACCCAACATAAAAAAGAATGTTGAAAGAAATTTCTTTATAATGTATCTATCAATTATTGACAACATTATAGACGTGTATTCATTTGTATTACCATTTTATTTTTCCATTCAGTGAAGCTTCCGTCTATAATTCGTACTCTCGCCTCTTTCATTAATCTAAGATAAAAAGACAGATTATGAATGGTCGCAATTTGCATTCCTAGAAATTCTCCAGACTTAATTAAATGGCGTAAATAAGCCTTAGAATAATGCGTATCAACGTAACATGAACTATTTTCATCAATAGGAGAGAAGTCACTAGACCATTTTTTATTCTTAATGTTAATTGTTCCATTCTCTGTATATAACAGTCCATGACGCGCATTCCGTGATGGCAAAACACAATCAAACATATCGACACCGAGGGCAATACATTCCAGTAAATTCCACGGCGTACCTATCCCCATTAAATATCTCGGTTTTTCCTTAGGTAAAATATCAGTAACCAAAGCTGTCATTTCATAAAGATCCTCCTCCGGCTCTCCAACGGACAACCCTCCAATCGCATTACCGAAAGCATCAAAAGAGGCTATCACCTGCGCAGACTCTTTTCTTAAATCTTTATAGGTACTCCCTTGAACTATTGGAAATAAAGCCTGGTTATAACCATAAGCGCAATTCGTTTTGTCCATCTGATCAATACACCTTTTCAGCCATCGATGTGTAAGCCCCATAGAATTCTTAGCGTAAGCATAATCGCAAGGGTAAGGGGTACATTCATCAAATGCCATAATGATATCAGCACCTATACTACGCTGAATATCAATTGCCCTTTCAGGAGTAAAATAATGATAGCTTCCGTCGATATGTGATTGAAACTTAACTCCTTCTTCGTTGATTTTACGAGAACCAGAAAGAGAGTAAACCTGGTACCCACCACTGTCCGTTAAAATAGGTCTGTCCCAATTCATAAACTTATGCAATCCGCCTGCTCCCTCAATAATATCCATACCTGGTCTTAAAAAAAGATGATATGTGTTTCCTAATATTATTTCTGCTTGAACGTCATCCTTCAGCTCACGTTGATGGACACCCTTGACGGTTCCCGCCGTGCCCACAGGCATGAAAATTGGTGTCTCAATCACACCATGGTCCGTGTGAAGCTTCCCTGCTCTTGCAGATGAATTCTTATCTGTATGTATTAAATCAAAGTGCATAAAAATGTTAATAACAATATTTGCCAAAGATACATTGAAATCAATTGATAGCTCATATTTGTACAACCATTAAACATGAAGTTTTTGCAAGAACATATTCAAGCATACTTTTTTATCTTGACGCTTAGCGTATTTATCATAACGATGATAATTCAGTTGTATTATGTTTTAATCATTCATAGGAAATTGGCTTTTTTCAATTCAAACAACTTGACTCCGATTAGCAAATTACCTCTAAGTGTCATTATTGCTGCTCGAAATGAAAGTAACAACCTCTTTAAAAACCTCCCCCTTATATTGGAACAGTCTTATTCGGAATTTGAGGTTATTGTTGTAAATCATCAATCGATTGACAACAGCAAAGAAGTTTTAGATGCCTTTTCCAAGCAATATTCAAATTTAAAGATCGTAGAGATTGCTCAAGACAAACACCTAAGAGCAGGCAAGAAGCTACCCTTAACACTAGGGATTAAAGCAGCTCAATTCGAACACCTTCTTTTCACAGATGCGGATTGCAAGCCCGCTTCTATACATTGGTTAACTAAAATGTCCCTCAATTTCAGTAGTACTAAGCAGCTTATACTTGGTTACGGCCCCTTGGCAAAAACCAAAGGGTTTTTAAATAATTTAATACGCTTTGATACTGCTTGGATCGGTGTTAGTTATTTATCTATGGCCCTGAATAAATCCCCCTATATGGGTGTAGGTAGAAATTTAGCTTACAGTAAAAGTACTTTCTTTGGAGTGAATGGGTTTAAATCACATTACTCTATTGCGTCCGGGGATGACGATCTTTTTATTCAAGAAGCGGCTGTAAAAAATAATTATTCTATTCAAATACATCCTGATTCCTATATGGAATCTCCATCAAAAGAAAGCCTATCAGATTGGATCAGTCAAAAATCTAGGCACTATTCAACTTCCACAAAATATAAGTTTATTAAAAAACTATTGTTAGCAATCTACCCTGTGTCATTGATTCTGACTTGGTTTTCTTTTGTTTCTTTGGTGTTATTGGGAGACAACAGCCTAATCATCAGCTTAATCATGGTCGCTTTTTACGTCCTAAAATGGTGGATTCAAGGACGTTGCCTCAATAAATTACAGGAAAAAAAGTTTGCTTTATTCTTCCCCTTTTGGGACTTGTTTTATGCATTGTTTATCCCTGTGATGTTTGCATTAGCAAAAAACAAAAAGAAGGCAACATGGTAAACAAAGATCATTTATCGGATAAAGCAAAACATGATTTAACCTTGGTCGAATCCGCTATAAAAGGAGATCAATCAGCCTATGCAGATTTAATGGGCAGATACAGAGAGTCCATCTACTATATGATGCTTAAAATGGTTAAGAATACGGATGACGCAGACGACCTCACGATTGAAGCATTTGGAAAAGCATTTAACCGATTGCCACAATATTCACCAAGCTTTGCCTTTAGTACATGGTTATTTAAAATAGCTTCTAATAATTGCATCGATTTCATTCGTAAAAAACGAATAAAGGTAACATCCATGGATACTGGAGTGAAAACAGAAAATGGTGACATCTTAAGGATTGATGCGAAATCAAATACTTTAAACCCTGAGGAAACTTATATTCAAGATCAACGTGTCGTTCACATGAGATTACTCGTAAGCAAACTAAAACCAAAATACAGAGACTTGGTTGAAATGAGATATTTTCAAGAACTGAGTTATGACGAAATTGCAACTGAGCTCAATCTACCACTTGGCACGGTTAAAGCTCAGTTATTTAGAGCTCGGGACTTTCTAGCAGGTATGGCTGAAAAGACAAAAGACTCCATATAAATGGACCTAATTAGGCATTACTTCCCCGAATTCACATCTTTACAACACGCGCAACTGGATCAGTTGACCCCTCTTTATAATGAATGGAATTCAAAAATAAACGTTATATCGAGAAAAGACATGGAGAATTTCAGAGAAAGACATGTTCTTCACTCATTGGCGCTCACAAAATACATTTCATTTCCTAAGGAGAGCCACATTTTAGATATTGGAACAGGTGGTGGGTTTCCTGGCGTACCGCTTGCTATAGCGAACCCTAATTGCTCATTTGTATTATTAGACTCTGTGGGGAAAAAATTAAAAGTCATCAATGAAATTGCAAATATTTTAGAATTAAAAAACATTAAAACGATTCACTCAAGAGTTGAGGATCATATTGGGAGGTACAACTACCTGGTAAGTCGCGCAGTAACGAATATGCCGAATTTCATGAAACTAACGAATCACCTCACAGCACGGGGAAACAAGGACTTTAAAGAGGTGATTTACTTAAAAGGGGGCGATTTTAACGACGAGCTCCATAAAATCAAGCTAAAGTGTAAAATTCACGAATTAGATAAATTATTTAGGGAGTCTTTTTTTGAAACAAAAAAAGTAATCCAGCTCAGCTATTAATTCAATAGCACAGGATATACAAGATTGAATGTAGGAATTTCAGCATAAATAATTTCATCAATATCGAGGTCTTTAAAAAAAAACTTTCCATACATCATACCCATTGAGTTAATCAATTCACACCCACTAACATATTTAAACTCTTCCCCCGGGGAAAGAACAGGTTTTTCTCCAACAACTCCCTCTCCACTAACCGTAGAAACACCATGTAATAAATGAACGATGTGCCATTCTCGCGTTAATAGTTGTACGGGCACCGATAGACGATTTCGGATGATGATTTCATAGTTGAAAAAATAATTCGCATTCGATTCGTTAGACAGATCTCCGCGGAACCAATTGGAAACAATAATTTCAATTCCTCGTGTTTTAGTGTAAGTCATGAATTAAAGTTATTCTATTCTACTCAAATATCCATAGCCTTTTTCGATTTTACCTTTAATTTCTCAGTTATTTCTTTATAATGCCTACTTCATGAGAAAATACATTCTTGAAAATCATGAAATAGGAACCGAGTACGCATTACTAAAACTCGTTTCATTTCTGGTTTCTTATTTAGAATAAGTCTAAATTAATATTTACAGGTATAAATTATATTCTCAACACCTTACTAAGATTGGTAATTTCGTAAATTTGGCGTCTAATTATAATTGCAAATTTCATGTCCAATACAATCAGTATTCGAAAAGGCTTAGATATCAGGCTAGTAGGAGAAGCGACAAAAGAAATAAGAGAAGTTCCTGTGACGGGAATAGTTGGGGTCTCACCACTTGATTTTCATGGGTTAACACCAAAGATGGTTGTCAAAGAAGGAGACATCGTATCCGTAGGAGATATCTTATTCTATGACAAAAAGAAAGAAAGCATCAAGTTTGTAAGCCCGGCCAGCGGCACTGTTAAACAAGTTGTTCGAGGTGAAAAAAGAAGAATAACCAATATTCTGATAGCAACTGATGGCAAACAAACAGCAAAAAAATTCGACCTCAAAAAGATTTCAGATTATTCAAGCGAAGAAGTAAAGGCCCTTCTTTTAGAATCTGGATTTTGGTCATCAATGAAGCAACGACCTTTAGATATTATAGCAGATCCTAGCAATGACGCGAAAGGACTTTTTGTTTCCTCATTTGACTCTGCACCTCTTGCTCCTGACTATGACTACGTGTTAAGTGAGGATATGGATGCGCTTCAAGTTGGCTTTGATGCCTTGCAAATTTTAATGAAGGGAAATGTTCATTTGAGTAGCAAACCTAATTCGGAATTCGCTAAAATAAACGGAGTGATCCACCATTGTTTCGAAGGGGTGCATCCTGTAGGAAATGTTGGAACTCAAATTCATCATATCGACCCAGTAAACAAAGGTGAATTCGTTTGGGCCCTTAACATTCAAGAAGTAGCTGCTATAGGTAAATTCATAAGTTCTGGAACCATTGATCCTACAAGAAAAATAGCTTTAACCGGTTCTGAAATAAATACACCGACCTACTTAAAAATAGTAAAAGGTTCAACCATGAGCGCGCTCGTTGAAAAGCAAATTGAGGGCTCAAATGTCAGATATATTTCAGGAAATGTTCTGACAGGGGATAAAAAAGAGTTAACGGATTATATTGGATTTTACGCGAATCAAATTACGGTTATACCTGAAGGCGATGAATACAAGTTTTTTTTAACGACAGGTTGGTTAGGACTTGGGTTTGATAAATTCTCTAATTCTAGGTTATTCCCAACCTTTCTTTTACCAAAAAGCAAGAATTTTCGATTGGATACAAATACAAATGGAGAAGAAAGGGCTTTTGTTGTTACAGGAGAACTAGAACGCGTTTTCCCCTTTGACATTCTTCCTGTTCAATTGACCAAAGCTGCAATCACCGAGGATATTGACAGCATGGAAAATCTCGGGATTTATGAAGTAGCACCAGAAGATTTTGCATTGTGCGAATATGTTTGTACGACAAAAATCAATATTCAAGATAAAATAAGACAAGGGCTAGACTTAATTGCTAGCGAATGTATGTAACCTTAATACTGAAACAGTGAAGTTTTTAGAAAAATATTTACACAAAATGGAGCCCCACTTTATAAAAGGTGGAAAATACGAGAAATGGAATCCATTATTTGAAACGCTTGCTACTTTTGCATTTACGCCAAAACTAGTAACAACCTCAGGAACACACATTCGTGATGGTGTCGACCTTAAACGAACGATGATGACCGTAGTTCTGGCATTAGTTCCATGTTTGCTTTTTGGAATATATAATACTGGACATTGGGAATTGGCAGTTCAAGAGGGCAATAGAAACCTTCCATATTTTGCTGAAATGGGGGCTAAATTCCTTACAGGACTCACAATTGTTCTTCCCGTTATAGTTGTTTCTTATGGTGTCGGATTAACCATAGAGTTCATGTTCGGTATGATTCGTGGACACTCGCTACACGAAGGCTTCCTTGTTTCAGGAATGCTTATTCCATTAACTATGCCTGCTGATGTCCCATTATGGATGGTCGGAATTGCTACTGCATTTGCCGTTATCATTGGAAAAGAAATTTTCGGAGGTACGGGTATGAATGTGGTCAACATCGCATTAACAGCAAGAGCTTTTTTGTTTTTTGCCTACCCGACCTCGATGTCAGGTGATAAAGTTTGGATGTCAGGTTTAGGAGATAAAATGGCTACTAATCCAGAGGGCTTAGATGGATTCTCAGGAGCAACTGCACTTGGTGATCTGGCGTCTTTCATGTCTGACAAAGCCACGGTGGCCGGGGAAGTCGTCCAATCAAATGAAGCGGTTCAAAATTTCTCTAGTGAGTACACGGTCTGGGAATCTTTTGCCGGTATGATTCCAGGGTCTATTGGAGAAACCTCAACTTTGGCTTGCCTTATTGGTGCTGCACTTCTTGTAATCACTGGAGTTGGTTCACTGAGAATTATACTCTCCTTTTTTGCCGGTGGATTTGTGATGGGACTTTTGTTAAATGCTTTAGGAGGTAATCCTTATTTAGACTTACCCGCCTACTATCATTTAATTATTGGAGGTTTTGCATTCGGTGCAATATTCATGGCAACAGATCCTGTTACGGCTTCTCAAACTGCATTAGGAAAGATTATATACGGTTTTCTAGGTGGCTTCTTGGCGATTATGATTCGTGTACTAAACCCTGCATATCCCGAAGGCGTATTCCTTGCGATACTATTCATGAACATTATGGCACCGATTATTGACCATTATATTGTTCAATCAAACATCAACAGAAGACTTAAAAGATTAAAAACAGCATAATATGGCACTTAATAAAGAATCGAATGGATTCACGTTTGGATTTGCGATTGTACTTGTCGTTGTACTCGGTATAATTCTTGCTTCTCTAGCTGAAGGTTTAAAGCCACTCAAAGAGCAAAACGTTCGGGTAAAGAAACAAATCGATATACTATCTGCAATGATGGATGTGGAAGAGGCCGGCATTAACCGTTCTAATGCAGAATTAGAGTTTCCAAAATATGTTAACCTTGATGATGCCGTAGTTTTGAATAATAGCGGTGATGAAATAGGCAAGGGAAAAGAAGCTTTTGAAATTGATATTAAAAAAGAATACAGAGACAAAACCCTCGAGACGAAAGACAAAAGATTTCCTTTATTTATTGCTAAAGATAAAACGGATTCTACCCGATATATTATACCTGTTGTCGGTAAAGGACTTTGGGGTCCGATATGGGGCTATATTTGCCTAAAAGAAGACATGAGGACTGTGGCCGGTGTATCCTTTGCTCACAAAACAGAAACACCTGGTCTTGGCGCAGAAATAAACAAGCCTTTTTTTATGGATAGATGGAAAGCCTCAATGATTAGTGATGCTTCAAGAAATTTTAAGAAATATGAAGTTGTAAAAGACAATTCTGGCTCTACCGACCCAAGTAAAATTGACGGGATAACTGGAGGAACCATAACATCTAAAGGTGTTGAAGAAATGGTCAATAGAAGTCTTGCGATATATTCGAACTATTTTAAGAACATAAACACTAAATAACATGAGTACTGAAAAAAAATCTTCAGAGCCTCTATTTTCGAAGAAGAATAAAAAGCTCATTACCGATCCATTAACGGATAACAACCCCGTGACTATTCAGGTATTGGGTATCTGTTCTGCATTAGCGATTACTGTGCAAGTAAATCAGGCGATTGTCATGTCACTGTCTGTTCTTTTTGTGATCATTATGGGAAACTGGATTGTTTCTCTTTTAAGAAATTTAATTCCCTCTAGAATTAGAATCATTGTTCAATTGCTTATTGTTGCCTCTCTGGTTATTATCGTTGACCAAGTTTTGGCTGCTTATCTTCCTGATCTTTCAGAAAAACTATCGGTTTTTGTGGGACTTATTATTACCAATTGTATTATCATGGGTCGCCTTGAGGCATTTGCAATGGCAAACAAACCCTGGCCATCGATTCTAGATGGCTTTGGAAATGGAATAGGTTACGGCGCCATTCTTATAATTGTAGCTGTATTTAGAGAGCTTTTGGGTTCTGGCACACTCATGGGCATTCCGATATTTGGAAATCCACTACCAGGTGAAGAGTCTGGATTGTACGAACTGGGTTACCAAAACAATAATCTTATGATTTTACCTCCAATGGCCTTAATCATCGTAGGTATTATTATTTGGGTTCAACGCTCTAGAAATAAAGCGCTAATCGAAGAACATTAAAAAAACAACAATGGAAAGTACTCTTGATATATTTGTAAAAGCTATTTTTTCCGAGAACATGATTTTCGCATACTTTCTCGGGATGTGCTCCTACCTAGCAGTTTCTAAAACTGTTAAAACAGCAGTAGGTTTGGGAGCCGCCGTAATTTTCGTTTTAGCCGTTACGGTACCTGTGAATTTTTTACTTGAAAACTACGTCCTCAAAGAAGGTGCTCTTTCTTGGCTTGGTGACGAATACGCTGAATTAGATTTAAGCTTTCTATCGTTTATCATGTATATAGCTGTTGTAGCTTCAATCGTTCAATTGGTTGAGATGTTGGTTGAGAAATTTGCACCTGCTCTATATGGAGCCCTGGGTATTTTCTTACCGCTTATCGCTGTGAATTGTTCTATTCTAGGAGGCGCCTTGTTTATGCAAGAAAGACAATACTCAACGATATTAGATGCCACTGCATTTTCATTGGGATCAGGAATAGGTTGGTTTATAGCCATTGTAGCCATTGCCGCTATTCGAGAAAAACTGAGGTATTCAAATGTCCCCGGTCCATTAAGAGGACTCGGAATCACCTTTATTGTAACAGGTCTTATGGGAATGGCATTCATGAGCTTTATGGGAATTAAATACGGTAAAGAAGCACCTAGTGAAAATACCGAAGCCGTTACGACTACAATTGATATTAAAACAGAAAACAACCTCAACTAATTATGGGAACGATACTTATCATAACGTTAATCGCATTTTTATCGGTCATTTTATTATTGACCTCAATGCTTTTGTTTGTAAAGGCTAAAATTTCACCAAAAGGAAAATTGGTGATTGATATTAACAATGGAGAGCGGATGCTCGAAGTAGATGGTGGCGGCACCTTACTCAGTACACTTGGAAGTTCAGGGATATTTTTACCATCCGCATGTGGTGGAGGTGGGACTTGCGTTCAATGTATCTGTCAAGTCAATGAAGGTGGGGGTGAAATTCTCCCAACTGAAGCACCTCATTTCTCGAGAAAAGAAATTGCCTCTAACCATAGACTTGGATGCCAAGTTAAAGTAAAGGAAAATATGAAAATTCATATTGAAGAGGAAGTACTTGGTATTAAAGAATGGAAAGCGAAGGTTTCTTCAAACTATAATGTTGCGACATACATTAAGGAATTCATTGTTGATATCCCAGAAGACATGAATTACAGAGCTGGTGGATATATCCAAATTAATATTCCTGAAACAGAAGTTAAGTTTTCTGAAATGGATATTACAGCGCATCCTCAAGATCATCCTGGAGAACCTAATAAATTTGAGAAAGATTGGTCTGAAGGTAAATTCGCCATTAGAGACCTTGTAATGAAAAACAATGAAGAGGTTGTACGAGCATACTCCATGGCTTCTTATCCAGCTGAAGGTAGGAAAATCATGCTTAATGTTAGGGTTGCGGCTCCACCATGGGATCGCGCCAATGATAAATGGGCTGACATAAATCCTGGGATTGCGTCCTCATACATCTTTGGCCTTAAAGAGGGTGACGACGTTACAATATCAGGCCCTTATGGAGAATTCTTTATTAATGATTCTGATGCCGAAATGCTATACATTGGCGGTGGAGCAGGTATGGCCCCAATGCGATCACATTTATACGAATTATTTAAAACACTTCAGACCGGAAGAAAAGTTACCTATTGGTACGGTGGTCGATCAAGAGCTGAATTATTTTACATCCATTATTTCAGAGACTTAGAGAAAGAATTTTCGAATTTTAAATTTTACTTGGTGCTTTCTGATGCATTACCAGAAGACAATTGGGTTAATAAAGAAAATTGTGAAGATCCAAATGGCGATGGTTTCAGTGGATTTGTTCATCAGGTTGTGATGGATCAATACCTTGAAAAACATGATTCTCCAGAAGACCTTGAGGTCTATTTCTGTGGTCCACCTTTAATGAATCAAGCCGTTATCAAAATGTGTGACGATTGGGGTGTTCCAGATGAAAATGTACGTTTCGACGATTTCGGAGGATAAACAATTCTTTACGTTATTTTAGCGCACTGGATATAAGCTCTATTTCTTCTTTTGTGTTGTAGGAATGAATACAAATCCTAAGCCTTGATTTGCCTTCAGGCACGGTTGGAGGTAAAATACTTTTAGTGTAAATACCCTTTTCTTTAATTTTTTTTACGACTTTCGGAAGTAGACTTATATCTGAGAATTCAAGTATTTGAATCGGGGATTTGATATCCGAAGAAAAAGAAAGTTTTTCATTTAGCCTTCTAAATAACGCAATGTTTTTTTCTAATTTATTTTGCTTTTCGCCTATATTCAAATCTCCAACAAGCGACTTTATCTTGGTGTAATCTCCAACAGGGAGGGCCGTTGAGTAAATAAATGATCTGGAAAAATTAATCAAGTAATCCTTTAAGGTGATTGCCCCTAGAATAACAGCACCATGAAAACCGTAGCCCTTGCCAAAAGTCATTATTCGAGCAAAAATACGATGAGTTAAGTCTTCCTTATGGATAACACCCTTACCTAAGGCTCCAAAAACAGCTCCCGTATGTGCTTCATCAACGATTAAATAGGCATTATGCGCCTCACAAATATCAACGATTTGTTTTAAAGGGGAAAAATCGCCATCCATAGAGTATAAGGACTCAACAAGAACATAATTGGTCGTTGATTTACTTTTACCTAGCTTCCTTATTAAATCATCACAATCATTATGTTTAAAAGCAATTGACTCAGCATAAGACAGGCGAATACCGTCTCGTGAACTCGCATGAATATATTGGTCATAAAAAACAGAATCTCCACGCTGTAAAACAGAAGATAAGAGACCTAAATTGGCAGCATATCCAGAGTTAAAGACCAATGATGCTTGTGCATGAAAATGCTCCGCTAAGAATTGCTCGCAATCTTCGGCTTCGGAAGAGTTTCCTGATAACAAACGGGATCCTGTCGCGCCTCTTTTTTGTGGGACTGGAATTGAATTGTCGCGAGCCATCCCTAAATAATCATTGGAAAAAAAATCTCTTTCAAGATTTGGAACGAAAAGCTCACGGAATGATCCGGATTCTTTTCGATCTAGCAACTTTTTTATAAGCTGCTCATTCATTATAACGAATCGACTGTTCTCACTTTTCTTGGCTCAAATGTATCGTCTTGTACTTTTGATTTAGCCGCCTCAAGCTCCAATTCTCTTTGTTTGGCAAGCCTCTTTTTTTCTAATAAAATCGGATCTGGATTCGTAACAGGTTGCTCTCCATCCGCAAATGACTCCTTGGCAACAAGTCCCAAAATCTTAAACATCTCCTTATCCTCATTGAATTCAGGATTAGGCGTTGTTAATAATTTATCACCAGCAAAGATTGAACCTGCACCCCCAAGAAAACACATTGCTTGTGCTTCCATTGACATTTTGGTTCTACCAGCAGATAAACGAACGATAGATTCTGGAAAAGCAATACGAGTCGTAGCTACCATTCTGATTAGTTCCCATTGTTCTATAGGCTTTTGATCTTCTAATGGGGTTCCTTCAACCGCAACAAGGGCATTGATAGGAATGGACTCCGGAGGGTTCTCCATCTCCATATAACTCATTAAAAGCCCGACTCTGTCTTCTTCTGTCTCACCCATTCCGATAATTCCTCCTGAACAAACTGAAATACCTGCTTTTCGCGCATTGTCAATTGTATCTAGCCTTTGTTCATATTCTCGTGTTGATATTACATCGGAATAAAATTCTTTTGAGCTATCTAAATTATGGTTGTATGCAAACAACCCTGCATTCTTAAGTCTTTTAGCTTGACCTTCGGACATCATACCAAGGGTGCAGCAAACCTCCATCCCCATTTCATTGACACCCTGAACCATTTCAACGACTTTATCAAAATCTTTATTGTCTCTAATTTCTCTCCATGCAGCCCCCATACAAAGCCTAGAAGACCCATTTGCCTTGGCATTTTTTGCTTGGTTTAAAACTTCATCAACATTCATTAGTTTATGCGCATCTACATCAGTGTGGTATCTTGCAGCCTGAGGACAATATCCGCAATCCTCGGGGCAGCCTCCTGTTTTAATACTTAACAATGAAGACATCTGAACCTCTCGCGAGTTATGGTATTTACGATGTATCGTAGCGGCCTCAAAAACAAGCTCTAATAATGGCTTTTGATATAAACTTAATAAAGCCTCTTTGGAAGAATATTCAGGATTACATTTCATAATACAAATATAAATAAAGTGCTCTAGGTAACACTAAGGAATTGAGAACAGTGAAAAATTAATATAAAACCAGTTTATGGCTTAAAAGAAAATGAATCTTAAAATGACAAATAAACTTAGGCTTCGTCTATTGAAGGTATACGATGCAGAACTAAATTTTATTCGCCACCCGCACCCGCCTGATCTAGATACAATCGTACCGTAAAACGCAAGGTATTTGCCAATGGGCTCTGTCTACCGTTTAGGGAAGCCAAATAAGAAAAGTCAATAGCAAACATATTGTATTTTAAGCTTGCACCGAGGTTCATGAATTGACGATTCCCTTTATTTTTACTTTCAAAGAAGACGCCTGCGCGAACGGCAAAGACGTCATTGTACCACCACTCGGTACCAAAAGCAATATTTATTTCTGATAATTCTTCTTTAAAACGCGTTCCTTTAACCACCTCAAAGTTTCCATCGGCATCTTGAATAGGTACATCGTCCTCATCAACGACGACATTTCCGGGGGCATCATAAAAAGACTGAAGCATTCCATTAATCACCCCAACATCGGGGTCTAGACCAGAGGTCATAATATACTCAGAGCCATTCCAATAAAAATTTGGGGGTGTCGGAACTAATAATTTCTGAAGATCTAGAGAGAAAGTCACTTTGTTATAAGCGTCAAAATTCGCTAAAAAGCTATTGCCAATTTTTAAATTCATTGGAATAAAATCTCTAGATGAAAGCTCGGAATAAGCAACCTTATTACCGATATTATTGATGGTTGTTGCAAAAGTATAGACCCCATCTGTCTTACCTATTTTAGCGTCATCATTGTAATAGGTAAATGAGATGTCTGCAGCACCAACGACCCCCGGCTTTGTATTCACACCACCCACCGTTAAGCCTCCCGTTAGATTAGAATAGGCGAACTTTCCATTAATTCCTAAGCTGGTCCTATTAGAAAGACGAAAAGCATAGGCACCTGTAAGCTCAAATTCACTTGGTTTATCATCTCGAATCACATTTCCTGAAGCATCAGTAAAAGTAATTTCACCCAAACTAAAGTAACGCAAAGCTCCTCCTATTGTATGAGATTTATTGATTTTATAGTATCCTGATAAATAGGATAAATGTATATCGTTGGTAAGTTGGCGCAACCAAGGCGTATAAGACAAGCTAATTTCCGAGTTTTGATCAGAAAAACTAAGAATGGATGTATTCCAATAAACCGAAGTTGAAGAAGGGCTCAATGCAGTACCCGCATCTCCCATTCCACCGGCCCTAGAATCAGGTGTAATTGACATGAATGGCAGTGCAGTTGTAATCGTATTTAATTGCAGATCATCATCCGTAACGCCACTCCCACCTGTCGGCTGAGCAAATCCCGTAAATGACAAGGAAATCAAAATGGCGGCTAAAAATAGATTCTTCATAGATTGTGTAAATAAGTAATAACTATACGCAAAAGGCAAGGTTTTATTGTTATGATTATTTTAAAATGACCAATTTCTCAGTTTTTTCTGCAGTTTGACCATTTACATCTTTAACTTTCACGCGGTAAATATAAACTCCTTTTGCCAATTGATCGCCAAAAACGTCTTTGCCATCCCAAAATATTTGATTCACACGGAAGCCTTGGGTCTGTATAACGTCGTTTAAGGTCTGTACTAACTTACCCGAAACTGTAAATATTTGAATTTGAACTTCTAATTCATTACAAGCAAATGAATGCTCAAACATGAACTCTGTGGAACTTGTAAATGGGTTTGGATAATTCAATACATTTTGTAAAGACAAATTTTCATTATCCACGACTACAAACTCAATAATGCTTTTGGATGAATTATTATTAACGTCCCAAATTTTAAATTCTAGGGTATGCCTTCCTGGAGTCAATCCATCAAATTGAAATCGCAATTCACCCGATTGATAGGAATCCAGATCGGCGACATAGAAATCATTTAATATAAAAGGTTCAGAAGAATTCCCATCTAAAATCGCCGTGATATCATGGCCAATGCCGTTACCTACTGTGTTTACACCATTTTCATCAAATATTTTTGCAAGAAGAATAGGTTCAAAATCCGTTTGACCGCCACTTACAAAATTCTCATCATTCATGAAAAGCGTTATTTCCGGTCCGATATTGTCTGAAATCCCATTTGGATCAATGCCTCCTATGACAAACGAGGTATCATAGCCACCAGCATCTATTTGATCAGCGTAACCATAATAACTAATCTTACCTTTTCCATAATTTAGGGCTATATCCTTAGGGATCACAAAGGAGAATTCGAATGCACCATTTGTCATGGAAACCTTTCCTTTATAGATTACATTCCGCTGCAGTTCATATTCTATCTCAGGAGAATAAAGATCCTGTCCCAAGGTTGTTTGAAGTTTTATTTTGTCAAATATAGATGGCGTTAACACACCATTTAATCCCGTAACTGGGTTCCCTAAATGATCTTCGATGTGGCCCTTGATAATAACCTTGCTTAAAGCTCTTATTGTGTCGATGGCAATTTCTGGAGATAAGCCGTTTATACTATCCGTTACAACATTTAAACTTGGTAATGCAATTTTCAGGGCAGGATCGCCAATCAGCGTAAAGCTTCTTTTATTGTCACTAGAGCCAGTTTCATTCTTTGTTCGCATTACTATATCTCCAAATGCCAATGGCGTTCCATCCGGATTGCGATCAAATACATTTTGAAAAAACTTATTCCCCGTTGTGGTATTCACCCCAAAGTAGACAGAACGGGTTGTCGTCATTAAAGCAATAGCACCGCCACTAGGGTTCAAGGATGCCCATTCACCCGCAGAAACCCTTGATGGATCATCATATTTGGTGAATTCGCATGTCGCCGAAACAAATAATGTCAGGGCGTTTATATTGTTCCAAGAATTAATTTGAGGTATTGTAACGACTCGTTCTTCTGCAAGACCCACTTCGCCACCATGGCCTACATAATTTAAAATCAAGGTGCCTCTTTCGACGCGATTTGTAATTGCACTAACCACATCCGGATACCTTTGCCCTCCTGCACTCGTCTGTTGAGGAAAAGCATCTAGGTAAAGTTTGTCACAATTCATTTCATTATGATTTTGCTTGGTATGCAAATACTGAGGCTCTGTATCATTATTTATGAAGTATCCTGATTCCTCGTCATCAGCTACTTGCACATATTTCTGTCGCCAGTCACCAAAGGTGTTGAGCGAATTATCCTCTAGACAGCATGAAGCACCTGCATTCCCAAATAAATCGGACCCATTTTTTAAATAGTGTTCAATTTTATCTACTTGTTGTTGCGCTATAGTGGCTGATGATACTAAAATACGACCGATACCAATGTCTAACAAATCAGAACCAGTTATGGCCTCATCATCATCCAGCATACCATAAAAATCATCTGTCACCAAAGCTGAAATATGATTCTCACTACCTAAAACTTGATAAGTTAGCATGAAATTATTGTTGTCAGGAACTCTATTTTTCGGATCATAGGTTCCATCACCAAATAACAAGAGATACTTTGGTGCTGTTGCCGGGTTTGAGAATGCGCGGTCATAGAACATTTTAGCAAATGACCTTATGGCTACAGCGTCCTTACCTCCTGAGCTGAACTCATTATAAATTTGATTTGAGGTAACGACATGAACCGTCAAACCCTCATTTCGATGAAGGTCAGCGAGTCGTTTGGCTTGGGATAAAAAATCCGGATGGGTTACAATAAGATAATCTACTTGCTCCAATGCATGTAAGTTTTGAAACTCTACAGGGCCAATAAACTCGGCATTAAAGTAGGTCCCACCATTACTCGCTGTATATTCTCTATAGCTCAGCGAGTCTAAAAAATGAAATGTATTACTATCAAAAGACCCTGTAATCCGCTTTGGATGATGCCTATCTGACAAATCCCAAACAAAACCGGTACTTGGGAAGTTTGAAATCTGAAAATCACCAATACCTGATTGCATGCCCGTTAGGTTTCTGAAACCCAATTGGCTTCCATAAAACACAAGTGACCTTTTTGCATTTAACAAAATACGATCTAGGTAGGTCATAACACTAGGGCTATTTCGTTGAATCGTTATCTTTAGAGGAATAGAAGACGAGCTGCTTGAGGGCAAGGAGAATACTTTGGATGACCGCACAAAATCAATAGATGTGTGTGGCAAGATTGATTCCTCTAATGTTAAACCGTTGACAGCGTATTTTTGTAGTGTTCCGGCTCCACTTGTTGCATTGGTTGCAATAGACGTCTTAAACACAACTGGATCCGAAGAAATATTGGGTACAGAAAAATTAAAAGTCTGTTCTAAGTCTATGTCAAAAAGCTCACCATACCATCGTTGCCCGCCGCCAACTAGAGAATACAAGTCATTTTCATAGCAAGTTCTAAAATCATAAATATCGACATCAGCATCAGCGACGCCTGATAATATAGGGCTCGTAATGATTTCCTGAGGCAATCGATCAGGGTTCACATTAATAAAGTAATAGGAGTAATCTGAATAGATGTTTTTAATTTGTTCAAATTCTGCATTCCCGTTTGCAACCCATCGATTAGGGCCCCAACCATAAAAAAGCAAATAATCATTAGTATTGAAAAGATTATCTCCTGCCCCAATATATTCTACTGAATTTTGAGCTAGATCATCTGTTCTAGGCAGGTTATTAAGCTCCGGCAGCTTTCCATCACCATTCCCAAATATGTGTACATGTTTCGGGTTTAGACCATCCACATCAATACCAATCGAGTTCAAAAAGTTATAATCAATTTTATAAATACCGTCATTTTGAATTGCAATCTTATACCAATCCCCAGAGCCTGCTCTTAAAACAGATTCTGTAGCAAAATCTTTATTAACCAGACTAGCTTGTTTTTGAGCAATGACCTTCAAAGAAGTAATTCTTTTAACCTGTCCCCCTTCCTTTAAGAAAGGCAAGCCTGATATAACTAAAAATGGTTTGTGGGAAGAAAAGGTGAATTTAACATCTAAAGCAATGCCCCCTGGGACATTAATTTCAAGTTCTTTTAAAAACTGTACTTCTGATTTTAGAGCAAGTTCTGTCGTGAATTCTAACGTGCTTAATTTCAAGTTGCTTTCTTTTAAGGAACGCTTCACGTAATAAGTTGGGACACCATTGTCATAGTGCACATTGACAAAGTTTGGTGCGAGGTAGGAATTATCACCATTTTCGATGTTAATTGGTTCGTTCCATTTAATAGTCTCAGAAAATTCTTGACAAAAAGAAATTGTTAAAGAAAAAAGAGAGAAAGAGAAAAATAAGGTCTTAGTCATAATCTGATTGACACATTTGTATACATAGTCTAAAAAACGCCAAATTATTGAAATTATTACAATTAATATACGATATTTGTAACCTTATAAACTATATTCACGTTAAGATTGTTCGTGACTAAACTCATTTGTGTGAAGAAAAAGCAATTATTTCTATTTGTTTTAGTGATCGCTTGTCTTACGACAACGAAACTAAATTCGGTGCGATCTCAAGACCCCACATTCACGCAGTTTTTCTCAAACCCTATTTATCTGAACCCTGCCCTCGCTGGTTCTTCAGGCTGCCCTAGGTTTGCGATGAACTACAGAAATGAATGGCCACAGCTTACAGGAAATTATGTTACCTATTCTGCGGCTTTTGATACGTATGCTAAAAGTATTTCTGGTGGGATTGGGATTTTAGCGATGCACGATCAACAAGGACAAGGTACAATATCGACTACTATGCTAGGCGCTATTTATTCATATAATTTAAAGGTAAATCGAAAATTCTCACTAATGTTTGGGGCAAGAGCAGCTTGGTTTCAAAAATATTTAGATTGGGACAAACTAACTTTTGGAGATATGATCGACCCGCGTAGAGGTTTCATCTACCAAACAGGTGATGTCCAGAGGGGTAATGGTAGAAGAGGATACTTTGATGCTTCTGCAGGTTTCGTAGGCTTCGGTAAGAATTTCTACTTCGGTGGCGCAGTACATCACCTTAACCAGCCTGATGAGTCTATGATTCTAGGAGAATCTAAGCTACCGATGCGTTTTACGGCCCATGCTGGTGCTGATATAAAACTTGGGCAAAAAGGAAGGTATTCTAGTACAACTAGTATTATGCCTAATATCATTTACCAATATCAAAATGGATTTCAGGAATTAAATATTGGTACCTATGTCAAATACGGGAACTTCACCGTTGGTGCTTGGTACAGAAACAGAGATGCCTTTATTCTTTGCTTTGGTATTACTACAGATAAATTTAAATTGGGATACAGCTATGATATTACCGTCTCCAAATTAGGAAATGGAATCTCTGGTGGATCTCATGAAGTTTCTATGGGTTTCAATCTTAAATGTAGAAGAAAACCGAAAAACTTTAGAAAAATATCCTGCCCATCATTCTAATCTAAAAAGTAGACAGGCAAAATATTAAGGCTTTGTTCAAAATACTTGCTACCCTTGTAGATGAAATAAAGTTGATCCCATTCAGAAGATCTGAAATTATGATCCTCTTTTAATTTCTTTTTGTACGCTTTTTCGAGATCAGGATTTTCATTTAAAATCTTTTCTATTTTATCTACAAAAACATAGCTAGAAAAATATTCCTTTTGCTGCAAATAACTATCAAAGAAATTCCAACTTAGGTAAGAGTCCTCCATTTCTGGCTGCAAAACGGAATGAATAAAAGCCGCCGCATCCTGATTTGCATTTATAACAACATCCCCTTTCTTTAGCACCACATCACGTTTACCTCGTTTTACTTTAACTTTTTTTAATTGAAAATGGCCTTCATAAGGTCTATTTGTAGACTCAAAATCAATCACTTCGAATACCCCAAGACTCATAAGTGTATCTCCTGAAATCTTATTCATTTTCACCTTGTTGACTTTGAGTCTTTTAATAACATCTTTTTCTTGGGCACACACATAATAATAATAAGGAACCTCAATGCTATCCTGAGCGACAAAGGAAGTATAATGAGGGATTAATCGGGAATATGGCGCAGTGGTGTCATACTTTAGTCTTTTAAGCCCCGTAATCTTATGCTTTGGAAACGAATGCTCATACCCCTTGAAAAGAATTGAATCCGCTTGAGAGGATGCCTTATAATTAAAGCCAATGGAAGATGCATTTGAAACAAGATCTCTTGCTTTCGATCTTGCCGATTCAATAAGCGACTTATGTTGTCCGGTCCAAATTATTAATTCTTTCATAAAAGCCAATGTTGCCTCAACTCTTAATGGAAAAGGCTTGAGCATATGGGTTTCAACAGTAAAGCTCAAGGTCTGAAAAAGGGAAGTATAACCCATAGAATAGCGAGGCAAGTCATCAAAGGAAACAATCCCTTCATCAGGTGTTTTCCCCTTAAGGTCAACATAAGGATACAGATCAAAAGAATATTTTTCTTTTACTTTCAAAACTAATGTAGGCAATAGGCTTTCGGTTAGAATTTTATTTAAGCTCGGCGCAAGTCGTTCTTTTAAGGAAGAGATATAGGTCAATGTATATTGATAATCAGCCCCATTTGAAACATGATTATCAACAAAAACATCGGGATCCAAGCCGTGAAATATTCGAGAAAAAGTAAAAGCGTTTTTTGAATCCATTTTAATGAAGTCTCTATTCAAATCTAAATTTTGAGCGTTCCCACGAAACCCATATTCCTCTGGACCATTTTGATTTGCCCTACTATAGGACGACCTATTGATCATTCCACCGATATTATAAGCTGGGATAAAAGCAACAAGCGGAAGCCCCTCTAAAACTTGCCTATTCTCAAGAACCTCATCCATCCACAATAGACAAGCATTAATGCCATCGGGCTCTCCCGGATGAATCCCATTATTGAATAAAATCGTGGTTCCTTTCCTTGCCTTTTTAAAAGTTTGAATAGAATCTTGGGCTCCATTTAGAATACATACATAAATGGGTAATCCATAATCAGACTTCCCCATATTGTACAACTCAACTACCTTATTCTTAGAAGAAATCTCCTTGAGGTAAGTGATCAATTCTTGATAGCTAGGCGATGTATTTCCTTTCCATTTATCTTGCCCAAAAGAACAAAAAACAAAGAATGAAAAAAAGAAATAAAGAAGTGTTTTCATAGACTATTTTAATTTTGAAAACCTGAATAATTCACCCTCTAAACTTAAGAGGTAACTACCAGAATCCAAATATTCTAACTCGATTTTATTAGAATTAGCGGGAAGTATTCCTTCCCTAATTAATTGTCCGCTATCATTAAAAATAGAAAAACTGCGTTCTAGTCCTGATATGCTCGAAACCATAACATCGGATGCTGAAGGATTCGGAAACAATAATAGTGCATCAGAATGCCCCTCCTCTATTCCACTCAACTCGTCGCATTCAACATTGGTCTCATATGCGGATGAATTTGATGGATTTATTAATAGGAAATCACAGTAACAAGGTTCATTTAATAAATAGGTTTTTAACCAAGATAAAGCATAAACACCAGCTTCGCCATTGGCCATGTTCGGGCTATTTGCTGCACCGTGCCCCCCATTCGTTATTTCGAAATATAATTTATCCGTACCTGAAGGCGTTCCTTGATAATGCATAAATCCATATTCAGTAGGATTTGCAATATCATCATTCTGTCCTGTAAAAATGAGCACGGGCACATTATGAATTAAATCTGAGGATTGAAAACCATTTAGATCTAACCAAGGGCATAAGCCAATTACGGCTCTTAATGATGGGTCAATCGATGCCGCAAGTTGAGCTCCCCCTCCCCCCATTGACCAACCAGAAACAGCAAAACGATTGACATCAATACTGCCTTGCAATGGTGAATTTACTCTTGCGTTTTCCTCTTTGACCGTAACAATCGCATCTAGTAAGGCCGTCGCTCTTGCTGAAGGCCAATCCGCACAAGGATCATTAGTTCCTATAGTAATAGCAACAATGCCATGAGAAGCATAAAAGAAACCCCATTCCTGGATATTCGTTTCTTCTCCGCAATATCCCGGAACTATAGCAATGCCGGCATATGGAGGACTTGCATTCACAGGGTAGTAAATAGTAGCTCCGTCATAATCGGGCCCATTTCGAATACCGTCAACCCCCTCAACAAGTGTTGAAACGGAATAAGGACCAGGATTGGTTATGGATTCAACCGTAACACCCTCACATTGAGAGTGTACGATAAAACTTGAAAAGAAAATAAGAAAGAATAAGAAATATCTATTCATCTGAACTAAAAATTAATGAAGCCCTAAAATACAGAATAATACATCAGAATTAATCCTTCGATTCGATATAAATAAGACGAAGCCTAAAGCACTCATCATATAAAGGCATCATGAATGTATCAATGAAAGATCATTGTTAAGCCTTGTTTATGGTTGTTAATCCCAGTTTTAAATGACAAATGCGCTTCATCTCCAAAAACCTATTGCTAACACAATCGTATTTATTTTGATTTACACCGTTTTTCTATGCAATTGGTAACTTATTTTGTTCGTAAATTTGATTATGCGCATTGACATTCTAACCCTACTTCCAGAATTACTTGATGGACCTTTCTCTGCTTCTATTTTGAAAAGGGCCCAAGACAAAGGACTTGTTGAAATAAAGATGCATAACATACGAGACTACTCAACAGACAAGCATAAAAATGTAGATGATTATCAATACGGCGGTGGCGCAGGAATGGTAATGAGTATTGAGCCCATTGTTGCCTTGATTGAAAAACTTCAAAAGGAAAGAACATACGATGAACTCATTTACATGACTCCCGATGGTAAAGTATTGGAGCAAAACGTGTGTAACGAATTGTCTTTAAAAAAGAATCTCATTATCCTATGCGGACATTATAAAGGAATCGACGAGCGGATTAGGGAGCATTTGATCACAAAAGAAATATCAATAGGATCCTATGTGCTGTCCGGAGGAGAACTTGCTGCTGCCGTTTTAACGGATGCCCTAGTTCGGTTAATACCTGGTGTACTGAACAATGAAACCTCTGCACTTACGGATAGTTTTCAGGACAATCTCCTATCCCCTCCTGTCTATACAAGACCTCCTGAATTTAGAGGTTGGAAAGTACCCGAAGTATTGCTATCAGGAAATTTCCCTGAGATAGAAAAATGGCGAGAGAAGAAAGCTTTTGAAAGAACAGTCCAGCGCAGACCCGATCTGCTTGATGAATAAGATTGTATAATTGTCTGCAAGAACATGCCATCAACCTTGAATTTCATTAAATTTGCGCATAAATATATCATCTATGATCCAATTATCTGATCGCTTACTTGCAATGGAGGAATCTGCTACCATTGCGATGTCTAGAAAAAGCCGTGAACTAAAGACACAAGGAAAAGACGTCATTTCTTTATCATTAGGTGAGCCTGACTTTAATACGCCTCAATTTATAAAAGATGCGGCTAATGAAGCGATGAATAATAATTTCACGAAATACATGCCTGTTCCTGGCTATGATGATTTAAGAGAAAGTATATCACAGAAGTTTAAACGTGACAATGGGTTAGACTACACTAAAGACCAAATTGTTGTTTCAACTGGTGCTAAGCAGTCTATAGCAAATGTCGTACTTAGTTTAATCAACCCTGGGGACGAGGTGATCATTCCTGCTCCGTACTGGGTTTCGTACATAGAAATAGTAAAAGTCGCTGGAGGTATTCCTGTTATCGTTAATGCCGGAATTGAAAAAGACTTTAAAATTACGGGACCAGAATTGGCCAACGTAGTTACGCCTAAATCCAAATTAATGATCTTCTCAACGCCGTGCAACCCTACTGGAACGGTTTATAACAAAGAAGAATTAAGAGGTTTAGCAGACGCTATTGTAAAACATCCTTCCTTGATTGTTTTATGTGACGAGATCTATGAGCATATCAATTTTGAAGGAAAGCATGAAAGTCTTGCCCAATTTGAGGATGTATATGAGCAAGTTGTGACCGTAAATGGAGTTTCGAAAGCATGGGCAATGACGGGATGGAGGCTAGGATATATTGGAGCGCCTCAAACCATTGCGGATGCCTGCAATAAGGTTCAAGGTCAATTCACATCAGGAACCTGTTCTATTACGCAAAAAGCAGCGATAGCAGCTATGGAAGCAAACCCCGTTGTTTTAAAAGATATGATTAGTGCTTTTAAGAACAGAAGGACACTTGTACTTGAAGCTCTATCAAATATACCAGGTATTAAAACAAACAATCCAGGTGGTGCATTTTATGTATTCCCAGATTGTTCGGCTTATTTCGGCAAGAGCTATGGCTCGATACAGATCAATAATGCCAGTGATTTGTGTATGTATTTGTTGGAGGAAGCTTTAGTTGCACTAGTCACTGGAGATGCTTTTGGTGATCCAAATTGTTTCAGAATCTCATATGCTGCTTCAGAGGAAACTCTTATCGAAGCTATGCGTAGAATAAAAGACGCTTTGTCAAAATTAAAATAAGTGAAGTATAACCAACTTTTTGAGAAATTTAAAGGAAAACGAGTCCTCGTGATTGGTGATGTTATGTTGGACTCATATATTTTAGGAACAGTGACTAGGATAAGTCCGGAAGCACCAGTCCCTATTATTTCTCTTGAAAAAAAAGACAACAGAATTGGTGGCGCAGGAAATGTAGCTCTAAATCTGAAACACCTCGGTGCCTTTCCATTAATAGCCTCTGTAATTGGCAACGACGCTGAAGGACAATTATTAAAGACATTATTTGACAAACGAGAAATTTCAACTCAAGGACTCTTAATGAGTTCGGAACGAAAAACAACGGTTAAAACACGAGTTATTTCTTCAAAACAACAGCTTTTAAGAATCGACTCAGAAGATACGCATCCCTTAACAGAAAATAACGAAAGCGCCTTCCTTGCGATAATAGAACAACTTCTCAGTAAGGATGTAGATGCGATAATTATAGAAGATTATGATAAAGGAGTCCTTAATCAGCAAAACATACAGCAAATTATTACTTTGTCCAATCAGCTGAATATTCCTGTCACAGCTGACCCTAAAAAGGAGAATTTCCATCACTATAGCGGATTGACATTATTCAAGCCAAATTTAAAAGAACTTAAAGAGGGTTTAAATATAAAATTCAACTTTGAACAAGAAAAAGAAAACTTTGAATTAGGCGTAAAGCAGTTAAGAAATAAGATTCCTCATTCGATATCATTAGTCACCTTATCAGAGCATGGGGTTTTTATTTGCGATGAAAACGAATCTAAATATATCCTAGCACATAAAAGGGAAATCACGGATGTTTCTGGCGCGGGTGATACCGTCATTGCGGTTGCTACCTTATGCCTGTTAGCCAAAGCCTCCTTAAATGATATAGCTATGATTTCTAATATCGCAGGAGGAATGGTTTGTGAAAAACCAGGAGTCGTCAGCATTACTTTTGACGCTCTGAAAAATGAGGTAAATGAACTACTTTAGAATATAATTGTTTAGTCCCTATGTCACACAAAACTGTTAAGCCATACAATAGCGAGAAATCTAAAAAAGAAGAAGTAGAACAAATGTTCGACAACATCTCCGGTAGATATGATTTCTTAAACCACTTCTTATCTCTTGGTATAGACAAATTATGGAGAAAAAAAGGAGTGAAAGAGCTTAAATCTATACAGCCAAAAAAAATACTCGATATCGCAACCGGAACAGGAGATTTTGCCATAGCTAGTTTGAGTCTAAATCCAGAAGAAATCATTGGTATTGATATCTCAAATGGGATGCTGGAAGTCGGGCGAAAAAAAATGAAAAATAGACGACTAGATCATATCATTACTATGAAGCAAGCAGATTCAGAAGCCCTTCCCTTTGCTGATAATTATTTTGACGGTCTGACCGTAGGCTTCGGTGTCCGAAACTTCCAAAACCTAGAAAAAGGACTAAGTGAAATGCTCCGTGTTTTAAGACCTGGGGGTAAAGCAATTATTTTGGAGTTTTCAAAGCCAAAAAAATTCCCGATCAAACAGGCTTTTAAATTCTATTCAAAATACGTAATACCGTTTCTTGGTAAAGGAATTTCCAAAGACAAGAAAGCCTATGCATATTTGCCGGAAAGTGTAGAGGCCTTTCCGGAGGGTCAGACTTTTGCGGATATATTGCGTAAACTAAACTACAATAATGTAACTGCACTAACCGTGAGCGGTGGGATAGCCACCATTTATACCGGAATTAAATAAATCTGCAACATTGAGAGCTTCTTTTCGTTACCCTAACATGAAGTCTCTTCTTTTTCTTCTATGTCTTCTTGTATTCTCTCTTGGGAATGCGCAAAAAATGAAACAACAGCGTTTTAAAAACTTTGATAAAAAGGCTTTTAGATTTGGTTTTATGCTGGGCGTCAACAACACAGATTTCACTGTGTATCAAAATCCAAATGCATATGAACAATTTGGATTGGTTTCCGTAAAAAACGAATCCCAACCAGGTGGGCAGCTAGGTATATTAACCTCCTTGAAATTAGGTACTCCGTTATTAAGATTACGTTTTATGCCAGGACTCTCCTTCCAAGAGCGAACTTTAATTTATAGTAGTTTAGACAGTTCTAATTTCCCAAAAGGTGAAAGTGAAGAACGTATTAATTCAACGTGTTTAGATTTTCCACTTTCGTTTGTTTTTAGAACCAAACGATTTAATAACTTTGCTGCCTATGCCTTATTTGGGGGGCAATATTCAATCGACCTACAATCCCAGCAAAATGCATCTCAAAACTTTATTGATCCTTTTATAAAACTAAATCGATTTGATATTCAAGGACAGTTAGGCGTTGGAATAGATGTCTTTGCTCCTTTTTTCAAGTTTTCTATCGAAGTAAAATATTCGCATGGTGTCAAGAGTTCTTTTATACAAGATTTCTCACCCGTTGCCAAACCAATAGACCTCCTTTATAACAAAGGTTGGTGGTTCTCAATTATTTTTCAATCCTAATGATAGAAGTCTCCTTTTACTGTACACCTGAGCAAGCAAAAGATAAAAGTTATATCGAGCAGGCCGTGTTCAGTAAACTAAAGCGAAAGGATCTCCCAGTATTGCAATTCAAATGGTTTAAAAGGAGCATTGATGCAAGAAAGAACAACATACGTTTCCTATGTACTTTTCATGTCTTTAAGGAAAACGAAGTAATTCCGAAAAACTATCAACCTGAATTCCAAAAGAAAATACCTGGTCAAGAGGTGCATATTATAGGCCTTGGGCCAGCGGGTATCTTTGCGGCATTAAAGGCCCTTCAGCTCGGTATAAAACCGATTGTATATGAGCGCGGAAAATCCGTTCGGGAGCGAAGACGAGACTTAGCCAAGCTCAACAAAGAAAGCATTGTAAACCCTAATAGCAATTACTGTTTCGGAGAAGGCGGTGCAGGAACGTATTCTGATGGCAAACTCTATACTCGCTCGAAAAAAAGAGGTGCAGTAAGAGAGGTTTTAGAAACACTTGTTCATTTCGGGGCACCTGAAGATATACTCATTGATGCACACCCTCATATTGGTACAAATAAACTACCACAGATCATTTCAGACATGACGCAATTGATTATTGATCAAGGTGGAGAAATTCATTTTGAGCATACCTTAACAGATGTCATTGTTGAGAATGGTCGTGTCATGCAGATCGAGATTAATAACTCTAAAAAAATAGAAACATCTGCAGTGGTTTTAGCTACAGGTCATTCCGCTAGAGATATTTACCAACTTCTTTTTGACCGAAAAATAAAAATAGAAGCAAAACCATTTGCGCTCGGAGTTCGGGTTGAACATACCCAAGAATTTATAGATAAAATACAATACCACGGTCGATCTAATGACGAGTATCTCCCTCCTGCTTCCTATAGACTAGTGACCCAAGCGATGGCAAAAGGAGTCTACTCCTTTTGCATGTGTCCGGGAGGAATCATTGCCCCATGCGCAACCAATCAAGAAGAAGTCGTTACAAATGGTTGGTCCCCTTCTAAAAGAAATAATCCATATGCAAACTCAGGCATCGTCGTTTCTATAGAGCCTAAAGACCTAGAGAATTCGTCACATCCACTTTGTGGATTAGATTTTCAAAAAAGTGTTGAGCGTCGTGCCTGGGAAGCCGCAGGTAAAAGCCAAAAAGTACCGGCACAAAGGCTACTTGATTTTATGAATCATAAAAAATCAAAAGACTTCCCAAGAAGCTCCTATCAGCCTGGTATTACTAGCGTTGAAATGGACGAAGTGTTTCCGGAATTCATCACTTCTAGATTGCGAAAAGGATTTTTAGACTTTAATGAAAAAATACCAGGTTTTGTTACTCAAGATGCCGTTATACATGCTCCAGAATCTAGAACTTCATCACCAGTATTGATCCCAAGAAATAAGGAAAACTATGCGCATGTTGAGCTTGAAAACTTGTACCCTTGTGCTGAAGGAGCAGGATATGCCGGAGGAATTGTTTCTGCAGCAATCGATGGTATGAATTGCGTTCTAGCGATTCAGGAGAACCTATTTTCTAAAAATATATAATGACAATGTAAATGCTTCAAAGCATATAAAATCTATTGATTAACCCTCCCTATAGTACTTCAGTATTAAATCAAGATTAACGACACGTATTCGTTTGTCGCGAAATCCTTCTATTTTTGCAGTATGAAAAGAGTAGTCGTTGGACTTTCTGGAGGGGTTGACTCTAGTGTCGCTGCGTATCTTCTTAAAGAAGAAGGTTACGAAGTGATTGGTATGTTTATGAAAAACTGGCATGACGAGTCTGTAACAATCTCTGATGACTGTCCGTGGATAGATGATTCAAATGATGCTCTAATGGTTGCCGAAGCTTTAGAAATTCCTTTTCAGGTCATCGATTTGAGTAAAGCCTATAAAGAGCGCATTGTAGACTACATGTTTAATGAATACCAAGAGGGAAGAACACCAAACCCTGATGTACTATGCAATAAAGAAATTAAATTTGATGTGTTTCTCAAAGCAGCAATGGATCTCGGTGCGGATTTTGTTGCCACTGGACATTATTGCCAAAAAAAACTAAATACAAATAATGAATGGGACCTCATTGCAGGTAAAGACCCGTCTAAAGATCAGTCGTATTTTTTATGCCAAGTATCTCAAAAACAATTAGCCAAAGCATTATTTCCTATAGGCCACTTATTAAAGACAGAGGTTCGTGAATTGGCTAGTAAGATGGAATTGGTAACGGCCGAAAAGAAAGATTCTCAAGGCCTTTGCTTTGTTGGTAAAATCAAGCTACCTGACTTTCTTCAACAAAAACTATCGTCAAAAGAAGGTCCGGTTATTGAAATCCCAAATGATATGGAGCAATACCATCGCTATAAAAAAATGTCATCAGAAAACCTGGACCTAGAAGAGCTATGTAAACCCTTTTCTTATAAAGAAATAGATGGAATTCGGGTGAGCACACATCAAGGAGCTCACTTTTACACGATCGGCCAAAGAAAAGGGCTCCATATCGGGGGGCGCCCATTGCCTAGCTTCGTTATCGGTACAGACACGGTTAACAACATTGTTTATTCTGGGCAAACTGATGAACACCCCGGGTTAAACCGTATAGCACTTAAGGTAGAGAGAG
>MEHZ011579854.1_pt1 | contig 38572 bp, 38 predicted proteins | sample 897221 | NCBI WGS metagenome assembly MEHZ01 (sample SAMN05514161, study PRJNA337945) | marine metagenome | isolation source: marine surface water | place: Arctic Ocean | collected 2007-12-13 | reverse complement strand
ATTCTAAGTAATTTAAGAAAGGTGCCTTTTCATTCTTTAGTGATAATTTAATTGATTCAATCATGCCTTCAGGCATTTCAGGTTTTTTGGGTATATTGGTCATGTACTCACCACTCCATACAACTCGTACTACATTCTCCTTAAATGGGCACCGTCTGACGCAGTCATACAGGGCGTGTGGCGCAGCTTGGAAGCGCGCTTCCTTGGCATGGAAGAGGCCCCGAGTTCAAATCTCGGCACGTCCACCATTTTTATTCATAATATTAACCACATTTGCAATGAAAAGGTTACTAAAATTAAATATAATTTAATGGTCATTACTAGGTACCTGCAAGTCCTTTTTTCATTTTTTTTACTGAGAGCAAATATAAGATAAACTTATCGAACGTTCATGTGAATTAGCAGTAATATATTTTCTAATATCATTTGTTCATATAAATCATATATTTGTAATCATATGTATATTAATTAATAATATTTATATAATTTAGTTATGTTTTTTTTATAAATACATCTCAATCAAACAAATAATAAACCTTACTAGTTTGCGTTGGAATATGGAAACTAAGATGAAGCTTGAGTATATATGGTTAGATGGTCACAAACCAACTCAAAATATGCGGAGTAAGACTATGGTTGTGAATAATTTTAGTGGTAAACTGGAAGATTGTCCTATTTGGAGTTTCGATGGCAGTTCAACAAAACAGGCCAAAGGAAAATCTTCAGATTGTTTATTGAAGCCAATCGCCATTTATCCTGATCCAATTAGGCTAAATGGATTTTTGGTTATGAATGAGGTATTGAATCCCAATTCTACTCCTCATTCTTCTAATGCTAGGGCGACAATTGATGATGATGATGAAGATTTTTGGTTTGGATTTGAACAAGAATATTTCATAATGGATGTGAATACTCAATTGCCATTAGGATTCCCATTAGGCGGTTACCCTGGCCCTCAAGGTCTCTATTATTGCTCAGTAGGGGGAAAAAATACACATGGTAGAGATTTTGTGGAAGAACATGCGGATCTTTGCATAGATGCTGGTATAAATTTTGAAGGAATTAATCAAGAAGTTGCCTGCGGGCAGTGGGAATTTCAACTCTTTGCAAAAGGGGCAAAGAAAGCAGGAGATGAGTTATGGATAGCTAGATATTTATTAGATAGGCTGACTGAAAAATACAATTACTATATTGAATATCATCCTAAGCCAGTAAAAGGTGATTGGAACGGTTCAGGTATGCATGCTAATTTTTCAGATACTAATCTAAGAACTAGTGGAAGTAAAGAAGTGTTTGATAAAGTGTGCGAGGCATTTGGTAAAAATATTAAGAGACATATGGATGTTTATGGCGCTCATAATGAATTAAGATTGACCGGCCTACATGAAACCCAATCAATACATGAGTTTTCATATGGCGTTTCAGATAGAGGGGCATCAATTAGAATCCCAATTGGCACAGTCGAAGATGGTTGGAAAGGGAGACTCGAGGACAGGCGGCCATCTTCAAATGGAGATCCATACAAAATAGCATCAGTAATTGTAAAGACAACTAAATCAGCATACTAATTCCTTTCTAATATTTTCATTACTTCGTCTGCACACCCCCAAGATAAGGTAACTCCTGAGCCCCCATGGCCATAATTATGGATAATTAACTTATCAAAAAAATATTCCTTTTCAAGTCTAACTTCATGCCGGGCAGGCCGTAAACCAACTGAAAACCCAATGATATTATTTCTATCTAATTCAGGCCATAGTGATTCGCATTTAATTAAAATATCTTCGGTATCTTCATCTCTAATTTTCATCGACCAGTCATTGACTTGCGCAGTTCCTCCCAATACTGTGACATCATCTCTTGGTATGGTGTACGTTAGAGTCTCGGGTTGTTGGTCAAAACGTCCAATTCCTGGGTCCTGTTGAATATATATTACTTGGCCCCTTATTGGCTTAACTTCTAGGTCATTACACAACTCTCTTGCTCCAAGTCCTACACAATTGATGATGATATTTTCCTCAATTTCTGAAAAATATTCTACATCAACTTCATTGAATCTACATCCCATTTTTATAAGTTTATCATTTATCCATGGCATATATAGATTCATTTGTATTACTGGGGCTTCAAATTCCCATCCAAAAATATAATCATTAACTAATTCATTATTTTCTAATATCCTGAATCCATCAATCCCTTTTGTCCAATCAGGGGGTGAAATTTTATCTCTTAGAAATTCTCTACCTTTTCTTATTGTAACTCCAGATTCTGGAGAATTTAATGATATTTTAAATAATTCCGAGTAGGTTTCTAAACTCCATTTATTGGTTTTTTTTATTGGATATGATAAAAATGGATACCAAATAGCAGCAGCAACATCTGAAACTGTGTTTGGGCTAAACTTGTTAGAGTAGATTGTTACTATATGCCCATTTTCTAACAGCCTTAATGCACAAGTCAATCCAGATACTCCGGCTCCTATTACCGCACATTCCATATGTTTCGTATTGATATCTAGTCAATATAGGCTACGGAATTTTATTCAATGATGTATCTTTTCGTTAGAATTAGTGATGCCATGCCAAAAGTTCGAATGCCAAAAAGGGGATGGTTTAGAATTACCAAGAAACGAATTTTTAGAGGATCATCAGTAAAGGCAAGTGAGAATGGATTGCCCCCCTGTCCAGCATGTAATTTATGGACCATGCAAAGAGATAACAAACGTAATGAATTATATTGTGGCTCCTGTGGGGCTATTCTTTGAAATGCCAAATCCAATATGTCAATGCTATGTCGGATGGTCGCCACTGTGATGAAAAACCGCGCCAGATGCATTAGGTGTCAAGAGTGATGGGCGATCTGAGTGGCCCATGGAATTGATTTAATGTCCAAAGATAAGATTGTCATGGACTCTTCTAAAAGAAAATTCAGAATTCCATCTCCAAATAATTTAATAAAACCTCCTGCCGATATCCAATTCGGAAGAAAAAGTAAGCCTTGGAGAATTTATTTTGCGATGCTTAAATCAGTTTTACCAGTCTTTTTTTTACTATATTCATCACTATTTATAATTCTTGGATTAATTAATCTTGATCCAATTGTTACTTTAACTGGTGGAATTTGTAGTTTACCACTAATTATTATTATTATCCGCCTTCATCGCCCTAAATTAATCCATGTAAAGATCGCAACCCCAAGTGAAAATGGTAGATTTATACATCCTTTACCAAATGGTGGTTCACTACAAACTAATGTCAAGACTGACTTCAAGCGGTTTTTAATTAGGGATGACTCAGTTCTCGAAATGCCGCCAAGTAAACAATTATGGCTAATATTTTCTCTAGTGGTGTTCGTAGGGATTATATTATCTTTATTATTTTTGACAAAAAATCCTCAAGATTCAGATTTAAATATTGGATATTTGCCCTCAAATATTGGAGTAATTTTATTCATAATAATTGCAATCCCCCTTTGGATTATCGGATTTTCTCTCCCCGTTCTTACTTGGTGGGGAACATCTACTCAATTACTTGGAATTACTACTAGAAAGAGGGATGCTGAATCATGGCTATTGGCAGGGATGGTGGCAGCCTTTCCTGCCTTTCTATTCAATAGTTTTATTGCACCTCTGATGTTACCTGCTTCTGTATCAATATTGGTTAAAGATTTAGCATTACTAGCAATTTTTGCCCCTCTTTGTGAAGAATTGTTCAAAGGTATCGCTGTAGCATTTTTCTTACCTTCGATTAAAGGGCCAAAGCATGGTTTTCAAATTGGTTTTACAATTGGATTAGGTTTTGCTTTAATAGAAAATTTCCAGTACATTGGACTATCTCTAATTGGGGGTCCGTTACAAATTACAATGACTATCTTAATTAGAGGAATAGGTTCAATTCCCGGCCATGCAGTTTGGACTGCAATAACGGGAACAGCCATCGGTTGGTTCGTAATTGATTCTAATTATGTAAATAAATATAATAATAAAGAAAAAATGGCATTTAATGATGCTGATTATTCAATTTTTGATCCATTAGATGTGGGTAATTCAGGTAAATCACTTGATAAATTAAATGATAAAAGGCCATGGTCATTATTGGATAAAAATTCAGAAGTTATTAATAATCAGATTCCTGTTGATAAACTGGAAAAAAAATATGTTAATTCTGGATTTTATTCTCCAAAATCAATTATTAAGGCTCTAATATTGTCAATTTTAGGGCATTCTTTTTGGAACGGTAGCTCATATTTTTCATTTTATTTACCTGAAGAAAATAATTTAGCACCTAATATGGTAATTTTTATTTCATTTGTTTGGACATCCATATTAATCATAACTATGTTGTATACAACTATCCAATTATTGAGGGGAATTAGATCTTTGGATATTGAAAATTAATTGCCATTATTTGTTTCAATCAGTCAATTAATGGGAATGCTTCTTGACCATCGATACTATCAGGATTACAAGGATAAGGTGTAACTTGTGGATGAAGAACTAATTTCTTTGTTATTAGTTTCAGTATTATTGTTAGTCTCCAGGGTATATGATTTCCTTGATATTGGCGGCCTGATTGCAGCATTAGGAATTGGATTAATAATATCTTTATTTGGACATTGGACATGGTTATTAGTTTTGATGTCTTTTTTAATAATTTCTTCTATAGTTACAAAATGGAAGTACGAAGAAAAATCATTGTTATCAGTTGAAGAATCTAATGACGGCTCAAGAGGTTGGAAGAATGTTGTTGCAAATGGAGGTGCAGCTTCGATAGTTGCGATAGTAAACTATATTTCAGGCGGCCACGAACTTGCTTATTTCGCTTTTTGTGCATGTGTCAGCGTAGCATCTTCCGATACACTTGCGTCTGAAATTGGAAGTTTAGATTCTAGGACGAGAATAATAACGACATTGGCTGCAGTACCTGCAGGAACTAATGGCGGCATGTCTCCCACTGGTACTATAGCGGCATTTTATGGGGGACTTATTATCGGGATATTCTCGACATTGTTAGGCGCACTTAATGGTGATTCATTACCTCCATTATTCTTTTTTCTTTCTATTACCCTGATAGGATGGCTTGGATGTCAAATAGATTCTTTACTTGGAGCATTATTGGAAAATAAGGGTTATCTAGGAAAACATGGCGTAAATTTCATATCTACACTCTCCGGTTCATTCTTATCATTATATTTTGCATATATTTTAATCTATTAATTTTATGAGATATCTATTATGGTCGTAATAAATATGAGGGAAAAAATGAATAATTATAGATTTATTTTACTATCAATATTTATGTTATTTTTATCTTCAGGATTATCTTCCACCAGTATTGCACAAAATTATGAACAATATGATGGACCAGGAATATCTATTGAATATCCTGAAACTCACATGCTTTTTTTGAAGGGCGCTGAAGAAAATCCAATTCTAGATAGAAATTGGTCCGTATTAACTGGATTGCCGCAGGGAAGTGCGTCATTCAATAGTGCCAGTGCATCATCATCTCCCAATTTGTTAACTGCCAAATCAGCACCTTTAGAGGAGCCATTTAGATTTGATGGAAATATTTCAATATCATTATTTGCTTCATTGGAGGGCACAGGCAGTAATTCATGTAAATCTACAAGTATTCTTCCTAGTCCAGTAAGTTCTGAAACTGAATTTCAAGTTACTCTTTCTATGGGGGGAATAGTGATATTAGACGAACAATCTACTAATGTAATTTCTATGTCTGAAGGATACACATCTCCTCATGAATTTATTGTGTTGGCTACCGATGTTAATGTGAGCATGGGCCAAGGCGATACTATCGATATATCGATTAATGTAAGGCATGAGTGTATAGAGTCAGGGTCCCTGTGGTGGGGGACATATGACATAAGGTCAGGAATTACTTTTGAAGGGGATTTTATAGAAATTGAACTAGATGCAATTGTGGATGCAAATAGGATGGTAAGGATAGAATTGATGCCAATTTCTCCTTGGGGTATTGGAGATTTCACGCATCAAATAATCGAAATTGTTGGCCCGACCGATTGGTCTAGAATGTATCATGGAGAATGGGATGATGAGGATTTACGGCAATATCACTTTGAAGATCCTCAAGGTACGCGAATAGGTGATGCAAATAGAACTATTTTGACTTGGACTTCAGATGAACCATTGGAACCTGGAAATTATATGGTCGATGTTTGTATCGACTTATCTGATCAAAATCCTGGTGATACTTGTAATCTGATAGTAGTATTAAGATTTGTTATACCCGAAGATCCTGTTTCATTTATTAACAGTGATTTAGCAATTTTTATTATTCCATTAGGAATAATGGGGTGGATAGTAGTTTCACTTCGAGGGGCAATGCTCCCCCTCCCAGCGTATGGAGTTATTATTTTATTAGCATTTGCAAGTTTAGGGCCAGCAATGAATTTACCCGATATAAATAATGAGCCATATAGGGATAATGGCGCCGCACCTTCATTCATATTATTGTCTCATAATCCCGATACAGGATCTGTGTCTTTATCTGACTTATTGGATAAATATGATGTGGTAGTAATCGGTATGTTTCAGCATGGTTCTCCAAATGCTCTACTTCAATACGATGATTTTTCAAACTCAATTAAATATAATGATAAAGATATAGGATACGTTCAAATTGCAACCGGGGAAGATTTAAGGGCGACGGATTTAGATTATTATTCTAAAATTCTCAATAATTCTTGGCCGCTTTTGCTGGATGAGGCAGATTCAAATATTGGCTTTTCTTTACCAAATAGTGCTAGTGATGCTGTTATAATTATAGATTCGGCCGGATTTATATCTGAATGGCAACCTGGCTCAATGTCGTCCGTAGAAATAGAAGATGCAGCAATTAAATCTTCTTGGGGCTCTGGAAATAATCCATTAAAAATCATATCTTCATTATTTTCTATGTCTTTACTTCCCCTTATTGTATTGGCCATGCCAAGGGATCGTAAATTTAAATTTCCTGAAGGAGCGTTAATTCCAGGAGCTGGGAGTTTGTTAATCCTATATGCTTCAATAGTGGGATTTTCATATTGGGCTATTCCTGTTGCATTATTAGCATCTTTAGGGGCGGGTACAAATTGGATATGGGTGGAATTAATTTTGACATTTGTACTCATATATCACGGTTTGTCTATACTAAAAAATGGTAAAATAAAAGAAATCGAAATGCTATCTAAATTCGCATATTCAAAACTACCTCAACCATACAAGGATTGGAAGGAAATTCATAGTTTCACCGAAGACGCTTATTTGGGATTATGGTTATCATGGCTATTATGGATACAAATTCCCTTTATAATTCCTCAAGGAGTTGGCGCGATAGCACAATCTGGTCCTTTTGGCATAATTTTATCAGTATTTGCGTTAAGTTCCTACATTCTTTGTTCAGGAATCTGTGTCATTATTGCGAGAAACTTAGCTTTAATTTTTGGCCCAATTTCTAGAATCTTTGGAGAAATGAGTATTGGACTAAGGCCCAGAGCATGGGGGTTAGCATCAACGATATTTGGAATTTGGATAATGCTCAGTATACTTCTTGGTCCTTTGCTATAATTATTTTACTAATGGAAGGCATTTGACCGAGAGCATCATAAAAGAATGGCCATTGGGAATGTTATCCCTACGGGGGTATAGTATAACCTGGTAGTACAGCGGGCTCCAGTTGCACGGGAATGACGACGAGAAGGTATTCTGATGGTTTTGATGACCAACTGGAGCACCGACCCATCGCAACCCGAGAGCGTGCGCCTGCCGGGTGCACGCTAGGCGGAAGATACCCGCTGATCTGGGTTCAAATCCCAGTGCCCCCACCACCTATTTACACCTTAATTTGTGATATTTTGAGGGTTTGCTTGAAGGGGTGTGCATGCTTCGCTACATACATGAATGAGAAAATATTGTGCTTATTCACTTGTATAATTATGATGATGCCACTTTCAGGTAGTTTATTTATTCCAACTTTAGATATGAAAGATAATGACTTCCAATTAATTCAGGAGGGTCAAATTTTAAATCCTCCAAATCAAGATAAAATACCATGGAACCTAGATAATCAATGGTGGAATGACACTTCTTTAGATATGGATGGAAATGGCATTCATGATTCATTACAAAGCACTTTGGGATTTGTAAATGTTGGAATTTCATATTTTGAATCAATTAATGATGCTGATAGGGAAATATTAGTTTCAATGGGCTACGCAATTAAACAAGAAATTCCCTCAGTCAATGCAATACTTCTGGGTAGTATAAATTCAAGTGAAATTTATAATTTAGCTGAAATTAATGGAATCGCAATGGTTGAAAGATATGGCTCACTAGTTTTTTATGGAGATATTCAAACTCCAGCTGTTAAAGCACAAAACTCAACGCTATATCCAGGTGCTTGGGATTTAGGAGTATCGGGTAAAGGAATAAATATAGCACTTACAGATACTGGAGTTGATGAGGAGCACCCCGGCCTAAATGGTAAATTTATCGCCGGATATGATGCAGTTTGTTTTGTCCACTCCGATCCAACTTGCGTTCTGTCCGGAGGCAGAGAAACTGATGGTTCTTTCAATCCTGATGATGCTAACCAGCATGGAACAGCTTGCATGGGGATGGCAGCAGCAACTGGGATAGAAAGTGATGGTTCTTATTCTAATTTTACTGGTTCAGCACCTAATGCTTCTACAATAGACGTTAGGATTGGTACCGATGCAGGAGCAGGTCCTTTTGAAAATTATATCCTCGAGCAAGAATTTTATGAATCAGCCATGAATGGTTTACAATGGATAATAGATCACAAAGATGATGCATGGCAAGGCGCCGAAGAAGAAAACTATGGTATCGACATCATATCTTTATCATGGGGAATTACGAGTCATGAATCAGGAGGCTCAGATGGTACGGATATGCATAGCCGTATTTTAGATGAAGCAATGGAAGCAGGAATTATTGTTTCAGCAGCCGCAGGTAACGATGGACCCGACAATGATGGGCTTTCAGGCATGGGATCTTCATCTCTGTCTGTAACCGTGGGGGCTACTGATGATCAAAACACAATCAATAGGGATGACGATACAATCGCATCTTACTCAAGTAGAGGTCCAAGAAGAGATAATGGCAATGGAAATCCTTTGGATGAATTAAAGCCAGAGATTAGTGCGCCTGGAAGCAACATAATTCAAGCTGAAGGCTGCGTATCATCCGGGCAATGTAATAATAATATCCCAGGCCAAGATGCATCGGATAATACTTACACCGGAAGGGGAAGTGGTACTTCCTATGCAACTCCCTCAGTTTCAGGAATAATTGCTTTAATTATGGAATCAAATGAAGATTTGGTGCCTTTGCAGATAAAAGAAATATTAAAGCAAACTTCTGAAAGAAAAGGAGATCCTACCTATCCAGACATCGACCCATATTGGAATCGAGATTTTGGTTATGGCATGGTAGATGCTTATGCAGCAGTTACTATGGCAATTTACCTAAAGGAAACATCTCAGAGTGAGTATGTTAACCCCTATTTACAAAATCATTTATTAAATCAAACTATTAAAAATGGAATAATAAATATTACTGGGCATGCGTGGGGACAGGATTCTTCAGTAGATAAAATAGAATTTAGGATTGATGACGGCCCTTGGAATGAAGTGACATATACTTTAACAGATTCTAAAATAGGGCCGTTAACTCCATTTTTATGGCATATTTTAATCGATTCTTCAAAAATTACTAAAGGGCCACACCAGATTGAAATTCATGCATCATCTGATAGCCGTATTTCGTTACCAACTACATTAATAATAGAAGGTTCGGGTGGTTATGTGACTAATTCAAATCCTCCAATATCTGTAATTATGTCGATTTCATTGTTATTTATGGCATGGATTTCAACATTAATATTTGCTAAATTCAATATTGATGAGTATGTAAATTATAAGGATATTGAGGTTATGGCGAAATCTAATACCAGTTCTGATATTTTAAATGTTGATAAATCTACTAATTCGATTGATATTATGGATGCAGAATTGATTTCTTGACTGGTTTTAATTAGTTTTTTTGTACTTTTATCAATCCTTCTTAAAACCTTAGGCTACGCCTCGATAAAATATGGTGAAGTTCTCCGAGCGTGCTAATAGCATACAACCTACGGGTGTTAGAAGAATGTTTGACATGGCTGGTGATGATACTATCCAGTTTGGTTTAGGTGAGCCAGATTTTCAACCTCCTGAAATCGCAATTAAGGCATTTACACAGGCAATGGAAGAAGGCAAAAATAAGTATACTACTACTGCGGGTTTACCAGAATTAAGAAAAAAAATAGCCGAAGAATGGTCCCACTTATCTCCGAATCTAACTGAATCTAATGTTTGTATCACAATGAGTGGAACCAACGCTTTATTGGATGTTTTTCTTGCTATTGTTGATCCAGGGGATAATGTTTTGATTCCTGAGCCATATTTCCCTCTATATCCTCCTGATGTAGTTATTTGTGGAGGGGAGCCGAACCTATATCCTTGTAATTTTGACAATGGATTTGTCCCTAAAATCGATGATCTTGAAAAATTAGTCAATGATAAAACTGTAGCAATTTTATATAATTTTCCTAGTAATCCAACTGGTGCAACAATTTCTATTGATGAACGTAATAAATTGGTTGATTTTGCAATACGTCATGATTTGTGGATCATAAGCGATGAGGTTTATGATCGAATAATATATAATGGTTCACATGTATCATTTCTTGGTGCAGGGCATGATAAATTGTTCTTAATAAATTCATTTTCCAAAACGTTTGCAATGACTGGATGGAGGATTGGATATATTCTATCTCCCGATGATGATTCAATGATCCAAATAAATAAAATGCAATATTATGTAACTGCATGTAGTAACGATGCAATGCAATATGCCGTATTATCTGCATTAGAAAATGCTCCTGATTATCCAAACATGATGCGTGATGAATTTCAATTACGCCGCGATCTGATTTGTAGTAGATTAAATGCGATGGACGGCGTTACTTGTCACATACCCGAGGGGGCATTCTATGTATTTCCCAAAGTAGAAGTAAACGGCTACAATAGTAAGGAATTAGCTCTAAAGATATTAGAATTAGGTGGGGTCCTATGTTCACCTGGTACCGCTTTCGGAGAAGCAGGAGAAGGGCATTTACGCTTTGCATATACTATTGACAGAGATGGGATATCGGAAGGCATGGATAGATTAGAAGAAGTACTAATAAAACTAAGAGGATAATGTTGTGTTAGACTTTTTATTAGGTTGTTTACTTATTATAATTGGTTTCCAAATCCCAGTTATCTCACTCTATTTCTTCCTTCTTTTTACTAATAATCAATATTTTTTAATAATTTTATTTTGTATCTTTATATTAATTTCTGGCATTTTTATGTTTAATTATGGGCCAAATGAATTAGCATTTGGCCTCTTTATAGGTTCAGGATGGAAATTATTAAATGAACTTTTAAACTATTTATTTAATCTCAATCATCAAAAAAATTGAAAGGAGAATCATTCTCACTATTCACTTCTTCATCCATTTTTTTATCGAACTTATTTTCTAAATCATTGCCCGGGGCATTCAAACTCTTGGACCTTAAATTTTCTAATTTTTGCTCTTGACCTATCATCCAATCAGGAATTTCCCTGTAACCATTTATGACTGAAATAGTCGTAAAAGTAGCCATTGGCAATACGGATATTGCAACAATGTAGTCTAAAATTGCGGTTTCAGGTATTGTTGCTTCAGGTGCAATTGTTTGAATAATCATCTTTTCTAATTGTATTTCATGCCATTGCTCATAGTTTATCCCTAACCAACCAAGAGAAAATGCAAGTACAGTTCTCGCAAAAATCCAGTAGAGAATAAGCGGTAATATGGATGATACTCTGCCGAATTTACCCAAAAAAATCCTAAATATATATGCCAAACCTACCAATTTTTCAGATATAATTGGATGCAATCTTATTGATAGCCACAATGCGATCAAATACCCCACCATTCCTAGCTGAAACGCTGAATCAGGCTTGACATAACTTTCGGGCATCCCTTCCATTATAATTAGAGGAACTGCAATCAAAATTACTTGCATAGGAACTGCTAATAATTGCAAACCTCCATGAATCGTCATAATGTCATAATCCTCATTTTTCATTTTTAAGTAGACTAATCTACTAAGTCTTCCATACGGGCTTGAATATGCTGATAATCTAGCCCTATCTATTAATTCTGGATCATTTCTTCTGACACTTAAGAATAATGCTGCTAAAATCCCCCCTTTATTTGATATATAAAAAGGTGTGAAATTACCCATAATTAATGCCAGAGTTAATGATATAATTCCATAGGTAACTCCTGCAATTAAGACCCAACCCAGCATTTCTGTCCTTATTCCAATACTTGCATTACTAATGTCTAAATCTATTAGGTAGGCAATGGCAATTAATAATGTTGGAACCACTGTCACTTGGCAAATCATGATTATAATCAAATGGAATCTACTTAGCAATTTTCTGCTATTATCCATGTGCCTACGTGTCCTCATCCTGCCATAAGTTCTTCATATGATTATTATGTATAAGTTGAATTAAGCCACATTAAAAAAAAAATCAAACTACATTTATCAATTAAACTTTGACCCCATACTTTCATACACAAATGTTCTCCCCAAAAGTTTGTCTATGCGCGGCCTGTATTCCTATATCGTTGTCGTTTTGTTTATGCTACTTGGCGCGTCACCACTGGTGATGTTTTCAAATTTTGATGATTCTCCAGAATTTAAAGTAGGGCCAAAGAGTGATGCTGTTGATTTTAGTGTATTAGAAATAGAATTGGGCAACTCATCTAACATACCTATGCAATGGGAACAACCTGATTCCAGTTTCCAAGAGTACTTAATAAAAGGAGATGCAATACAAATCAACGTTACATTCATTCAAAACGGCTTCACTCCGACACAAGTCACGGCAAATGCAACATTACAAGTTTGGCACCCGATAGGATTTCTGATTAAAAAATGGGATTTTAATGTCACATTATCTAGTTCACAATCTGCTAGATTAGATTTTATCTGGACTCCTAATACTGCTCATAGTTCATTATCAGGAGATGGTTTTCTCAGTGGAGGAATGATTATCGTCGGTTTAGTAGATGCTGGCTTACAAGATGGGGACAATACTAATGATAGGGCAGAAAGATCTGTTCCAGTTGCTGCTTGGTCAGATGAATTAGATAATGGATTTTGCGGTGATGAAGGTAATGAAGGTAAATATTGTACTAATATCCCACAAGGATATGGTAGGCCTACTTGGTTTGGTGCTGGATATGAGTCAAATGGGATGACATTGGATGGGAATTTCCCTACAGGCACATGGAGAATGGATAACACATCTAGCGCAGATGGCGAATGGCACTGGAAAGTATCAGGAGACGACAGTAATAGGTATGCCTCTAATCGTTATGACCGGTTGCATTGGGGCTGGGTAACCACCAATAATCAGGATGGATGTGCCGATGGAGTTTGGGGTGATGGATATGCACATGGGCTAGGTCAAGGAGACTTCTCTTCTAGCCTATCTTCCCTGTATTCTCAGTACCTTTGCAAAGTCAAGATTAAAAGTCCTAATTTTTATTCGATGCAAATAGTTACGAAAGCATGGGGTAATATGGATTCTGGTGATTCAATTTTACTTGAAACTGATTCTGGATACGATCAAGAGTATTACAATTATACTACAATAAATTTATCCTCAAATGAAGGCGATTGGAACAGATTGATTTGGAATGTATCTGGTTTACATCAATCCGGCAGTTTTACGTTATCATTTTTGTTTAATTCTGATGGTTCAGATGCGAATGAAGGAATTCATATTGATTCATTTCTAATTTTTGGAATTGAGAGATTTACTGAATATACTCTTAATGCAGTTTGTAATGATCCTCTTCCAAATTCTTATATCGTTTTAGCAGCCGATTCAAATCCACCTTCGTTACATTGCCGTGTATTCAACAAAGGCTATATAGACATAACTCTTAGATATTTTACTACTTTATCTAATCAATCATGGATGTACCAATATCCATTAAGAATTGATTCAAATAATCCTATCGATCATGATAACTTTGTAGTTAGTAAAGTCATAAAAGCACGAACAATTACCGATGTCTGGTTCAATTTATCAATACCCGATGGAACCCTTGTACAAGAATTAGATTGGATTGTAGACATCAATGATGGTGTTTTAAATAATTCAAAATATTCACTTATTCTGCCAGTTAAGGTTGATCCAACTTATTCCATAACACTAACTCCGGATAAATTATCTAATCCAGCTGCTACTTTATTTCCGGGGGATAACGCAAATATAACTATGAATCTAAAAAACAATGGGAATCAATTAGCAACTTGGAACCTAGGTGGTACTTTCGGTACATCTGAATGGCCTTCAGAAAATATTCAATGGTATGATTCAGCGACAGGTGAAGCAATATCTCTTCTTAATTCTTCAATCAATGAAGAATTTATCTTAAATGCAGAAATTACGGCTCCTGAAGGTTTGGCCCCTGGGATATATACTCTTACTCTTATTGCCAATGGGCGTGCACCAGCGACTTTTCAATCAGAAACTGTCCTATATATTGAGGTGCCTGTTTACCATAATTTGGTAGTCGCACCTATTTCAAATTCATTAATTGCTCCCGCTAATGGCTATGGTAAAATTGTCGAAATATTCCTCATCAATAATGGAAATACTGAGGAGTCTTTTGATATCTCAGTTACAACAGATAATTGGCGATTATCCGCTTCAACAAGTGCAACATTGACGTCTGGTATACCCTCGAATGGAGGAGATACTTCCATATCTCTCCTACTTCCAATGCCTGAAGGAATACTAAATGGAACTTATAGAATTACAGTACATGCCACAAGTACGCTGAATCCAGAATATGTATCTAGCGCAAATATTTACCTAACCGTACCAGTTACTAATCTAGTGGAAATTCCAGATTTGGATATGACTGAAGAAATATTTAGTGCAGGAAGTGATGATAGGACTTTAAGATGGGAAATATGGAATCGTGGGAATGTTGCAGACTCTTTCGACATTTCATTCTTGCATACATCAGATGTTTTTACTTCTGCACAGGGATTAACTGAGGGAAAGACTCCATATATATCTCCAGGGTCATCATATAATTTATCTGTAAGTTATTCATTTGGCGAGGATGCAGATGGGACTCGGACTATTACTCTAGATGCAAGTAGCGTCGAATCTTCTAAGGCAGGAGGAGATGCATCTGGAAGTGGGAAAGCCCTGTTTAATGTTGGAACTGTTGGTTGGCTGCGAGCACTTTCCCCTCCGCTATCGTCAGATGCAATGTCAATAACAGAGTCGGGCGAATCTTACTCATTAGAATATACTATAATGAGCATGCATCCTACAGATGATCAACAAATACGTGCTGAAGTTGAGCTCGAAAATCAATATACAGTATACAGTGCCAGGGTCGATGAAGAGGATAGGGATTTCGTACTTAAAGCTGGAGAATCAAGGACTGTAACTATTTTCTTAGATGTTAGAGAAGAGGATCTAGAAAATTTGAATATGGATCAAGTTGATTTTGAAGTCACACTAGTGGTAACCAGTGAATTAGATGTTTCGAAACGAACAACTACGATATCACTGGCCAAACCAGTGCCCTTAGAGGTAGGGCCTGATGCAGGAGATTATGTTTGGATTACTGGGAATATTGTCTTAATCATCATCGGTACAGTAGTATTCCTGGGATTATCCGTTACCACATTCAGAATCGTTAGAAAAGCTAATTCACCTTTGGAAGAAATTTCGACATTAGATGGCTATAATATGACTATGAATGCATGGGATGATGAAATTAGTATGAAAATACCATTGCCTTCTGCAGATATGATTGCTAACTCTATGTTCGGAGGCTCGGAGGAAATATTCAAACAACCATCTCCCGACCTTTCAATTTTAGAAAATCTAGAAACTAATGATCACCCGCCAATTCCTGAATCAGGATTACCTGATGGCTGGTCTTTAGAGCAATGGAATCACTATGGCCAAAAATGGCTAGATGAAAGAAACTTGGAATAAACTCATTTCTTTTTTTAGGCTATCTAGTGCGAGGACTTATGACTACTAGTATGGTGCCATGACTAATCAATTAATGGAAGTGATTTTCAATGTACAATGGACAACAACCAATTTTCATAATGAAAGAAGGCACACAAAGAACTACTGGAAAAACTGCTCAGAGCAACAATATCGCTGCTGCTAAGGCAGTTGCAGATGCTGTACGCTCTACTTTAGGCCCAAAAGGAATGGATAAAATGTTAGTTGACAGCATGGGGGATGTCGTAATCACAAATGATGGGGCAACGATTCTAAAAGAAATGGACATCGAACATCCCGCAGCAAAGATGATTATAGAAATTGCAAAAACTCAAGAACAACATTGCTATGATGGCACAACGAGTGCGGTTGTAATAGCAGGAGAATTACTCAAGAGGAGTGAAGATTTAGTTGAACAGAATGTTCACCCTACAGTTATATGTGAAGGATTTAGATTAGCAGCGGATAAAGCTGCTGAAATAATCGATGCACATGCTATTTCCGTTACTCCTTCTGCATTGGAAGAGGTTGCTAAAACTGCGTTGACCGGAAAAAGTGCCGGAGCTGTAAAGGAATTTTTAGCCGATATTAGCGTTAGGGCAGTACTAGCAGTAGCACAAGTAGTCGAGGGGGAAAATGTAGTAGATCTAAATGATGTCAAAGTAGAGAAAAAACAAGGAGGATCAATACGCGATAGTGCGTTAATAGATGGCATAATTATGGACAAAGAGCGCGTTCATAGCGGCATGCCTAAATTAGTTTCCAATTCTAAAATCGCACTAATAAATTCTGCAATAGAAGTTAAGAAAACCGAAGTAGATGCAAAAATACAAATTACAGATCCGAATATGTTGTCACAATTTCTGGATGAAGAAGAAAATTATCTAAAATCACTAGTTGAGAAAATAATTAATTCTGGGGCCAATGTAGTTATCTGTCAAAAAGGAATAGATGATTTGGCTCAGCATTATATGGCAAAGTCAGGAATTTTTGCAATTAGAAGAGCCAAGAAAAGTGATATGGAGGCCTTATCAAAAGCAACCGGAGGTAAAATAGTAACTAACATCGATGATCTTTCTTCAACTGATCTGGGTTCCGCTTCTAAAGTGGAAGAAAAGAAAATAGGAGATTCCGATATGGTCTTTGTTACTGGATGCCCGGAGGCAAAAAGTGTCTCAGTACTTTTGAGGGGGGGAACCGAACACGTAGTTGATGAAATTCGTAGAGCATTTGATGATGCAATAGGAGTTGTAGCAGTTGCTCATGAAGATGGTGCAATTCTTACTGGCGGAGGATCAGTTCTCGCTGCAATAAGTAGAGATTTACGTTCGTATGCTGAAGGAATTGGCGGCAGAGAACAAATGGCTATAGAGGCCTTTTCGGGAGCATTGGAAGTAATACCTAGGACTCTTGCAGAAAATGCCGGTTTAGATCCGGTTAATACCATTATAGATATCAGAAAAGCTCACTCAGAAGGTAAATCGACATTTGGAGTAAATGTGTATGACGGAGGCGTTGCCGATATGAAAAAAGCAAATGTTTTCGAACCAAGTAGAGTAGTTGAACAGGCAATTCAAAGTGCTTCGGAAACAGCTGTAATGATTTTAAGGATTGATGATGTAATCTCTAGCAAGAGTTCCGGCCCTATGGATGCCGGTGATTTTGATGGAATGGGAATGTAATAGTCTGCGCTTCCATCATTTTTATGAAAAATAAAAACGAGAGTTATAATAATCGGTTACGTGTGGAACGGATATAGAGCACTTTAGGTGATATTATGTCGGATGCACGGTCATTACTTATTTTATATGGTTCACAGTCTGGTAATTCGGAAGAAATTGCTATAAATGCTGGAAAATTTTCTTCCAAAAATAATCTAAATCCAACAGTTAGGGCCATGGATGAAGTTACGGTTTCCGATATAATTTCCCAAACAAGGATTTTGATCTGTTGCAGTACATGGGGTGATGGTGAGCAACCTGACAATGCTGAAGATCTCTGGGAAGCAGCTAACTCCGCAGATATCACCTCACTAAATAATATCAACTTTTCAGTATTAGCACTTGGAGACTCATCTTATGATTTGTTCTGTGAATCTGGTAAGGAATGGGATAATTGGTTCGAAACAAAAGGTGCTAATCGAATTCACCCTCGCGTAGATTGCGATGTCGATTTTGAAGAACCTGCTAAAATGTGGATGGAACAAAGTATCCAAAAAATGAGCGAACTCAATGTCGAGTCCGGCGTCGAAATTATAATTCCTGATAAAGAAATTGCTAAAAATTCTGATGTTATTGATAATTCCGTATCTGAAAAATTAGATGTGCCAGCGTCGGATAGTATCGAAGATTTTCTCAATAATGGAGACAGGGAACTCGCTGTTCTTTTCGGCTCACAATCTGGTAACTCTGAAGAGTTAGCATCAAAAATAGTAAAGGATGCTACTAAATATGGCCTCATTGGTAAAGTTTATGACATGGATGGCCTCGATTTTAATACTCTTACTAATCATAAACGCGTACTGATTGTGTGCTCGACTTGGGGTGAAGGAGAAATGCCAGATAACGCAGAAGAGTTGTGGAAATCTGCAAGCGATGATGCGGCGCCTAAACTCAATAACACTAATTATTCAGTACTCTCATTGGGTGACTCAAGTTATGATTTATTCTGTCAATCAGGTAAAGATTGGGATATTAGATTTGATGAGTTAGGGGCGAATCGATTGGTAACAAGGGTTGATTGTGACGTCGATTATGAAACCTTGGCTAAGGAATGGACTTTTAATGCCCTGACTTCCATGGCAGCAGTTGACGAAACGGGTAATTTTCATGAATCTAAATTAAATTTGATTAAACAATTCGTATCTGGGACAGATACAGTAGGTGCTTCAGATGATGACGGCTTTGCCATCCCCTCTTTAATTTCTAAAAAATTGCAAGTTGAAGTATCTATATTTAGATACGATCCTCAAACAAACTCTACGGGTAAAGATACTTGGTTGTGCTCTTTACCTGGAAATATGTCTGTCCTAGAAGTTCTCAGATCTATCAAAAGTACGCATGATGGGACCTTGACTTTTAGAGATGGAGTTGCGGAAGACCCCAATACTGCAATTTCTATAAATGGCCGACTAATACTTCCTGGAACTATATGTTTAGACTCAATATATTCTCCTAAAATAGGAAAATTAAATTTAAGAATTGAACCTCTTCCATGTTTTACTGTTATTCGTGACTTATTAGTGGATACATGGGCCCTTGAGAGGGCTAGAGAAATTAGTGAACCTTGGATGATTTCCGCCACAAGAGAAGGGAAGAATACTTCCCAGGGCACCATTGGGATAATGAGTCAATCAGAAGCATCATACCTACATTCGATAAAAGACTTCCAGAGCTCAATTCTCTTACATGCCAGCTCAGACGCTACGCCGTTCTCTGAATCATATGTTGGCCCATCAAATATAGTGTCTGCATGGGCAAGACGGAACGATCCAAGAATTTCAAATAATAAGAAGAATGAAATTGATAAATACATAGGATCAAGCAAAGGAATTAACTCAGAAACAGATTTATCTTCGATTAGGCGTCAGGAATCTAATAAACTATCAATTTCCGATGCTTTATTGGATGCTAGAACTTTGGCACTAAGTCAATCATCATTCACTGGAAGGCATGGTAAGCATGTATGGTGGTATACATGGTCAATAAAGAGTAGTGGCAAGGTCAATGATACAGTATTATTCAGGCAAGTTTTGGGGCCACTTGGCCTTCTTAGTAATCTTTTCTCAGGAGTGACTGCAAGAATGTTACTTGGATTCACTCGGACTGGTGGAAATATGATTAATGATGGCCTCGGCATGGTTTTACCTCCGGCAGGAATAGGTAAAATGCCAAAACAATTCAATTCATCAATAAATAATCATCATGAAGTTATTGCAATTTTTAATGAACTGGATGGAAGATTTTAATGCCCTTGAGATATGCTTATCATCCGGGTAATGTTTCACATAGTAGTGCTCCTGAAGTGAATGATACTATGATGCCAATAGCAAAATCTTTAGGAATCGAATTAACTATTTTAGAAGGTGCAACCAGTTGTGGTGCTGGAATTATGAGGCAAGCAAATAATAGGCTCCAATTAACACTAAATGCCCGTACATTCGCAATGGCTGAATCTTTAGGTCTTGACATAATGACTCCTTGTGCTGCTACTGCTGGAAACTTGAATGAAGATTTACAAACTCTAATGGGAAATAATATTTTATTAGCAGAAATTAACTCTACTTTGATGAAAACCTGCGATTTAAAATTCAATGGCGGCGTCAAAGTTCACCATTTACTCCACGTACTAGTCGATGAAATTGGATTGGAAAAAATAGAATTAAAAGTTAAAAATCCGTTAAATTTTATGATAGCAGGTTACTATGGCCCAAATATGCAACAAAGTGGCATGTGCGGCGATGATGATGTTTACGACCCATCATATCTGGAAAAGTTAATTCAATCAATAGGTGGAATACCTGTTGAATGGGGTAGTCGGACTAAGAGTGTCGGAGTTCCAGGATTACTTTCTGAAGAGCCCACAGTATTACTTCAATCTGCTAATGTGATTTTGGATGCAAAAGATGAAGGGGCGCAATTAATAGTGAGCGCATGCAATTTATCTCATACAATAATGGATATATATCAAGGAAAAGCATCTAGGATAGTAGAAAGGCCAATCAATATCCCAATAATGCACTTGACAGAAATGATTGATTTTGCATTTGGACATCATAACACACGATTGGCTCAATTACGAACGAGAATATCTGTAATTGGGAATTAAATCAACTAATAGTCATTAAGTCCCTTTTGTTCCTTTGATTTGAAATTTATTATTTTCCTTTCACTAGACCTTGAATTCAATTTCGTTTGATCAAATTCAGAAACCTTTGGTTGACGGATGGCCCTTTCACGATCAATAAATTCCTCCGAAGTCATAACAATGCCTGAATCATTTATTGAAAAATTATCTAATTTTGTCCTATTTATATTGTTTAAATTTGGAAGGGTACGCTTAACTCTTTGAACAGCCTTCTTCATATTCATTTCTCTTCTTAATGCAGCTATGCTGGCTCCTTCATCTCTGGTCCCTTCTGCCACTAATACTATGACTTCTCCTTCCCTATGTCTTCCGGTCCGACCTCTTCTTTGAATGGTTCTAGTTTCACTAGAAACAGGTTCATAAAATATTACTAAATCTGCACTAGGGATATCCAATCCCTCTTCTCCAACTGAGGTTGAAAGTAAGATATTAGAATTTCCATTTTTAAACTCCTCTAATTTCTCAATTTGTTTTTTGGGATTCATACCTTCTTCTCCAATTCTTTTTGATTGTCCAACAAATTTGATCGCCCTAGCGCCCTTTAAATCATTTAAAGCAACTTCGAGTACTTTTATGGTATCTCGGTAATTTGCGAAAATAATTATTCTACTGTTAGGATTTCTTCGTAATCTTTCTCTCACTAATCTTCTTACTGCACTAATCTTCGAGTGAATTTCATCCCTTTGTTGAATATTACTAATTAAATTTTGAATTCTCAAATCTCTCATAAACATTCGAATAGATTTATTGTCTAAGTTCATTTTCATTCTATTTAAAAATTCACCAGATGCTGCTGTTCCTTGACACAATAGGTGATTTATCAAATGATGCAACCGCATCGCAACCGCAATTTGAGAAACTGAAATAAATGCTGTCTTATCTCCCCTTTTAATGGCAGTCTGAGCTCTTTCCATGGCCGTAGTTAATCCAATGTGATTAATTTCTCCAGGCATGATATATCTTCCCTTACGCCTTTCCTGATCTACAATTCCTTGTTGCCAAATTTTTAATGGATTGGCCATATTATGTATCTCTTCGGGAACTATGACTTTAATCTCCTGAATTTCTAAGTTAGATAAATAACCTGTTAACATATGATCTTCGGATGATCTAAGGTGAATTCTATTAATTGAGAGCCTTTTGCAGATCTCTGCCACTTTAGAAATTGTATGCCCCGGACTTGCAGTCATTGCAAGAACCAATCCATAATCAGAATTAGAATTATACATTTCACCTAATTCAGCCATGGCATGATTGCCAGTTGAATGATGTGCCTCATCTACAATCATCATTGAACAATTCGAAATATCCAAAATTCCATTTTTTATGTCATTTCTAGCAACTTGGGGAGTTGCAATTATTATGCGCGATGATTGCCACAATTTTAATCGTGTTTTTTGGGGGTTTTGACCTGTTATGGAGATAGGAGGTTGATCTTTACTCTCAATCATCTTAACCATTCCTTGTAGGTGTTGATTGACGAGAGCAACAGTTGGGGCAACCATTAGGATCCAACCATCATTTTTAGTTAATTTTTCAGCAGTAGCCATCCATGCTACAGCAGTTTTACCTGCAGCAGTTGGTAGTACTAACATCATCGAATTAGTTAGAATTTCATTTAACGCTTCCAATTGATATGCGCGTGCCTCAACTGTCTTTTCAGACAAGTTAACATGGGTTACCATGGGTAGCATGTATAGTTCGTTAGTGGACATAGTTCAAAATGGTTGACACAATTTTGATACTTGAGTTCTATGGAATGAGATTGGCACTATCCCGATTCGTTCAAATAGGGTATGTTAGTCGGAAGGCCGCTCACAACGTGAGATACCAGACACCTAGGGCTCTGTTTAACAACCCAAATGTTGTTTTTACAATCGTAAAACCAACATCGGTGCCACGGTATCTCCTTAGCGTATTGGGCCCTTTTTTGCCGTTTACGGCAAAAAACGGAATTTAATAGGAGAAATGCAAAATGGCAGATAAGAGTAAACCGCGCAGAGGTAGTATGGGCTATAGCCCTAGGAAGCGTGCGGTTCGTCAGTTTCCTCGTATCTCATCATGGCCAGAACAAGAATCTTCTGAGATAAGAATTCAAGGATTCTCGGGATGGAAAGCCGGTATGACTCACATAATGATCCGTGATAATAATCCTAACTCTACGTCAGCGGGTCAAGAAATTAGAAAAGCAGTTACAGTTGTAGAGGCACCTCCAATGAAGGTACTTGCAATAAGGGGCTACACAAACACTCCATATGGTATGCAAACTGCCGGCGAAGTCTGGGCAGATTTATCAGAATCCTCTCCAGATGGATTAATGCCAAGATTAGCAAATGATGCTAAGGCCAAAAATGGCGAAGATGAAGGAATTAAACCTGAAAAAAGAGGTGGTCGAATTCCAATAAGGAAGAAAGAAAATATTGAAGAATCATTTGAAGCTTTAAAATCATATAATTTATGTGAAGTTAGGTTAATTGTAGCAACGCAACCTACTCTAGTAAGAAGTATACCTACAAAAACGCCTGAGATTATGGAAGTAGGATTAGTTGGTGGAGATGAAGCATCACGCCTAGAGTGGGCTAAAAATCGCCTTGGAGATTTTATCAGTATTGATGATGTATTCAAAGTAGGCCAAGAAATAGATGTAGTCGGAGTTACCAAAGGAAAAGGTTGGCAAGGATCGATTAAAAGATGGGGAATAAAATTACTAAGTCACAAAAACAGTAAACGTCGAAGGCAAGGTGGAAATATGGGAGACTTCGGTACTGCTTACGTTAGAAAAACTATCAGGCAAGCTGGACAAGTAGGATATCATAAGAGGACCGAATTAAATAAAAGGATATTAAGAATCTCTAATCCAGAAGAATCTGAAGTGACTCCAGCAGGTGGATTTTTACATTATGGAGAAGTTAGGAATCCTTATGTTGTATTCCAAGGAAGCCTTCCTGGTCCAGCTAAAAGAATGTTAAGATTCAGAGATCCTATTCGTCCAAAAAATACTAAGTCCGAAGTAGAGATAACATATCTTAGTACTTCGAGCAAACAGGGTGTGTGATTATATTGAAGATTAAGACCTACAATCTACTTAACTCAGTGATCCAAGAAGAATTGGATGCAGGATTATTAGCAGAAACATATGAAGTAGATACTAAAGATGGAAACAATATCTCTCTACCTGAAGTATTTGAATCTGAAATCCGTTTAGACTTAGTAAAATCTGCCGTCCATGCATCTAGGGCAAATAGGAGACAACCCTATGGGCACAGGGAACATGATGGAAAAAGAGCTCCTCAGCCAGGTATGAAGCACTCTGTAGAGTGGTGGGGCAAAGGGCGAGGAGTATCCAGAATCATGAGAAAGACAGGTCAAAGGACTGCTGCTCAAAATCCTCATACAAGGGGAGGAAGAAGGGCACATGGACCTATGGTTGCTAAAGATTGGTCCCAAAAACTTAATTCAAAACAAAAAACACTAGCAAGAAACTCTGCCATAAGTGCAACCACTAATATTGATATGGTTTCTTCCAGGGGTCATCAATTTAATGAAAATTTAAGATTCCCAATTATAATAGATGATTATGTTGAATCTAGAAATGGTTCAGAAGAAAAATATGATTTAGAATCCTTGCCTCTTCAATATGCTACTCGTAAATTTATTGCAATGATGGAAGGTTTAGGATTAGGGGCAGATTTGACACGCGCTAAAGATGGTCGCAAGATAAGGGCTGGAAAAGCAACAATGAGAAGTCGTAAATATAGAACTCCTAAGAGCATTTTACTCGTCGTTTCAAAGAAAGATGGATTACACAAGGCGGCCAAAAATGTACCAGGTGTAGATGTAGTATCTGCTAAAGATCTATCTGCAGAAGATCTTGCACCAGGTGGAGATTTAGGCAGACTAACAGTTTGGACTAGGTCAGCAATAGAGGCATTGGAGTGATTAAAATGGTTGACCCTTATAGTATAATTTTAATGCCTTGGATTACAGAAAAAACTCTAGAAGCCAGAAGGGTCGCTGATTTTGATGGTAAGTATAAAGAAAATAATAACAGAATTGAATTCATAGTTAGAAGAGAGGCCACAAAGCCTCAAATAAGAGCTGCGATTGAAAAACTATTGGATGTCAAAGTTGATAAAGTTAATACTAAAATTACTAGATCAGGTAAACATGCTAGTATAAGGTTAGCAGAAGGTTATGATGCAGAAGAAGCCGCTCTAAAGATGGGCGCGTTTTAATTAATGAGGTGATAAAATGGGTAAAAGAACACGTTCACAACGCAGAGGTTCAAGTCCGAAGAATAGGGTAAATTCGCATCGCTTCCCTGCTTCCAACAAATTACCTCGTAAAACTGATGAGGTAGCTACAATCATAGATTTGATTCATAGTCCAGCCCATACAGCTCCATTGGCTAAATTAAAGTTTGAAGATGGAACAATAGGGCATTTCGCTGCTCCTGAAGGAACTTCGGTCGGTCAAAACATTGCATTTGGTGAAAATGTAACATTGAGGCCTGGTAATGTAACTACCTTGGACAGGATACCTGAAGGCACTCCTGTATGTAATGTCGAATTAAGGCCAGGAGATGGAGGAAAGTTCGCAAGATCTGGAGGTAATTCTGCTATATTGGAAACACGTATGGAAGACACCGTAAGAGTAAGATTACCCAGTGGCAGACTCAAGGAACTACACTCCAAATGCCGCGCTACGATTGGAATTCTAGGTGGCCACGGTAGAACTGATAAGCCTTTAATGAAAGCAGGTGCAGCCCATCATAGGGCAAAAGCTAGAGGAAAATTATATCCAACTGTTAGTGGTGTCGCCATGAATCCAGTAGATCACCCTCATGGTGGAGGAAACCACCAAGCAGTTCACGGTCCAAACTCTGTAAGTAGAAATTCACCACCTGGGCAGAAAGTTGGTAATATAGCACCAAGCAGAACAGGTAGAGGAAGAAGGAAGGAGTAGATTAGTTATGGCAAGAAAATCCAAGAAAATGTTCCGGTCCCCTAAACTAGCAAGACGACAAGCTAGAAAGCGAAGATCTAAGGTTAGTGAACGTAGGAAAAAAGAATTCCTATGGAGAGGTTACACTCTCGCAGAATTATTGGTAATGCCATTATATCCTCCTGAAGATGATCAAGAGTCTCCTTGTATAGCAACGTTAATGCCATCGAGGGCAAAAAGATCTCTTGCAAGGGGATTAAATCCTGAATGTGAAAAGCTTTTAATAAAAATTAGAGAAAATGATGGAGATAAAGTAGTAAAAACTCATTGCAGGGGCATGTATGTTCTGCCAGAAATGGTCGGTACAAATATGGGAATCCATGACGGTAGATCTTTTATAAATGTAGAAATAATTCCTGAAATGATCGGCCACGCTCTGGGTGAATTTGCAAGAACTAGGGCTTCAGTTACACATACAGGACCGGGTGTTGGTGCTACCCGATCATCACAGCACGTATCCCTAAAGTGAGGAAATAAAATGAGTCGAGAAGTAGGTAAATCACAATCTGGATACACTCAATTGTTGGAGGGGTCTTACCTTTCAACTGCTAGGGCAGTAAATGTAAATGTTCATCACAAGCACTGTTACCACGTTGCCAAAGCACTAAGGGGTATGAATGCTTCAAATGCATTAATTTATTTAGATGATGTGATAAATAAGAAAAAAGCAATTCCATATACTCGTAGATCTAGGAAAGGTAGGGGAGGAAATACTATGGCAGGTCATAGAAAAGGAAAAATTGGCCCAGGGGCTTACCCGAATAAAGCGTCTAAAGAATTTGTAAAATTAATTTCTAGTGCAATGGATAATGCAAGCCAAAGATATGATACGATTGAGCCTGATGATATGGTAATAACTCATATAGCTGCTCATAGGGGTCAAATAGCAACAAATTGGCGACCTAGGGCACAAGGTCGCGCTACTCCAAGTAATCACTATCAAGTAAATCTGGAAGTATTCCTAGAATACTTTGGCGAAGATGAAGAAGAGGATGACTTCTGAGGTGAAATTATGAGGCAAAATACTATTCGTACAATTCTCAACCGTAATGTTGAGCGTCAATTAGTTCGAGAATATCTACTAAAAGAAACGGAGAGAGCAGGATTTGGAGGATTGACCTTCAATAGAACTCCCGAAGGGACAAAAGTGACACTTAAGGCGGAACAAGTTGGAAGAGTTATCGGCAGAAGAGGTAAAGTAATTCATGAATTGCAACGCCGTCTACAAGAAGATTTCAATATTCACGAACCCCAATTAGAAGTTGATGAGATTGAAGAATCTCGATTAAATGCCCAAGTAATGGCTAGTAGACTAGCTAGTTCTTTAGAAAGAGGATGGTTTTTCAGACGAGCAGGGCATAGCACAGCTCAAAATATAATGGATGCAGGCGCAAGAGGTTGCTTGGTAATATTAAGTGGTAAAATAACTGGGGCTAGACACAGAGTAGAAAAATTCCAACAAGGTCACATCAAATTTTGTGGCGAAACAGCTCTTGAATTTATGGATACAGGTTTCTCAACTGCAGTTAAGAAACTCGGTACTATTGGCTGTACAGTCAGAATAATGAGAAAAGGAGTCAAATTACCTCACGAAGTTACAGTACTCGAACGTCATGAAGTAGGACTGCCAGCTCTAGAAGAAATCGCTATGATTAAGCCTGAGATATCAATTAATGATCAATTTGATTCTAACGTCGTTTCAACTATTCTACCTAAGGAGGAAGAATGATGAGTCACGTCAAATCTAGAGATATAGATTCTATGAATCTGGAACAACGAGAACGTCGTTTATTAGAATTAAAAGAAGAATTATTGCAATTACGTGCTCAACAAGCCCTTGGAGGTTCTTCAGCAGATGCTGGAGCTTACAAACAAACTCGCAGATCAATAGCCAGATTAATTACTAAAATTAATCAGGGGACTAAGGAGTAGAAATAAATGGCAGGTATATGTAATCTTTGCGGACTACCTGATGAATTATGTATATGTCAAGAAATAGCAAAGGAACAACAAAAAGCAGTAATATCAGTAGTAAGAAGGAGGTATGGAAAAATGGTAACTATGATTGAAGGTATCGATGATACCGCTATTGATATTAGTCAACTTGCTAAAATACTGAAGGGCGCATGTGCTAGTGGCGGAACTGTCAAAGATAGGACCATTGAATTACAAGGAGATCACAAGAAAAGAGCTTCTAAAGTACTCGAACAAAATGGCTATCAAGTGGAGGTGAGGTAATTGACTAATATCATAAACTTACCTTGGATTTCTAGGAACTTGTGTGTTACTGATTCTAGTGACTCCACTTTAATTGGAATTTCAGGTACAGTTCTAAATGAGACAAAAAGAACTATTTCCATACATTCAGATAATAAAGAATTATACTTAGCTAAAAATGTAATTAAATTTACAATAGATGATAATGAAGAAATAGATGGTTTATTTGTTTCTCAAAGGCCAGAAGATAGAATTAATCGAAAATATAGGAGAAATTAAGATGAGAGATATAGGAGTAGATGTAAACTCCCCTCAAGGGGAATGGGATGGAAATATGAATTGTCCATTCTATGGAAATTTAAGAGTAAGGGGACAAATAATAGAAGGAATAGTTTCTACGTCCTCAATGCAAAATGCAATCGTCGTGGAACGTAGAATGCAACGCTATATGACAAAGTATGAGAGATATGAAAAACGTACAAGACGCTATTCGGCTCACCTCCCTTCATGCATAGGAGAATTAAATCCTGGCGATAAGGTTAGAATAATGGAATGCAGGCCTTTATCTAAAACAATTAAATTCTGTGTCATAGATATGGAGGCATCAAAATGAAGGGAATAGCTGGCAGAGTAACTGCAGGTTTACCTACAGCAGCAAAGATAGATTGTGTTGACAACACTGGTGCCAAGATTGTCCAGTTAATCAACGTCCCAAAAAAGGGTGGAGTAGCTAGCAGATATCCTGCCGCTGGAGTAGGCGATATGATCAAAGTTACAGTAAAAAGAGGAACTCCAGAAACCCGTCGTCAAATATTCAATGCAATAATCATAAGGCAAACAAGGCCATTTAGGAGAGTAGATGGGACATGGGCAAGATTTGAAGATAATGCTTGCGTATTAGTTAATGATAAGGGTGACTTACAAGGTTCTGACATCAAAGGCCCTGTTAGCCGAGAAGCTGCTGAAAGGTGGCCAAGAATAGCCGCAACGGCTAAACAAATTGTATGAGGTGGGATGATATGGCAAGTAAGAAAGCAGGAAAGCAACGTCAGGAGCAACTTAAATCTCCATTACATACAAAGCGTAAGAGGATAAGGGCAAGATTGGTAAGTGATGATCCAGAATTATTATATGTTCGCACAGTAACTGTTAGAGTAGGGGACGAAGTAGAAATTCTTAGAGGAGACTTTAGTAATCCAAATAGCATTAAAGCCGAATCAAGGGGCAAAAGGTTAGGGCAAGCTAGAGGAAGGGCAGGCATCAAATCTAAAGTAGTTGAAATAGATGCAAAAAATGATCGTGTATATGTCGAAGGAATGACTCAAAACACTGCTGATGGTAAAGAAGAAGCAGTCCCAATAAGGCCATCTAATTTAATCGTAACTAAATTATATGAAGGAGATCCTTTGAGAATTAAGAGAATTACTGATAGGTCATTAACGGAGGGCGAATAAAATGAGTAGCAGCCACATAAAGAGATTAATGATGCCTCGCACTTGGCCTTTACCTAGAAAAACTAGTATATGGGTTCAAAAACCTAATCCTAGCGGCCATAGTATAGAAAATTGTATGCCTCTTACTTTGATTCTCAGAGACGTCTTAGCAATTGCGCATACTAAACGTGAAGCAAAGAAAATCCTTCATTCTAGGAAAATATTAGTTGATGGAAGAATAGAAACTGATTCTGCAAGGGGTGTTGGATTAATGGATGTTTTAACGATTGATGGCATCAATTACCGTTGCGTATTAGATACTAATGGAAAATTGCGTTACCGAATCATTTCAGAAAAATCTGCTGAATCTAAGATATGTATGGTGACCGGAAAAACAACAATAAAGGGAGGAGTTACCCAACTTCACCTGCATGATGGAAGGAACATTCTACTAGAATCAACATCTAAATACAATACTGGAGACTCAATTGTAATTTCGCTACCAGATCAAAAAATACTAACTCATCTACCTATGGAAAAAGACTCACTTGCATATTTAATTGGTGGAAATCACATTGGAGAAACCGCTAAAATAACTGATTTCTCTATCAAAAGGTCCTCCAAGCCCAATGAGACTAGTTTTGAGGATTTCCTTACAGTTTCTGAATACGTTTTCATTATTGGCAACGAATCAGATTTACCTCTGGAGGGTGAATAATGTCTGAAGCAGAGAATCCTATGCTTGCGCCTAGGGCAAGTAAAGTTACAGTTAACATTGGTGTCGGCGAAGCTGGTCAAAGATTGCAGTTAGCAGAAAAGGTATTACAGATATTAACAGGCCAAACGCCTGTTAGGACCCTTTCAACACAAACTAATAGGGATTTAGGAACTCGTGAGGGCGCACCTATAGGTTGCAAAGTAACAATACGTGGCGAAGAAAAAATAAATTCTTTCCTAAAGGATGCATTTTGGGTCAGAGAAAATACTCTACCTGCATACAATTTTGATAATCAAGGAAACCTGTCCTTTGGAATTTCTGACTACACTGATTTCCCAGATCAAAAATATGATCCTGAAATCGGAATATTTGGAATGGATGTGAATATTTTACTAGAACGGCCAGGTCACAGAATTAAGCACCGTCGTCAACGAAGTTCAAAAGTATCCAATGGACACCGTGTTTTTAGAGACGAATCAAAAGCATGGTTTACTGAAAAGTTTGGATTATCAATAGTGGAGGAGTGATTTTATGGCAAGAGATCACGGAGAAGAAATAGGCAGAACAAATGGCTGTCGCAGATGCGGCCGCCGCCGTGGACTTATTCGCCGGCATGGATTACATCTTTGTCGTCAATGTTTTCGCGATGTAGCAACATATATAGGATTTAAGAAATATTCATGAGGTGATGTAAGAATGCAATTTGACCCCCTAAGTGACGCTTTTACGCGTATATACAATGCAGAGCAAGCAGGCCATTATGAGGTATCTGTTAATCCCGCCAGTAAACTATTAGATAGCATGTTATCTATTATTCAAAAATCAGGATATATTGGAGAATATGAGTTAATTGAAAATGGTAGAGGCGGTGGTTTCCGAATAGAATTAATTGGAGCAATCAATCGATGTGGAGTTATCAAACCTAGATACTCTGTTCAAAGGTTAGATTATGATAAGTGGGAATCAAGATACTTGCCTGCAAGAGATTTTGGATTACTTATTATGACCACAAATCAAGGAATTATGAATCATTACGATGCAAAGAAGGAGAGAGTTGGCGGGCGTTTACTCGCTTACATCTATTAGGAGGAATAATAATGGTAACAATTGATCATATCTCACATAAAATATCATTGATAGAAGGAGTAAAAGCTAATATGGCTAATTCTATGCTATCTATTTCTAAAGGAAGCAACTCTCTTTCCAGAGAATTCATACACACTAAAATTGAAATAAGAATTTCAGATGATGAGGTAATCGTATTCTGTAATTTACCCAGAAGGTCTGAAAAAGCATTATCGGGTACATGGGCTGCTCACATTAAAAATATGGTAAATGGGGTAGATACTGGTTTCGAGTACCATTTAAAGGCTGTATACAGCCATTTCCCAATGACGTTGAAGGTCTCAGGTAATAAAATGACTGTTAATAATTTATTTGGTGAAAAGGTCCCTAGGGTTGCTAATCTGCCCTGGTCACCATCAGATGTTGAAGTTAAAATTTCAAATAAAACTGATGTAGTAGTTAAGGGAATAGACAAAGAAAAAGTTGGTCAAACTGCTGCAAACATCGAAAGATCATGCAGAATCAAGAACAGAGATAGAAGAGTATTCCAAGATGGAATATACATTACTTCTAAGGGTGCATAAAGGGGGATTTAAGAATGGAATATGATAACATGACTGTCGCACAGTTGAAAGACTTACTGCGTGAAAATGATCTACCTGTATCAGGCAAAAAATCTGATTTAATTAAACGATTATCTGAAACTAATTCTGATAATAATTCTAATGAAAATTCAGCATCTGATGAAATTATTAATGATGATACCAAGATAACTTCTACGGATGTCATTACTCATGATTCAGATAAAGATGAGGAAAATGATGAGGAAAATGATGATGAGTCTGAGGATTTCTTCGAAGAAGATGATAATTTTTATGAAGACTTTGACGGAGTTCATACTGCTAGGCAAAAACCTGTTTTGGATGATGAAACTAAAGCAAATTTAAAAATCAGATCTATGCAAAAGAAAAAACAACCCGCTTTCCGTCGCCAAGAATGGTTCAGATACAAGAGATTATCACATTCTGGCTGGAGAAAACCAAAAGGATACCAATCAAAGCAACGGCTTAACATGAAGTATAGGTCTCCTATGGCTAGGATTGGTTTTGGTAAGATAGCCGCTGTTCGTGGACTTCATTCATCAGGATTTGAAGAAGTTTTGGTACATCAAATTGCAGACATGGATTCATTAAATCCTGAATTACAAGCTATCAGAATAGGCTCTACAGTAGGAAATAGGAAACGTATGGCCATTCATGCACGTGCAGATGACCTTGGAGTTAGGATCTTAAATCGTCGTAATATTAGTCCTCGAGGTGATCTTCAATGATGGTTACCAATCAAAAGAGAATGGCTGCCGATATTCTATCTAAAAAAGAAGGACGTATTGTAGGGATTCATCGTGTTTGGATTCATCCAGATTACCTTGATGAAGTTACTAGTGCAGTACAAAAAGATGACGTTAGGCAATTAATCGAAGATGGAATAATAAAAGCAAAGCCAATAGTTGGAATTAGTCGGTCTAGGGCACGTAAAGTTGCTGCTCAAAAAGCAAAGGGTAGGCGTAAAGGACAAGGATCTAGAAAAGGTACGGCAAATGCTAGGGCACCAAAGAAAGAGCGTTGGATGAGGATTATCCGCTCTCAAAGAAGGGTACTAAAGGAATTTAGAGAAGACGATACCATTACAGCTTCAAAATATAGATATTATTATCGCAAAGCTAAAGGTGGATCATATCGTTCAATTGCTGATATGAAAAGGAACATGGAACTAGATGGAATTTCATTTGGAGGTGAACAATAATGGCACATGGTAAGAATCAAAGATTAAGATTCAAAAGACGTCGAAATGGTCAGACTGATTATAGGAGGAGGATGAAACTATTACGTGGTAATGTTCTCCGGGCCGTGGTTCGTGTTTCTAATACTCAGGTTACATGTCAATTAGTAGAATTTGGAACTGGTGGAGACAGAATAATTTCTTCTGTGACTGGCCAAAATTTAGTTGATAATTATAAATGGCCATCAGAGGCATCGAGAAAATCTATTCCTGCTACATACCTAGTCGGATTGGCATTAGCAAAGAAAGCATTATCCGCTGGACACACGAAGGCAATTCTGGACATCGGTCTAGCTGCTTCTTCACCTGGTAGCAGAGTATTTGCAGCACTAAAGGGGATGATAGATGGTGGTCTTGTAATTCCACATGGCGACTCAGTTCTCCCTCAAGAAGATAGAATAAATGGCGTACACATCGACGATTCATTAGCAAAATCTGTAAAGGCCACTAAGAAGGCTATCGAGGGGGCAAATAAATGAGCGAAGAAACCGAAGAAATTATTGAAAAGGCAGTAGTATTAGCCCCTGGACTAACTATGGCATTATATCCTCAAGCGTCCGAAGAGCCTGTACAAAGGCGCCGTGGACCTGATCCATTAGCAGGTTTGAGGACGTGGGTCCCTAGGACGAGATTAGGTAAAATGGTTAGAGAAGGACAAATTCTAACATATGAGGAAGCAATTGAAACTGGATATCCAATTCGTGAAGTAGAAATTATTGATGCATTACTTCCAGATTTAACTGATGATGTTCTAGGCGTAAATATGATTCAAAGAATGACCGATTCTGGTCGTCGTGTAAGATTTAACGTTCTTTGTGTTGTTGGCAATAGTGACGGATATGTCGGCTTAGCCGTTTGTAAAGGAAAAGAAGTTTCTAGTACTATAAAGAAATCAATAGATGCCGCTAAATTAAATCTCATACCAGTTATGAGGGGAAACGGTTCTTGGGAATCATCTGCAGGTCCCGGTAACAGTGTTCCATTCAAAGTAACAGGAAGGTCGGGATCTACCAGGATAACCCTTTTACCTGCACCATCAGGTAAAGGATTAGTGATTGGCGATTACGGTAGAAGGGTATTGGCCCTAGCGGGAGTTACCGACGTGTGGTCCCGTTCAAGAGGTCAAACACGTTCCACAATTAATTTTGCCAAAGCTACTTACAATGCTCTAGTTGAACTAAATAAAACTAGGATTACGGATTCTGACAGAAATCGTTTACATATGAAATCTGGGAGGGAACTTTAATGGCTTTTTTAGTTATTAGGGCTAGAAGTGACCGAGGAGTTACTGTAAAGATTAGAGATACAATGGGGATGTTAAATCTTACAAAAGTTAATCATGCAACAATTGTTCCTAATGCACCAACATACGAGGGGATGCTTAATAAATCTAAAGATTACATTACATGGGGGGAAATTGATTCTGACGTGATCAGTAATCTTTTGAAAGAAAGAGGTAGAATGGTTGGCGATAAACCCGTCAACGACTCTGTGATTAATGAAAATAGCAAATTTTCATCTATTGATGAATTTGCTAAAGCAATTGTTTCTGGTGATGCCACACTAAAAGATGTTGATGGGCTAAAGCCGGTTCTAAGGCTACACCCTCCACGAGGTTCAAAAGGTTGGGGCGGAATAAAAAGAAGTTATACGGTCGGCGGAGCATTAGGGTTCCGCGGGGAAGCTATCAGAGATTTAGTATCTAGAATGATGTAAGAAGTGATAATATGGTTTCAAGAACAAATAAATTTCGTGGAAGTAGATACCACGGTAGAGGAAAAAAAGCAGGCCGTGGAGCAGGTAAAAGAGGTGGAAGAGGTAATGCTGGAATCAATAAGCACCGTTTATTGACAAGGCTAAAATATATGCCTGGTCACTGGGGAATGTATGGATTTAATCGCCATCCAAGCTTAATAAAAGTCAATGTTTCTATTAATCTCCAAGAAGTTCAAGATCGTGCTGAAGGAGATTCAATCGATCTCTCTTCTATGGGATATGACAAATTATTGGGGAAAGGAAGAATTGAACGCCCAATTAATATTACAGTATCTAAGGCAAGCGCTACTGCTATCTCCAAAGTTGAAGCTGCTGGTGGATCAGTAATTATCAATGAAGAGTAAAAATAAAGGAGTGTAATGGAAAATGGTAAATCGAAGGCCAAATGTTATCGGTCTTGTTATTATGTCATCCATTTATTGGGGTGCATTATACTATTGGCTAAGATTTGATTTATCTTCTAATGTTAGCGCAGTTCAAACTGAAGCATTATTATTATTCAGTCTTTCTATACCTTATGTTGCATTCGTTATGTGGGGTGCTATGAAGGATTTACCTGAAGGAATATCTAATATTCCTTACATTGGTAAATACTTTAAAGCCTTTATTTGGTTAATTATTCTAGGAATATTTACATATTGGGCATGGCAAGATAGCAGCTTAGTTGGTTACCTCTTTGTTGCCATAGCATTACTTGGATTAGCAGTAGGATTAGCACTCGCTTGTCTTTTGTACACTGGTGAAGAGGCAAGTAGATTATATGGCCTAAAGAGATTAGTCGATGTATATCCAAGTATAACTAAACCGGAAGGGCATGTTAGATTTAATCAAAAACTATGGACTACAACCCTAGTTTTAATAATATATTTTGGAATGACGAATGTTATGATTTATGGACTTTCGGATACTACCTTAGATATTTTTTCTTCATTTAGATCAATTATGGCAGGTGCGTCTGGCTCTATAATGCATTTAGGGATTGGACCCATAGTTACTGGTTCGATTATAATGCAATTGTTCTCTGGAGCTAAAATAATTCAACTAGATTTACAGGATTCTGCTGATAAGCAGTTGTATCAGGGAGTTCAAAAAATATTAGTATTGATAATGATACCAATTGAAGCAATTCCGCAAGTATATGGATTCTTGGATCCATCAGAAACTGTAATACTGGATTATGGCGTGGGATGGGCGAATACATTAATTGTATCTCAATTATTCATTGGCTCACTTCTCGTATTCCTTCTCGATGAATTAGTAAGTAAGTGGGGGATAGGAAGCGGAATATCATTATTCATTGCTGCAGGAGTGGCCCAATCTACATTCGTAGGTACACTTTCGCCTTTGCCGACAATTGAGGGGGCATCTCTATCAATAGATAATCCTCCTTCGGGTACTCTTCCTATGATTTTCTACGTTCTAAGAACTGCATCCAATCAACAACTAGTGGCTGATAACGGGTTTGAATTAATGTTACTTAATCATGCCAATCCTATTGCCGCTCTAGTTTCATCAATAATAGTATTCATAGTGGTGGGATATGCAGAATCAAGTAAATTAGAATTGCCATTGACACATGGTAAAGTTAGGGGGCATAGAGGTCAATATCCAATACGACTAGTTTATGCCAGTAATATCCCAGTGATACTTATGGCTGCATTATTAGCCAATGTAAATATGTTCACACTATTATTCTGGAGCCACCCCGTTTTACGAACAACTCCCATAATTGGCAAAGATGGTTGGGGGAGTAAGGCCGAATGGTTTGGCGCTTACAAGCCAGGTGCGACTACTCCTCATGATGGATTCGCATGGTATGCGTCCATGGTAAATGGAGTGGGTGACTGGCTCATGCCTCTACTCAATCAAACCGGAGATGTTTATGGGCACAGCTTAACCGAAATTATGCTCCACGTCTTTATCTACGTATTCTTCATGACGGCCGGTTCTACTGTATTCGCGAAATTTTGGATCGAGACTACGAACATGGGGGCAAAAGATGTTGCAAAGCAAATAGAAAGAACTGGAATGCAGATTCCTGGATTCCGAAAGAATCCAGTTGTACTGGAGAGAATCTTAGAGAGATATATCCCACCAGTTACTTTGTTCTCTGGTGCCTTCGTAGGGCTTCTGGCGTCGGGAGCCGATCTCTTAGGGACAGTAGGTAACGCGACGGGCACAGGGCTTCTATTGGCAGTTGGGATAATACTCAGGACATACGAGCAAATTCAAAAGGAGCAAGCTATGGAAATGCATCCTGTATTGAGAGAATTCTTTGGTGCCGACTGATTATACTATCTTTTACATTGTACTAATTCTCGTCTTTAATGCATTTATGTGCCAATCAGACATACGTATTTTCATCTATTTTCGAATGATTGCTAGCAAACTCTCAATCAATTTAACTAGTCATATTCATAAACTAAAGTCAGCCCGTCGGGCCGTTGCGTCACACTGGCGTTGAAGATTGAGTGCCTTCGGTACTATGATTTCTTCATTCAAGTGAGATGCAGCCGAGGAAGTGCGGCCACGAACTTAGTTCGTGGTTGAGGAGGTTAACCACAATTATGACTTGACTCCTGAAATAGGGAGTGCAAGACAAAGCAGATTATTTTTCATTCAATTCAAAATGATGGTGATTCTGCGCCAATAACCAATAAGTGACAACTTTAGTGACCATTAATAAACACAAACTTCCGAAGGGATCAGTGAGATTTTGCTTACGCGAAATCCGGTTGATCCTGCCGGAGGCTACCGCTATTGGAGTTCGATTAAGCCATGCGAGTCCAGAGCTTTCGGAGCTCGGCGTACCGCTCAGTAACACGTGGGTAACCTAACCTATGCAGGGGAATAACCTCGGGAAACTGAGAATAATACCCCATAGTCCACTACGCCTGGAACGGTGAGTGGATGAAAGCTCAGGCGGCATAGGATGGGCCTGCGGCGTATCAGGTTGTAGGGGGTGTAAAGTACCCTCTAGCCCTCTACGCGTACGGGTGTTGGGAGACATAGCCCGGAGATGGATTCTGAGACACGAATCCAGACCCTACGGGGTGCAGCAGGCGCGAAAACTTGGCAATGCGAGCAATCGTGACCAGGGAACTCCAAGTGGCTGGGGTAAGACCCAGTCTTTTCAGAACTCTTCAAAGGTTTTAGAATAAGGGGTGGGTAAGGACGGTGCCAGCCGCCGCGGTAATACCGGCGCCTCAAGTGGTAGTCGCTTTTATTGGGCCTAAAACGTCCGTAGCCGGTTTGGTACATTCGTGGGTAAATCAACTCGCTCAACGAGTTGAATTCTGCGAGGACGGCCAGACTTGGGACCGGGAGAGGTGTGGGGTACTCTCAGGGTAGGGGTAAAATCCTGTCATCCTGAGAGGACCACCTGTTGCGAAGGCGCCACACTAGAACGGATCCGACGGTCAGGGACGAAGCCTAGGGGCACGAACCGGATTAGATACCCGGGTAGTCCTAGGT
>MEHZ011625167.1_pt1 | contig 38575 bp, 25 predicted proteins | sample 897221 | NCBI WGS metagenome assembly MEHZ01 (sample SAMN05514161, study PRJNA337945) | marine metagenome | isolation source: marine surface water | place: Arctic Ocean | collected 2007-12-13 | reverse complement strand
TTTGGATAAATTGCATCTATATCACCAATTTCCCAAAAGTCATTTACATTGTCGTTATCAGGTGTGAACGCTGTAGGTATAATGATTCCACATTCTTGGAATTCTATAGTAATCATTTGTGCCGGCCCTTGACACCCGTTCTCGGTAGCGGTTACATAATAGCTTATACTTCCAATGGTATTTGGTGGCGTATAGCTTTCTTGTGTAGAGAGCACATCGCTTAATGTGTTGTCAGCATACCAGGTGTAGGTCCCCGCGCTTCCTTGCGCCTCCATCGGTGCAGCTGGTTCATTGGCGCAGTACTGGGCATCATCAGAAAGCATCGGAGCATCAGGCAATGCATTAATAAGGATTGTTTGTGTAAGATCCACATTGTTACTACAATGGTCATCAGAGATTGCTGTGAGAATATATACCCCAGCTTCATTTCCAAGATCAATAGTAACAGAAGAAGACGTTTCAGTCATCGGAATACCATCAAGGGAATATCCTAAACTGTATTGTCCTACGCCACTTACTTCTGCAGTGAGATTTCCGATGATGTCGCCCTCACAGTAGGTTCCCTCACCTGAGAAAGAAATCACTTCGGGAAGGTCATATATGGTGACATCAAAAGAAACTTCATTATTACAAGCGCCGTTTTCATCATAGATATAAACCGTTTGAGAATTAGTGATTGGGCTTGTAATAAGGGCACCTACATTTACTTGTGAATCGTTGTAGTAGTTCTGGTTTCCAGAAAGATTTACCCCATTGATAATAACAGGAAACGCAAAGCTTTCACAAGCTTCCTGTGCTAATAAGTTTGTGATGATCGGCGTATTGTCGACCGTGAGAATAAAAGAAGTTTCATCACTGCAGACGCCAATAATGTCGTAGATGTAAACGGTTTGCGAAGCCGTAATCACATCTCCAGGATTTAAAGGTACTCCTGCACCATTACTTTGAGAATAATAGGCCTCATTTCCAGATAGGTTGTTCCCCGTTATGGCTTCAAGTGTATAGCTATCGCATACCGTATTGTCAGCTTGCACATCAACAGAAGGCGCTAAAGGGTTATTGAGGTCAATGTTTTCTGTGGACGTGAAGGAACAAGTATTTAGTGTGATTGAGAATGCATTATAGAGACCGGCTTCAAATCCAATAAGAGTAAATTCTCCCACAGCATCTGTGGTGATTATAGCTACTTGTGTTGCCGTCGATAGGGAATCATATGTCAAAGTATAATTTGTGAGTGGGTCTAATCCACTGATGGTAATCAAACCATCTGAAGCATTACAAACTGTTGGATCTGTTCCAGAGGCAGAGAAAGATGGTGTGGGATTCACAACGACATTCACTGATTCTATATCCGTACAACCATTACTATCACTTTGGATGTAATACATCCCTGAGGTACTAAGTACTGCAGGATTAGAAAGAGAAATGGTCGCCGCTGCGTCAGTCCAATACGTCAATGTACCTCCACCCGTGCTTCCCGAAGTCACGCCAGCAGCTGAAAGGTCCACCGTTGAGGGAGAACATACTGCTGTAGGATCTGTAATCTGTAAGACTGGAGTCTCATTGATGGTAACATTCACTGATTCTATATCCGTACAACCATTACTCTCACTTTGAATGTAATACATCCCTGAAGTACTCAGTGTTGTTGGGCCTGTAAGAGAAGTGGTTGCTGCTGCATCCGTCCAATATGTTAATGTACCTCCACCCGTGCTTCCTAAAGTCACGCCCGCAACTGTAAGATCTACTGTTAAGGGAGAACATACTGCTGTAGGGTCTGTGGTCTGAAGAATTGGTGAGACGGGATCGATTAAAGAAATAGTACTTCCTATACTTCCAGTACAACCTGCTAGATTCATGACAAAGGATGAGTAGGTTCCTGCATCCAAACTGTTAAGTTGAATGTTTCCACTTCCATCAGAAGTGATATTAACCGGACCTACACTTACACCGTTGTCAAGGTAGGTCAATGTATAAGTCGTATTTGCAATAAGTCCTGTGAGGTTTATGGCACCATCATTCCCTAGGCATGTTGTCGGATCTCCGATGCTATTGGCAGTAAATACTGGTGCAGAAGGATCTACGAGTGTTACTGAAGGAACGACAGTATAGCTACAGTTGGCATCAGAGATGGTGAAGCTAGAATAAGACCCAGCAATAATAGAGGATAGGATATAGTTTCCTGAAGCATCGGTGGTAATGGAAAGAGGCCCGATGTTCGAAGTTCCATCGTTATAAGTTAATTCATAAGCACTAAAAGCAATCAAGCCATTTAAAACAATAGAACCATCGACGCCACCGCAAATACTGGGGTTGCTTCCTAGTACACTTGTAAAGACAGGTAAGTTATTTACTGACACTATTAAGTTTTGTGCTGTCGCACACTGTCCAACAGTTGGTGTAAATGTATAATTCGTCGTTATCGTGTTGTTTACCGCAGGAGACCATGAACCATCTATACTGTTAGTAGAAAGCCCAGGAAGACTCAAGGCATCGCCAATACAAATAGGAAGAATGGGATCAAAAATAGGTATAGTTGACGGATTCACAGAAAGATTAAGTGTTATAATTGAATCACATCCATTTAGGAGTGAAGGTATAGTTGTATTTTGAATACCCGCAGTATTAAAAGTTAAACCGTTCCATGAATAGGGTAACTCACTATCACAAATCGTAAGAACCGCTGTGCTTGATGACGCAGTATTAACAATGAGATTTAGTGTCACAAGGGAATCACAACCAGTGATTACACTGGATAAATTTGTGCTTTGAGATCCAGCAACATTAAATGTAATTCCATTCCAAGCGTAAGGCAATTCATTATCGCAGATAGACGTGTTCGTTATAGATGCACTGCTGTTATTTACGACTAGGTTTAGCGTAACAAGAGAGTCACAACCGTTTAATACACTTGATAAACTTGTGCTTTGAGATTCCGTTGCATTAAATGTAAGCCCGTTCCAGGAGAAAGGCAGTTCGGATTCACAGATTGTTAAATTACTTGAACTTGATGTAGTTGGATTTACGCTTAGATTTAAGGTGACTAGAGAATCACATCCTGAGTTGAAAGAGGGTAGTGTCGTGTTTTGACTTCCAGAGGAATTAAACGATAATCCATTCCATGTGAAGGGTAGATCGGAATCACATATGGTTAGATTACTTATACTTGATGAAGTCGGATTTACGCTTAGATTTAAGGTGACTAGAGAATCACATCCTGTGTTTAAAGAGGATAGCGTCGTGTTTTGACTTCCAGCCGAAATAAATGAAAGACCATTCCATACAAAAGGAAGTGCGTCATCGCATATTGTGAGGTCGGTTGTGCTTGAGGTGTTTTGGTGAATGACTACAGTCATATTTTGGCTGTTTGCGCATTCCCCGAGATTAGGAGTAAAGTTATAGATTGTTGTATTTGTGTTGTCTATACTCGGGCTCCAAACGCCTTCTATTCCATTGAGAGATGTGGTGTTTAGTGAAAAGATTGCCCCGTCACATTGATCTGGAATTTGAGCAAAAGACGGGTCCAAAGGAGCACTGACATTAATAAATACATTTTGTTGAACATTTCCACAATTTGGGCTAAGAGCTGTGGCTACTACAAATGCAATAGCATCACTTACAGAAGGTGTAAAGGTTGTTGTTAAAGCATTGGGGTCCGAAAAGCTTCCGTTAGGAGAAATCCATGAAATATCTGAAGCACTCCCTCCAATAACGGCGCTTAATTCAACGCTTTCTCCATTACAAATATTAAGGTTACTTGTAGTTGATATAGTAGGTGCGCCCTCATTAATAATCGTGAAATCTAAATCATCTTGACACCCAAGATCATCGGTAATAGTAACACTGTATATGTCTGCGCATAGATCATTTAAGACAAGAGGGGAAGATGTTGGGTTCGTTGGGATGCTAACTGCTGGGTTTATGCTATAGGTGTATGGGCCTGAACCTGAAGACGCATTGAGTGTAATTGCTCCTTCACAACTTCCACAAGAATTGGATTGATTTGAAATGCTTAAAGTGGGTGACGAAGAGGAAGGTAAAACACTGATTGCAGATGTGTCTATGCATCCTATTGAAGTAGAAACGACACAGAAATACACTCCAGCTGTAAGGTTGGTGGCATTGGCAGTGCTTTGACCAATGGGAGTTAGTGCTTCGTCCAACCAATTGAAAGTATAAGATCCTGCACCCCCAGAAGGACTGGCTAATGCTGTTCCGTTATTCGAGCAAATCACATCTGTTGAAGATATAACAACAATTAAAGGTGTAATGGGTTGACAACCATTAATTGTAAATTGAGAAATGTAGGCATCATTTAAATTGCTGTTTGGGGCTCCAGGTGTTTGGTCATTTCCTAAGCAAGCCCCTGGGTCTCCAGCGCATCCTTGAAGCCAATCAGCTTGATTGTAGGGGTTCGTTCCAGAGAAATAAAAAACATCATCTGTTCCTGAACCAGGAAAGTAAATGGTGCTGTTTAAGCTGATGTCTCCGTAACTCAACGAGAAAACTTCACAACCCGTTAAATCAACAAGTCGCAAACAATCTCCGCCATTTCTCATTCCCATTCGACTCCAGTTTCCTCCTGCTGTCCAGCCTGCAATGGGGTAATCACAGATTACGGGGCTTGGAGTATTGAGGTTTGATTCGAAAAGAGTCGTATTTTCAATTGAAATTACAAGTTTACAATTACCGTCATTTATATCGATATCATCAGCAGGAATGTCAATGTTAGGGTCCGTGCCATTGTAAATAGTAATCATTGTCCCTAATGGAATACAGCTCCAAAAGGCGTCGTTAGAAAAGCGGTTGCATCCACCTGCAATACCAGCGCTTCCATGGTAACCATTGTTGTCATCAATAATCCAACCTCTAATATCGATGCAGGGAGCACAATTGTTGTTTGACCCCGTATCTAAAGCAATGAATTCGACATATTCTTGGGTACCAGAAGGTCCATTGGAAAATTCATTAATGATAAGTGATTGAGAATTTACAGAACATGTGTAAAATATCACCGAACTTAAAAGGAAGGAGTTGAACAATGATACCGTTTTCAATTTTTTCAAGATGAATTGGCTATTAATAGTTGTAATGATGTAAATGTAAACAAACTAATTTTTTCTTTAAATTATTTTATTCGGTATTAGCTGAATTTAATATGTTGGTAATCGAATTTTCTTTTTATTTTCGACTTCACAATGAAATTACTATTTAGTTTCTTATTTATTTTACTTGCGACCCAAGTATATAGCCAGCACAGACCTCAGAATGGAATTGTAAAATCAAGTTCTAAAAAAGTACTCCTAATTAATGCAAATATTTATGCATCTGCTGATTCTTATATTGAAAACGGTTCTATTCTTATCGAGAACGATAGAATTGTTAAAGTAGGTAAGAAAGTTAAAGCTCCATCAGGTACTCGCGTAATTGATGTCCGGGGTAGGTTTATATTGCCTTCTTTTATTGAGCTACATTCTAATGCGGGTCTAAAGATTGAGGAGCCATCTAAAAAACAGAATAACTTCCGCCCACAGATAGAATCATTAAAACAAAATTCTTTTTATTGGAATGAGGCTGTTCATCCTGAATTGAACGCAAGTGAATTTTATATTTCTGATCCCAAAAAGATGCGAGAGTTGAATCACTTGGGATTTGGATTTTGTCTTTCTCATATAAAAGATGGTATTGTAAGAGGAACAGGTGTTCTTATATCTGCTGACGGAAAGGAATTATCAAAGGACATTGTTGATGCAAAAGCGGCATCCTTCTTTTCCTTTTCCAAGGGGAGTTCAAAGCAGAGTTATCCTTCCTCACAAATGGGTTCTATAGCCTTATTAAGGCAGTCATTCTACGATTTAAAATATTATTCAGAATCAGCCCCATCGTTTACAGATTTGTCCATGGATAGCTGGCATCAACAAGAGGGTTTGCCAAAGTTTTTTAAGACGGAAGACAAATGGGAAATCTTGCGCGCTTCTAAAATATCCAAAGAATTTGGACTTGAATTCATCTATTTTGGTTCTGGAAATGAATACGAGGCAGCTAATGCTTTGAAGGAACATCATGTAAGGATCGTTCTTCCTTTAAATTTTCCTGATGCCTATGATGTTTCAGACCCATATTTGTCAAGACTAATTCCATTAAGTCAACTCAAACATTGGGAGCTCGCAACGATGAATTACAAGGAGCTTTTACAAAAAGAGATTCAAATTGCACTGACTTCTGAGGGGGTAAAGGACTCAAAACAATTTTGGAAAAACATTAGACGCCTCATGTCGACCGGGGTTTCTAGGCTAGACATACTAAATTCATTAACTGCAATCCCCGCATCGTTTTTGGGAAAAAGTGATATAATGGGCACCATAGCGCCTGGGAAGTATGCTAGTTTTTCTATTTATGACAAGGATCCTTTTAAAAAGGAGAGCTCTCAAATAAATTCAGTTTGTTTAAAAGGGGAAATGGTGGAATTAAACCCTTTTAACTCAATATCATTAGCAGGATCTTATGATCTAAATATAGATGGGTTAAGAAGAAGGTTAGTGCTAACGGGACCTGATGCGAAACCAAAATGCCTTTCCTATTATTTAGATAATGAATTCAAGCTTATTGACTCCACAAAAAGCAAGGCGGATTTTAAGATTTCTGGAAATGACATCACAATAAAATTCCTTGAAAATAATGAAACTGAGGCAATCGTTTTACATGGGAAAATATCCAATAACGGATCCATAATTGAAGGAGATGCTATTCTTCCAGATGGGGATTGGAGAAAATGGTCTGCAATTGCCGTTTCAAAGAAAGCAAATGATTTGAAAAAGCCAGTTATAGATACCTCATGGGTGGGTTCATGTTGGTCTCCCAACATGGCATATGGTCTTGATTCTTCCCTTGTTTCTAATAAAACCGTGTTTCGAAATGCCACAGTTTGGACAAATGAAGCTGATGGGATTCTTACGGGTGCGGATGTTCTTGTTGAAAAAGGAAAAATAGTCGAAATCATAAAAGATAGTCCACTTTTATTGAGCGATGCATTGCACCTTCGAGGCGCCAATATTATCGATGCAACAGGGCTTCATTTAACTTCTGGAATTATTGACGAGCATTCTCATATCGCAATTTCAAAAGGCGTAAATGAATCAGGACAGGCTGTTTCAGCAGAAGTGAGTATTTCTGATGTAGTGAATCCAGACGATATTAATATTTACCGTCAGCTTTCTGGCGGTGTTACATGCTCACAACTGCTTCACGGTTCTGCAAATCCTATTGGCGGCCAATCTGCAATTGTTAAATTAAAATGGGGTGCGCAGCCTGATGAAATGCTAATTGATGGCGCTGATGGCTTTATTAAGTTTGCATTGGGAGAGAATGTCAAGCAATCAAACTGGGGGAATTTTAATACAGTACGTTTCCCTCAAACAAGAATGGGCGTGGAGCAGGTATTCTACGATGGATTTCATCGGGCTCGCTTGTATAAGAAAGAATGGGAAGCATTCAAGAAAAAAGAGAGAGGGAAGTCTACTTGGGCGCCAAGAATAGATTTAGAATTAGAAACTTTGTGTGAAATTCTTGATTCAAAGCGTTTCATTACTTGTCATTCTTATGTTCAGTCTGAAATTAACATGTTGATGCATGTCGCTGATTCCATGGGATTCAGAGTAAATACATTTACCCATATTCTCGAGGGCTATAAGCTAGCAGATAAGATGAAAAAACATGGGGTGGGAGGCTCAACTTTTTCTGATTGGTGGGCCTATAAATATGAGGTTAATGATGCCATTCCGTACAACGCTTCACTTATGACCGAGGCCGGTGTTGTTGTTGCGATTAATTCAGATGACGCCGAGATGGGGCGTCGTTTAAATCAAGAAGCTGCAAAATCAGTGAAGTATGGTGGAATGTCTCAAGAAACGGCTTGGAAAATGGTGACGCTTAATCCGGCCAAGCTATTGCATTTAGATAATAGAATGGGAAGTATCAAGGAAGGTAAAGATGCCGATTTGGTTCTATGGTCAGCGAATCCATTATCTATTATGGCCAAGGTTCAAAAAACGATGATTGAAGGTAAAATCTATTACGATAGGGAACGCAATCTAGATTTTGAACTAAGAAATACCCTCGAACGTGCGAGGATTATTCAAAAAATGGCTTTAGATAATACCGCAGGCAGGCCAATGAGGACATTTAAACCTGAAAAAGAAAAGTTTTTTCATTGTGATTCTCATGGAGAAGTAGGGGAGACTAAAACGAATTTACATTGATGATGAAATATTTTATTCTTTCAGTTTTTTCATTTTGGAGCTTGTTTGGCCTTGCTCAAAAAGTTCTATATACGGATTGTTTTCTTCATGTTGGTAATGGTGAGGTTATTGAAAAAGCGATGGTTGGTGTGGATGGCAATCGTTTTTCGTTAATAAAAAACGAATTGGTATCAAGTATCGATTCAAAAAAATGGGATACCATTATTTCTCTTGACGGACAGCACATGTACCCCTCATTTGTCTCTACAAACTCTACGCTTGGTCTTACAGAAATTGATGCCGTAAGAGCGACACGAGACTATGATGATGTAGGGGAATATAATCCGCATGTTCGCACTCAAATTGCCTTTAATGTGGAATCTAAAGTGGCTGAAACCGTGAGAACCAACGGTGTCCTTATTACGCAAGCGACTCCTAGAGGTGGGCGTATATCAGGAACATCATCCATAATGAGTTTATTTGGATGGAACTGGGAAGATGCAACCCTTTGTAAAGACGACGGAATTCATCTCAACTGGCCTAGTAGCACAGAAGGTGGTGGCTGGTGGGCTGAGCCTAAACCCAAGACAAAGAACAAGAAATATGATGCCCAAAAAAGAGAAATCACCCAGTTTTTTGAATTGGCAAAGGCTTATGCGGAAGGCACTCTTGATTTTGACCAAAGACTTGAGGCTGTCAGAAGCTGTTTTTTAGGATCGAAACGGGTTTATATTCATGCCAATGAATTACAACAGCTTTACGATGTTATTGATTTTGTTGCTGCGTTTCCATTTGCTCATCCAGTCATTGTTGGAGGTTATGATGCCTATCTCATCGGTCGAAAATTAAAAGATGCAAAAATACCAGTGATGCTCGACCGTATCCACAGTTTGCCCAAGATCGAGGATGAAGCTATTGACCTTCCTTATCGCCTACCTTCTATATTACAAGACCAAGGGATTCTTTATTGTATCCAGGGAGCTGGTGATATGGAAGCCATGAACTCTAGAAACCTGCCTTTTTTAGCGGGAACAGCAATGGCATATGGTCTTTCAGAGGAGGAGGCCGTGCGTTCTATTTCGCTTTCACCATGTGAAATCATTGGAATTGCGAAGGATTATGGTTCAATTGAGAAAGGAAAGAGGGCTAGCTTTTTTGTTTCAAAAGGTAATGCATTAGATATGATGACTAACCAGGTAACACTTATTAGTGTTGATGGAGTTGTTCAATCTACTTCGAATTTTCAATATGAACTCTACTTGAAATATCGAAAGAAGTATAACGATGACTAATTGTTTATCATGATTCATTTAACCATGAATGCTCTGTTCCTTACCGTATTTTTTCATTAAATCAGCTTCAAAGGCTAGGAATGAGACCCATCTTTTGTCAACATCAATTTTAGAGCTATATTTTTTTGCGAATTTCAGAAATGTCATAAAATGTCGCGCTTCACTTTCCATTAGCATTCTATAGAAATCTTTTAAGTCGGGATCTTTTAAGCTTTCTGAAAGTAATTTGAAACGCTCACAGCTTCTCGCCTCAATCATGGCTGCAAATAGCATTTGATTGACAAAATGACTCTCTCTAGAGCTATTCCCATACTCAGATTTTAGATGCTCAGATAAATCCTTCACATAAGGATCTTTTCTTTCAAACCCTAAATTCATTCCTCTGTCAAGAATTTTTTTGTGAACCATTTCAAAATGATCCATTTCTTCTTTACAAATTTCAATCATTGCTGTGACTAAGTCGGAGTGATGGGGGTATTGAACAATGATAGAGATTGCATTGCTCGCTGCTTTCTGCTCACAAAAGGCATGGTCAATTAATACTTCCTCGATATTCCGTTCAGCAATGTTGACCCATCTCGGATCTGTTTCCATCTTTAACCCTAGCATATGCCTTGTTTTTTGTAAAAATACGCTTTAATTGTAAATACGTCACGACTCTTTAATTGTCTAGGCTCGCTCTTTTTAGTACTTTTTGTATATTTGAAATTCATTCAAAAAGATGTCTAAAAAAAAGGCGCAATCAAATCAAAATATTTTGAAAAAAGAAACCCTTGAAGAGGCTTTTCATTTCATGTGCACAGCTAAAACACTAGCTGAGAAGTACGAAGAAAATAAAGAAGTCACATCTAAATATGTGCACGCAACCTCTAGGGGACATGAGGCAATTCAGGTTGCTCTCGGAATGCAATTAAAGCCACAAGACTGGGTATCTCCTTATTATAGGGATGATTCGGTTTTATTATCTATGGGAATTACCCCCCATGAATTGATGCTGCAGGTTTTCGCTAAAAAAGAAGACCCGTTTTCTGGCGGTAGAACATATTATGCACATCCATCTCTTGACAGAACGGATATGGCAAAGATTATTCATCAGTCTTCTGCTACGGGTATGCAAGCAATACCTACAACGGGAATTGCAATGGGCGTCCAGTATAAAGAAAACCATGGTTTAAGTGATGATACTGTGAGTCCATCTGTCGTTGTTTGCTCCTTAGGTGACGCATCTTGTACAGAAGGCGAGGTGTCAGAAGCATTGCAAATGGCAGCTTTGAAGCAATTTCCGATTGTGTTTTTAGTACAAGATAATGGTTGGGATATCTCAGCCAGTGCAGAGGAAACAAGGGCGCAAGATATTAGTAAGTATGCCCAAGGGTTTAATGGGATCGAACTTAAAACGATTGACGGCAGTGATTTCACTGCATCTTATGAAACAATTCAAGACGTTTTTGAAAAAGTTAGAAAGGAACGCCGTCCTTTTATAATACATGCACACGTTCCTCTTCTCGGTCACCACACTTCAGGTGTACGCATGGAATGGTATCGTGATGACCTAGAAGACGAACGTAAAAAAGATCCTTATCCAAAATTACTTGAATTATTACGCCAGTCCGGTTGGTCAAATAAGGATATCGAAACAAAAGAAGCATCGGTAAGAAAAGAAATTGATGTTCAGTACGACCTTGCGTTGCAGGCTGAAGACCCTTCTGCGGACAGTATAACCGAACATATTTTTGCGCCGACATCAATTACAGAGGAGAAAGGGGAGCGGTCACCTAAAGGAAAGAAGAAAACAGTAATGGTTGATTCAGCATTGTTTGCGATGAGAGAAATCCTTCAAGAGCATCCGGAATCCCTTTTGTATGGCCAAGATGTAGGTGGTCGGCTTGGAGGTGTTTTTAGAGAAGCAGCAACCTTAGCGCAAAGTTTTGGCGATTCGCGTGTATTTAATACCCCGATTCAAGAAGCTTTTATTATTGGTTCCACAGTAGGGATGTCGGCTGTTGGTTTAAAGCCTATCGTTGAAGTTCAATTTGCCGATTACATTTGGCCAGGCCTAAACCAACTCTTTACAGAAGTCTCTCGTTCTTGTTATTTGTCAAATGGCAAATGGCCAGTGAGCTGTGTGATTCGAGTTCCCATTGGTGCTTATGGTTCTGGAGGGCCTTATCACTCATCAAGTGTAGAATCTGTTTTAACAAATATTCGAGGGATAAAAGTCGTCTACCCGTCGACAGGTGCTGATTTAAAAGGTCTGATCAAGGCCGCTTATTACGACCCGAATCCAGTTGTGATCCTCGAGCATAAGGGGCTGTATTGGTCAAAGATAAAAGGTACAGAGGAATCGATGTCTATTGAGCCAAGCGCTGATTATGTTATTCCTATAGGCAAAGCGAGGACGGTTCGGGAGGCATCACCTTCCGAAGTCTCTAAAGGAAACAGCATTGGTATTATCACTTATGGAAGAGGTATTTATTGGTCTTTAGAAGCTATGCAAGAGTATGAGGGTAGCGTAGAACTACTTGATTTACGATCGCTGCACCCCCTTGACCATGATGCGATGAATTCACTTTGTCAAAAGCACGGTAGAGTCCTTCTTGTTACCGAGGAATCAATAGAGTGCAATTTCATGCTTGGCATTGCTGGTAGGCTGCAGCGTGATAATTTTAATTATTTAGATGCGCCCATTGAAATATTGGGTTCAATAGATACGCCTGCGATTCCTTTGAATTCAGACCTTGAATTTGCTCTTCTTCCGAATGCAGAAAAGGTGCGTGAGAAAATCGATAAATTATTTAAATTTTAACAAATGACTATAAAGGAAACAATTGAAATGGTTGAGACATTTCATGACGCATTTGGAATTGAAAACAGACAGGAACCAACAGCGGAATTATCACTATCTGAACAGCAGCTGAGGTATCGGCTTATGGCGGAAGAAAATGAGGAGTACCTTGAGGCTGTTAAGAATGAAGATTTGATTGAAATTGCAGATGCCTTAGGGGACCAGCTTTATATTCTCTGTGGTACAATTCTCAAGCATGGATTGCAGCATAAAATATCAGATGTTTTCAAGGAGATTCAAAGGTCTAATATGAGTAAGTTGGACCGGGATGGAAAACCTATTTATAGAGAGGATGGTAAAGTGCTGAAATCGGATCTATATTTCAAGCCAGATATCAAATCTATTTTAGTCAAGAACTAAGTTATTCACTTTGGTCTCTTTATTTCTTTTCATTATTTTCTTCTCTAGCTTCAATATCTAGAATAGTTTTGACTCATGAATGACTTGTCCATATACTTCACTCCGTTAGACCTTGATGACCTAGAATTTCAAGACGAACAAATGGGGCGATTTTTGACCTGTAATTATGGGGATTTTCCAGAAATAAAACCCAACTCAATTGCAATCTTTACTGTTCCAGAATACCGAGGATCTGTCAGCGAGATCTCCATTCAGAAAAAGTCTGCATTTAGACAAGAACTGCGCAAGCTTTCGAAATCCAAAAATTGGAAAAACAATATTTATGACTTAGGCACAATCTCTCCGGGTAATGAATTGAAAGACACCTGTTTTGCTATATCTAACGTGGTTAGTGAGCTTATTAAAAATCGTGTGGTACCCATACTAATTGGAGGCTCACAAGATTTAATTGTCTCGGCCTACGATGCTTATGAAAAACTCGAGCAACTTGTGAATATTTGTTCAATTGATCATCGTCTTGACTTGGGAGCCCCTGAGGTCCAGGTTGATTCAGATTCCTACTTGACTTCAATCATGTTAAAGAGGCCTTGTTATCTTTTTAACCATGCAAATATTGGCCTTCAGATTCCTCATGCCCAGCCCAAAGAATTAAAATTAATAGAGAGCCTATATTTTGATATTTGTCGACTTGGTGAGTTTAATGCTGATTTCAAGCGTGCCGAACCTCACCTGAGAAACGCTGATATTATTAATATAGACTTTAATAGCATCAAAGCATCAGAGGTGTTTTCTCATGGCGCAAATCCAAATGGCTTTCAAGCCCAGCAAATGTGTCAGGTAGCAAGGTATGCCGGGATTTCGGATAAGGTGAATTTCCTGGGCATATTTAATTATGTTGATTACAATCAGATTTCAGACAAGATTATGGCTGAAGTACTTTGGTACTTTATCGATGGTTATCAATCGCGTTGGGGAGACTTTCCGATGGGGAGCAAATCGGATTACTATAAATTCACAGTTGAGCTAGAAATAGGGAATCATTCGATTATTTTTTATAAAAGCCATAAGTCTGACCGATGGTGGATGGAGGTGCCATATCCTCCTAAAAAGGGATCTCGATATGAAAGGCACCACCTCGTCCCATGCAATAAAGAAGACTACGACCAAGCTATGGAAAACGAAATGCCAGACTTGTGGTGGAAGACCTATCAAAAGCTTACTTAGAAAGAAGTCAACAATTTCTTTGAATTGTTTTTATTATCAATAAAATTAATTATTTTAGCAACTTGAATATTGCGTTTATATTGAATTAATATGCAATGTTTGTGCTAAATAAACTCTATGCTACTTAGAAAATGCTTAACAGCCTTGCTTCTATTTATGGTCACTTTTACGACCATAGCTCAGCAAGATAAATTGATTACACATTTTATCTATGATAAAATGAGTATCAATCCTGGGAAAACCGGTTTAGGTTTGTTCAATTCTGTATGTGCTACATCTATTTATAGAAACCAATGGGATAGAGTGAACGGAGCCCCGAATTCCGCTGTATTAAATATTGAAGCAGATTTAAGTCGTTTCTTTCCTGGTGGCATTGGTATTTCACTTTATCATGATGCGATAGGGTTTGCAATTCAAAATAACTTGACCCTGAACTATTCTTACCCTATCACAATAGGGACTGCTGGAACATTAGGCCTTGGTGTTGGTCTAGGTTTGATTAACTATGGTATGAATCCAGTTTGGGTTCCGCCATCAGAAGTTAATGATCCAGATTTGCCTTTGGGTTTTGCAGCTACGAATCTAGATGTGAATTTTGGGGCTTATTTTAATGGGAAAGATTTTTATGTCGGAATTTCATCAACACATTTAACAGAATCGTTATTAAAGCAGCAAGATGCAAATGGTTTTGAGCAGAGCTATCAAACTGCAAGACATTATTATTTAATGGGAGGTAAGAAATTCGACAATATGTTTGGAGGTACGATTGATGCCCAAGTATTAATGAGAACTGACCTCATTAAATTTTCCGCTGATTTTAACACAAGGTATATTTATGACTTTGGTAATTCCAAGCAAGGATATGCTGGGCTTACTGTAAGGACTTCTGACGCTGTAGCATTAATGCTTGGTTATACACCTTTGGATAACCTAACTGTAGGTTATTCGTATGATTTAACTGTGAATAAGTTGTCAAGTATTTCGAGAGGATCTCATGAGATTTTCTTTAAGTATTGCTATAATTTACCTGTACCACCTAAACAAAGTGCGAGGCACCCTAGGTGGCTTTAAAAGATTATGTAACTATTTTATCAGTTCTTACGTTATATCCAAAACTATAACCTGTAGCAAGTTAATTTGGAAACGCTGAACCAAAAAATATAAAATGAAGAAGTTATTTTGTTTGTTTGCTTTACTATCTCTGTTCTCCTCATGTCTTGAGGTAGAAGGCAATTTAGTTGGTGTAAAAGGAAGAGACGTTTTTTATCCGGATGTTTTAGGCCCGGGTAAATTGCCTATTGGAATGGTTTATGTTCCTTCTGGAGCTTATCAGTCTGGTGAGGACGACGAAGATATTATGGGCTTACATACCGCTCGTAAGAAGACGGTTTCGACCCAAGCGTTCTATATGGATGCTACTGAGATATCAAATAACGAATACCGTCAATTTGTCGATTGGGTCAGAGATTCTATTGCTAGAGAGAAGTTATACCGCAGGAGTTATGCGGAAGATGCAGAGCAATGGGTGCAAATTCCAGATGATTTTTGGTTAATGATGGGTCCTTATGGTGAGATTTATGACGCAGGTTCAGATGTTCAAGGGGGAAATACACCCTTTGAGTTATTTATGGACTCAGCAAATAATTCGAAAGTAGACCAATCGATGCTTTTAATTGGTTCTCCTTTTATGAAAGGAGCAGAAGGAGACGGTCCGAATAAAAAATTATTTGGAAAAAATGTCAAGCTAGTCAATGGTCTTGAAATCAGGCCAAAAGATTTGAAAGGCGTTTTGGGTATTAAAAATTGGGCAAATGAAGAAACTTTCGTTTTCCAGAACTATACTAAAAACAGTACGTTTAAAGGCGATAAGCAAGAGAAAAAAGGGTATACTACTCAGTTAACGAAAAAAGCTAAAAAGTATCAATTAGGTAGACTTGAAGCAAGGAAGTACTTAACCTTAGATTGGGAAATGCCTTTAGACTATCAAGACCCTGAGACAAATTTCTTGTTATCTGATATGTTCTATAGTGAGCAAGAAAGGTTTTACAAGAAAAGAACCATTGACACCCGTCTATTATATTTTGACTATTACTGGATTGATTATAAAGAGGCAGCTCGAAGAGGTAAAATTATTACTACGGCTGTAGATTCAAGAAAAACATTTTCTTATGATAGTTTAGGTAATGAAACGTATCGTGCAGATGACCTGTATAAGAGAAATAGACGTGATCCATTATCCAAAGACTATAAAAGAGACGATTTACACAGGTCTACGCTTTATACAATGGATCAAAACAACAATAAGGTTTGGGTAGATACGACCGTCTTTACTTCTCAAGCTACTGATGAAACTGGTGAGTTACTTTCTAATAAGTCAATTCATGATCCTGACAATTTATATGGAACCATTTTAGAAAACCCTGGTCAAGATTTAGATATGGGATTCTCTAATAGCAAAGGTCAGCATAATGCCATCCGAGGCCATACGGATAGAAGTCGTTTTATTATAAAAGAACGAATCAATGTATATCCAGATACTTTATGTTGGGTTCGTGACTTTACATACGCATTTCATTCCCCAATGACTAAAAATTACTTTTGGCATACGGCATACGATAACTACCCTGTAGTTGGTGTAACATGGACTCAGGCAAAAGCATTTTCTGTTTGGAGAACTCAAATTTACCACAGCTGGTTAGAGGCAAATGGCGATTTATTTGTAAATGATTTCCGTCTTCCTCTTGAGTCAGAATGGGAGAGGGCTGCAAGGGGTGATTTAGATCAGTCTCAATTCCCTTGGGGAGGACCTTACATTCGTAATGCTCAAGGTTGTTTTTTAGCTAACTTTAAACCTATGAGAGGACGCTATTTTGAAGATGGTGGATTCCATACGGTAAAAGTATATTCATACAACCCGAATGGTTTTGGATTGTATTGTATGGCTGGAAACGTTGCGGAGTGGTGTTCTACTGCTTTTGATGAATCTCAGTACGAATTTGGTCATGATATGAATTCAGATTATGAGTATCAGGCTAAAGACGGTGATCCTGCTGGCAAAAAACGTAAGGTTATCAGAGGTGGGTCATGGAAAGACATTGGCTATTATCTTAATAACTCGACAAGAACATTTGAATATCAAGATACCGCTAAATCGTACATTGGCTTTAGAAATGTGATGACTCACATGGGCCGAGGTGGAAAAGATTTAGATTCTGAAAACGGGGAAGAAATTCAAAGCGATATACAACTTAAATAAACCAATACCAGTTAAATAAAAAATCAAATCTATGAGTGGAAACGGAACCAGCTTTTTTGAAAGCAAGACTTGGAAGAATATTATGAAATATGTTTACGGCCTGGGTGCAGCGGTTGTAATTATGGGAGCCTTATTTAAAATAATGCACTGGCCAGGAGCATCAGAAATGCTTATTGTTGGTCTGAGCACGGAGGCACTTATTTTTATAATGTCTGTAATGGAACCTGTTCACTTGGATTCTGATTGGTCTAGAGTTTTTCCAGAATTAGCGAATACTGAAGGTGAAGGAATTGAAGAATTAGAAGGAGTAGGTCTTTATGACTTGATTAAGTCCGGTAATGATGAGCCGGGTTCACAAGCAGACAAATTGGCAAATAAATTAGGTGATGCTGGAATCGACAACGCTTTAATAGGAAGATTAAAAGACGGCATGTCTAATTTAGCAGATAATGCTTCTTCTTTAGGTTCAATGTCCTCTGCTACGGGGGCAACAGATCAGTATGTAAGTAGCTTGGAGAATGCATCAAAGAGTTTAGATAGTTTGTCCGATCAATACAAGGAGTCGGCAACATCTATCGCAGCTATTACAGGTGAGGGGAGTAATTTCGGTCCAGAAATGGAACGATTGAGTTCAAACATTGCGGCCTTAAATAATACATATGAGCTTCAACTGAAGAGTTCTCAAGATTACATCGAAAGTGCAGGTCAACTTCAAGGTTTGCAAGAAAGTATCAAATCTGTCATGACGGATTTAGCTGCTTCTGCAGGAGATACTCAGATTTACAGAGAGAATATGGCAACATTGTCTCAGAACTTAGGAGATCTGAACAACGTATATGGCAACATGCTTAAGGCAATGAAGTCGTAATTTTAATTAATTAATAAATTAAGAACGATAGAACATGGCAGGAGGCAAGGAATCCCCAAGACAAAAAATGATCGGTATGATGTATTTGGTACTCACAGCCCTATTGGCTTTGAATGTATCAAAGTCTATACTTGATGCATTTATTAATATTGAAGCAAATATTCAAACAGGTAATATCACAGAAGTTCAACGTGGAGACGAAAAGAAGTCTGACGTTAGTTCTAAGAAAACCAATGAGTCAGGTGGCGAGAACAAGACAGCCGTTGCCATCTATGGTGTGATGGAAAAAATAGATAAGGCTGCGGCTGAAAAGATCGCTTTAATTGATAAAGTTAAATTATTAATTCTTCAAGCGTGTGGTGAAAATTTAGATCCAGCGTTTGAAAAGCCGATATGCATTAAGGATAGAGCTGAGTGGAAATTAGATTATACAAATGTCACCAAGCCCGGACTATCGAAAAATAGTGACCCAATCTCTCCTATTAAAATGAATTTGAATCATGTAGCAAAAAAAGATGCCTATGATGAACAAATGAATATAATGGGGATTAACGAAAATATCTTAACGCCTAATACGAAGGCTCCAGGATTTGCTGTATGGCCAGCTATGTTTCAATTCCGTAAGGAAGTGTGTGGTCTGATTGTGGAAGCAGCAGAGGCGATTTCTGAGGATGGTGAAAAATATTCATTCAAAGATCCGAATATTAAAAAGTTTAAGGACATAAAAGATTTAGATAAACAAATTAAAAAAGCATTGGAAGCCTCAAATGTAAATTTGGATGATAGAGGAATCATTTCCATGTTATATAAAGGGCTTACTAAAAATGAATTGCAAGAGGATCCACATGAAAAAGGTATGCTAAGACATTGGGTCGGAGGTACATTTGACCACGCACCTTCTGTTGCTGCAATTGCTGCTTTAACGAGTCTGCAAAGTGAAGTTTTATCTGCACGAGCAGACGCAATGGCGTATTTGTCTTCGAAAGTTGGTGGTGGTAATTATGCATTTAACAAGGTAATCCCATTAGCGATTGCTGCTCCATCTATTAGTGGGGGAGCTTCCGATACCCTAAGAGTAATGATGGCGGCATATGATTCTGAAAAACAACCAGAAGTTAAGATTGATGAAGGAAAAGGCACCTTGGTTGAAACTAAAGGTGGTCAAGCTTATATTGCCTATACTGCTCCTAGTGGAGGTGAAATTGAATTATCGGGTGAAATTGGAATTAAAGATAAATTCGGAGGCATGAAATATGCCAAATATTCGACAACCGTAAAGGTAGTAGAAAAAGGAGGCTCAATTGCTTTGCCTGAAGTATCCGTATTTTATACAGATTGGCCAAATAAAGTAACCTATTCTGCATCTGGAGTTGTATCAACATCAGTGACATGTTCAGGTTGTTCTAAGTCACAGAAGAATAAGTCTTGGAAAGATGCCGATGGTATTTCTTACAAGGGAGATTGGCTTTATGTAAATAGAGGTACGAGGTCCGTTTCTATTTCATTACAAGGGAAGGATAATAATGGTAATAACATAACCTTCGGAAAGTATAAGTATCCTGTAAAGAAGTTTCCAAAACCAGAAGTTAAAACGAAGTCTCTATCAAAGGCTCGTGGTGGTTTCTTGGATGTTGGTTTAGGAGAGGCTTTTAACTTTAAAGGCATTAAATATACAGTCACTGGTGGAGAAATTCTTGGGAAAGGATTTTCGGGAGATAGGTTGAAGCCGGCTAATTTAGCGAAGTCACGTCCAGGTCAAAAGCTAGGTATCGTTTTATTTACAAAGAGAACAGATACGGGTAAAAAAGACATTATTGAGGGCGTGATTCAAATTAAATAAGAAAATTATGAAAAATACTTCATTAACAATCGTGTTGAGTTTTATTCTTGGGGCATCTATCTTTGCCCAAGATGTACCGCCTAGAGGTCCCTATAATACTTTGAATGGAGGTATTGTTGATGGGGTCGTTGTAAAGGATGAAGTACCTATTCGTAGCGCTATGGCATATGAGCATGTGCGTCTCGCTGATTATGTATGGTCAAAACGAGTGTTCTCAAGAATTGACGCTAGAGAAAAATTGAATCATTCAATATTTTTCCCTTTTGATGAATTTGATTCACAATTTAAGCCACCTGCAAGCGAAGCAGATGTTGATGGTCCTTTATGGATAAAACATCAGGAAAGATGGTCACTTTGGACTGTGATTTTGAGACATGTTATGTTAGGAGATCTTCCCGTATATCGAGTAGCTGACCCAACATATAATGTAAAGCAGATTATAGAAGATGGATATCAATTCAAATACCCAATTGAAAGGATATCAGGTAATGAAGATTATTTTTTAAATGAAGAATACCAAGGTGAAATAAATAGTACGATTGCTGCTTTAGGTCAGGGTCCGGTTATGACTGTTAATATCGATGGGACTGATGAAAAATTACAGAATGACCCAGATATCACCCAATCATCTCAAGGTCAGACTTTTGAGGTTTGGTTCGATTCTATTGTTGATCAAAGTTTTGACCCCACACGTTCTGACATGCTTGTATTTGATAAAACCGATTTGGAAGTACGTTGGAACAAGTCTATTGCGAATGGTGGTTCAGGTTTGATTCGTGAAGACGGACCTATTTCTTTTCAATCTTCAGAAGGAATAACGGCTTATAACATTAAGGAAGATTGGTTCTTCGATAAGGAGCGATCTGTTCTAGACAAAAGAATTATTGCAATTGCTCCGATTTGTAAGTTCACAAAGGTTGAAGAAAAAGAACACAAAGAAATGAGGGGTACGATGGTTGTTTTTCGTGATGGAGTAGAATCCTATTTCAGTATCGCACAAAGTGAATTTCAACCTCTTGAAAACGAACCTACGATTCAGCTTGAAATGTTTTGGATGTATTTTCCTGATTTAAGAAATGTCATGGTGAATTACTACACTTATAATGATCATTCAGATGCGCAGTGGATGAGTTTTGATGATTTATTTTGGAAGCGGAAATATACAGCTCAAGTATATCGTACATCTGATAAATTCGATAGAGAAATCGAAGATTACAGATTTGGGGTTGATGCACTCTATGAAGCTGAAAAAGTGAAAAACGAAATTCGAAAATGGGAACATGATGTTTGGAACTATTAGAATATTATAATATTACATGAAACCTCTAAGTAATCTTAGGGGTTTTTTTATTTTTGTTTCATGAAAAAAATCGGTGATCGAATAAGTTTTGAAGATTCCAAAGTCAAAGCTACCGTCGTCATTGTGCCAGAAAGAAATCATATTGTAAATATGCTCATGGGTGCTTGGCTGGGTATGTGGTATTGTATAGGCGCTGTAGTGATTTGGTCATTATTTCAATTGGTTCTAAAGGAACAAGAAAGAATTATCCTATATATATTTTTGGTGTTTTGGTGCTATTACGCTTTTAGAATTTCTAAATCATATTTATGGCTGCTATTTGGTAAGGAATTACTTAAATTGAATAAGGATGCCTTCTATATAAAGAATTCCTTTTTTGGGTATGGAAAGTTGAATCCTTATTATTATGATAACATTAAAGATTTTAGTTTTCATATACCCGAAGTACGTTCGATTCAATCCATTTGGGAATCTTCTCCATGGGTTAGTGGTGGGGAACGTTTTGAATTTGAATATTTTGGAAAGATTAAAAAATTCGGTCGAAAATTAAATGAAAGGGATTCAAGATTACTTTCGAATCTGTTAAAGTCAAAAATAAAGTCCTTAAGTAAATAAAAACATATGTACGGTAAATTGAAACAACATTTAGAACGTGAATTGATACAAATCGAAGAAAATGGTTTGTTGAAGAAAGAACGAATTATTACTTCGCCACAAGGAGCAGAAGTTAAAATAAGTACTGGACAAGATGTGGTTATTATGTGCGCCAACAACTACCTCGGGTTGTCATCTCATCCTGATGTGATCCAGGCGTCAAAGGATGCTTTGGATTCGCATGGATTTGGAATGAGTTCGGTTCGTTTTATCTGTGGAACACAGGATATACATAAGAGTCTAGAAAAGAAGATCGCAGAATTTTATGGGACAGAAGACACTATTTTATACGCTGCAGCTTTTGATGCAAACGGCGGGTTATTTGAACCATTATTTGGAAAAGAAGACGCTATAATATCAGATGCACTTAATCACGCATCTATTATTGATGGTGTTAGGCTTTGTAAGGCCCAACGATATAGATACCAACATTCTGACATGCTTGACCTAGAAGCGCAGCTTAAGCTAGCACAAGATCAAAGATTCCGTATTATCGTTACAGATGGTGTGTTCTCCATGGATGGTGATATTGCTAAAATGGATGAAATATGTGATTTGGCCGATAAGTACGATGCTTTGGTTATGACCGATGAATGTCATTCTGCGGGATTCATTGGTAAGACAGGTCGTGGTGTTCCCGAATATTGCAATGTGCTTGATCGAGTCGATATTATAACAGGAACCTTGGGTAAGGCATTGGGCGGCGCTATGGGCGGTTATACTACTGGTAAGAAAGAGGTTATTGAAATGCTTCGTCAAAAGTCAAGGCCTTATTTGTTTTCAAACTCATTAGCACCATCTATTGTAGGGGCATCATTAAAAGTATTTGAATTATTAAGTGAATCAACTGTTCTACGTGATAAATTAGAAGAAAATACAAAATATTTTAAAGAGAAAATTATAGCGGCAGGCTTTGATATTAAGAAAGGGGACTCACCGATAGTTCCCATTATGTTGTACGATGCGGCATTGTCTCAAAAATTTGCCGATGGATTGTTATTAGAAGGAATTTATGCGATAGGATTTTTCTATCCTGTTGTAGCAGAGGGCGCTGCAAGGATTAGAACACAGATTTCAGCGGCTCATTCAAAAGATGAGTTAGATCGTGCCATAAGTGCTTTTATTAAAGTTGGTAAAGAACTTGATGTAATTTCTTGATTTTATTATATTTGAATCACGAAATTAAAACGGTGAAATACACGCTTCAAAAATATCTTTCAGTTTTTTATCTGACGCTATTTATATTTCAATTAGCACTTGTCTATTCTTCTACCATAAAGAACTTTTCTATGGATTCTATTCACGCTTTATATGGCGATGATGATGAGGTTCATCACGATGATTTAACTGATTTTGAAACGAATGATGAAGGAGAAAGTGATGAGAATAATGACAAAGAGGAGAATGAGGAACAGGACTTAGAGGATGATTTCCTGAAACAGGTTCTGCCTTCGCCAGGTCTATTAGTCACCTCCTGTAGTTATTTCGAATATATTTTAAAACCCTATTCCAAAAGGGTTAAAGAACAATATTCCCCTCCCGATTGTAAAGTTTAAGTAATAGATTCGATTCTTTTTTTAAACTTTAAATATCATTCATGAATAAAAATTTTTTTAAGCATTGGCAGAAAGATTTACCTGCTAGTATTGTTGTCTTTTTTGTTGCTGTCCCACTTTGTTTGGGAATAGCATTGGCTAGTGGAGCTCCACTATTCTCCGGGTTGATTGCCGGCATAGTAGGAGGTATTGTTGTAGGAACCATCAGTAATTCTTCTTTAGGTGTAAGCGGACCTGCAGCAGGTTTAGCAATTATAGTTTTGAATGCTATTCAAGACTTAGGAGCGTTTGAAACTTTTTTATTGGCTGTATTTATTGGAGGCGTAGTTCAAATTGTTTTGGGACTCGTCCGCGGTGGTTTAATTGGGTTTTATTTCCCATCGTCGGTCATTAAAGGAATGTTGGCGGCCATAGGAATTATTATATTCATTAAACAAATCCCTCATGCCTTTGGATACGACTCTGATTATGAAGGAGATTTAACCTTTCAGCAAATTGATGGTCAGAATACTTTTTCTGAGTTGGTAAATATGTTCGATTACATATCGCCAAGTTCAATTCTTGTAGCCGTTGTTTCTTTATGTATTTTGTTGCTTTGGGATCTTGTTCTGGTTAATAAAAGTAGACTGTTTAAAGTTATTCCCGGTCCACTTGTGGCTGTGTTATTTGGGATTAGTTATGAGCTTTTGTCTTCAAGATATTTTCCTGGCATGAGCATAAAGGGAGAGCACTTAGTGAGTGTGCCAACTTCAGCGAATGTAGATGAGTTCTTATCTAATTTCACAACACCAGATTTTTCTCAAATCACGAATGCCAATGTGTGGATAACGGGCGTTACTATTGCAGTGGTCGCAAGTCTTGAGACACTGTTGTGCGCGGATGCGACAGACAAATTAGATCCAGATAAAGGGACGACTGGCACAAATAGAGAGCTAATCGCTCAAGGCACAGGTAATATTATTTCGGGTCTTATTGGTGGATTACCAATCACCCAAGTAATCGTTAGGAGTTCAGCGAATATCCAATCTGGAGGTAAGACAAAATTGGCAGCGATTCTGCATGGAGTTTTCATCTTGATTTGTGTAAGCATTATACCATTTGTTTTGAATCTTATTCCATTAGCCGTTTTAGCAAGTATATTATTCGTAGTGGGTTATAAGCTGGCCAAACCTTCTTTGTTTCAATCAATGTATAGGTTAGGTTGGAAACAATACACCCCATTTTTGGTAACCATATTAGGCGTTGTCTTTTTTGACTTACTTAAAGGAATTTCTCTAGGTATGGTTGTTGCAATTTTAACCATAATCCCTTCAAAGTTATCTCAAGCTTTTTCATTAGTTGAAGAATCTCAAAATGGGGTATCAATAATCAAAATGGTTTTTGCTGAAAAGCTCTTATTTTTTAATAAGAGATCTGTTTTCAATGCTTTAGAGTCTTTTGAAAGTGGTTCTGATATCATTCTAGATATGACTAATTCCAAATACGTTGACAATGATGTTTCCGAGATTATTGAGGAATTTATTGCAAAATCAAAGGAGAGAAATATAAGTGTATCACTTTTAGATTAATTAAAATAAAATATTACAAATTATGTCATCAATAACAAAAGAAATGCAAGAGGGCATCACACCAAATAAGGCAATCGAGATGTTAACGGAAGGAAACCAAAGGTTTCTAAATAAGAATGTACTAAATCGTGATTTGCATGCACAAGTTCTTGCAACAAGTGGAGGTCAAAACCCATATGCTGTTGTTTTAAGCTGTATTGATTCAAGAGTACCAGTAGAGTTAACTTTTGATCAAGGAATTGGAGATATTTTTAGTGCGAGAGTTGCTGGAAATGTTGTAAATGAAGATGTCCTTGGGTCTATAGAATATGCGTGTGGTGTGGCAGGCTCAAAAGCTATTCTTGTTCTGGGGCACACTAAATGCGGTGCGGTAACCGCTGCTTGTCAGGGAGTCGAACTCGGTAATATTACGGCATTATTGAGTAAAATAAAGCCTGCAATAAACGAAGTTAAAGAGCGAACAGGTGCTGTTGATGTAGAAGAGGTAACCAAGTCCAATGTTCGCCAATCTATAATTGAAATCAGGTCAAAGAGCACAATGTTATCCGATCTTGAAAAGGAAGGAAGCATTAAGATTGTTGGAGCCGTTTATCACGTTGAAGATGGTAGTGTAACCTTTTTATAGAGTGATTTTATAGCCCCTAAGTAAGGCGCTAATAAGCTCCTTTTTTTTTAACCATAACGGGGTCATATTCTATTAATATTAGCATTTTTTATAAGACTAAGGGATTGATTCCTATTGGAGGCATCATTATTTCTTATATTTAAACAACTGAATTAAGAATGAATACAATGAGAACTTTTACTTTACAATTAATTTGCTTTTTCACCCTTTGTTTGTCATCATTAGCTATTGCTCAGAATCAGGTTTCCGGAATACTTTTGGATGATTATACAAGTGCCCCTATGGAGGGTGCTAAAATTAAAGTGAAAGGGGTAAATGCCGGTGCTTTTACAGATGATAAAGGAGCCTTTTCTATTTCAGTAAACACGGATTTCCCAATTGTACTTGTCAGCTCCTTTATTGGGTATTTAGATTTAGAAACGGTAGTTTCAAAACCCACAGATACTCTTGTGCTTAGGTTGAAAACCAATAATACAATTGATCTAGGAACGGTTAATGTTAGAACTTTTGCAAGTGACAAAGAAAAAGAATCTGCATTGTCTATTGAAACGATGTCTTTAAGTGAGATACAGGAATCACCATCGACGGATTTTTACGAAGGCTTGAGTCACATGAAGGGGGTGGATTTGACTTCGGCAAGCTTGGGTTTCAAAGTTGTAAATACAAGAGGTTTCAATAGTACTTCCCCTGTAAGGACCTTGCAGATCATCGACGGTGTTGACAATGCATCTCCTGGGTTGAATTTTGCTTTAGGTAATTTTTTAGGGGCTTCAGAGCTAGATTTGATGAAGGTTGAAGTCGTTTCCGGAGCAAGCTCGGCTTTTTATGGCCCCAATGCATTTAATGGGGTGATTAGTATGTATACCAAAAGCCCATTTAAGTTTCAAGGATTTAGCGCATCAGTAAAAGGAGGTGAAAGGTTTTTAAATGAATATGCTGTTCGTTATGCAAAGGCATTTCAAAATAAGGAGGGCAAAGACAAGTTTGCATTTAAGCTTAATTTCTCCTATTTGTCTGCGGACGATTGGGTAGCAGACAATGCAAATTCCGTAGAAGGTCTTGATACAGACCAAAATAATATTGGCGGTTATGATGCGGTCAATAAATATGGAGATGAAAACTTGTCCCCGAACATAAATAACGCATTAGATTTGCAGTCGAGATGGATGACTCCTGGCTTGAGGCGATGGCATCGAACGGGGTATTGGGAAAAAGACATCGTGGATTATGACACGAAGAATTTAAAGGCATCGGCAGCTTTTCATTATCTATTTACGGAGGATGTAGAGCTTATTTTCTCTTCTAATTTAGGTACAGGAACGACCGTTTATCAAGGAGACAACAGATTTAGTTTAAAGGACATTGTATTTGTTCAGAACCGATTAGAGCTTAGGAAAAAAGACGATTTTTTCATTCGTGCTTACGCAACTAATGAAGATGCAGGAAATTCTTATGATGCTGTACTGACTGCTTTTTTGATGCAAGATGCAGCGAGTGATGATTGGGATTGGTACAATCGCTATCGAGAATACTGGACCAGTAATGTTACCGATCAGGTTCGAGATTTAGACCCGAACATCACTTGGGAACCCCAACTTGGTGCTATATTGGATATAGCAGCTATTGATTCTGTTGTAGATGCAAATCCAGAAGCCATGGCCGTTTGGCATAATGAGGCTGAGGCCTTTGCCAACGAAGAATACGGAAGTTTGGGAGGTGGATTGGCCTATTTCCAACCCGGTACGGCACGTTTTGACTCCTTGCTTACAGATATAACCATGAAAACTTCATTTCTGGAAGGAGGTTCGCGACTTCAAGACAAATCTGCATTGTACCATGTTCACGGTGAAAAGATTTTCGATACTGAATTTGCGAAGTTCACGGTGGGGACCAATGGAAGAATCTATACTCCCCGGTCAGAAGGGGCCTTATTTAGTGATACCGCAGGAATCAGAATTATTAATAGAGAATTTGGTGTTTATGCGGGAATTGAAAAGCGATTCTTAGAGGATAAATTAATATTTAAAGCAACGATGCGTCTGGATAAAAACCAAAACTTTGATTATTTACCCTCCCCGGCAGCTTCGCTCATCTGGCAACCGAACAAAGAACATTCACTGAGGGGAACCGTAACTTCGGCAATTAGAAACCCGACGCTTCTGAATCAATATATGTATTACAATGTCGGTAGGGCGAAGCTTGTTGGAAACATCAATGGTTATGATTCCTTAGTGACGATTGAATCATTACGTAATTATTATTATACTCAAAATCCCGATACATTGTCATACTTTAATTTAGATCCTATTGCCCCTGAAAAAGTAAAATCTATTGAAGTGGGTTATCGAGGGGTATTCTTTGAAAATCTCTATTTGGACATGAATTATTATTTTAATTTCTACACCAGTTTCATCGGTTATGTAACTGGTGCTGATATTTTGATTTTACAGGATGGGCCTTATATTAAGGATGTCTATCGTGTGGCAACTAATTCAAAAGAAACGATTACAACCCAAGGCGCAACTATTGGATTAAATTACTACATAGGTGACCATTATGCTGTTAATGGAAATTATTCTTGGAATGTTTTGAATAAGGAATCCGATGACCCGATTATTCCTTCCTATAATACGCCTGCCCATAAGTTTAATATAGGATTTCGGGGTAGAGACTTTAGTATTAAAAGGGTCAAAGGCTTTGGTTTTAATGTCAATTATAAATGGGTAGAAGGCTTCATTTATGAGGGGTCTCCGCAATTTACAGGTAGCATCCCTTCTTATGGATTACTTGATGCCCAGATCAACAAGAAGATTGAAAAAGCCAACCTTACGGTCAAAATAGGAGCCTCGAATTTATTAAATAATGAAGTCCTACAAGTATATGGGGGCCCGTTTATTGGAAGAATGATTTATACCTCTCTATCCTTTAATTGGAAAGATAAAAAGGATAAATAAGTTGATTTTCCCTAATATTCTCTATCTTAGACCAACTAAAAAATTTTTAATATGAAAAAAATACTTCTACCTTTTTTAAGCTGTATAGCAATTCTTGGAAGCTCTTTCGCCCAAGTAAGATACGTTGATGAGGTCTTTACAGACTTTACAGTAGAAAATAACATCGAATACGGTATGAACTTTTCAGTGATTGCTGCGAGTCAGGGCGTCCCTTATGTTCCAACTGGAGCAGACGTTACCGGTGACGGAATTCCTGATATTCCTGCATTAGAATTTGATTTATACCAGCCAGATGGCGATACGGAAACTGAAAGACCCTTAGTAATTGTATTACATACAGGAACTTTTGCTCCAATCATCTACAATGGTAACCCTACGGGTATGCGTCAAGATGCTGCAACACAACTGATTTGTCAAAGCTATGCGAGACGCGGTTACGTAGTGGCAAACCTTGAATATCGTTTGGGATGGAACCCCGGCGCTGCAACACCTGCAGAAAGAGGAGCTAGTTTAATGAAAGCGGTTTATCGTGCGATTCAAGATACAAAAGGTGCTGTTCGTTACTTCAGAAGAGATTATGAAAACGGAAATGCTTATGGAATCGATACTTCAAGAATCATTCTTTCTGGACAAGGTTCAGGTGGTTGGGTAGCATTGGGTTATGCCTCTGTAGATAAGTATGCAGAAATAACATTACCTAAATTCTTAGCTGTAGATGAGATAACAGGAGTTACTACGGCCCTAATTGATACTGCAGAAATTGGTGATTGGGACGGTTACGGTGGTGCATTTAATAATGTAAATCACCCAGGTTTTTCCAACGACGTACACATGGTATGTAGTATGGGTGGTGGTATTGGAGACTTAAGTTGGCTTGAGGCTGGTGAGATTCCAATGTGCGCTGTTCATTGCCCAACTGATCCAGTAGCTGTTTATACTACAGGTGATGTTTCCGTTGCTGGCGCAGGTTTAATTACAACAAACATTAGTGGTTCTTACGATGTGATGGCTAAGGCAAACATGTTGGGTAATAATGATATTTTGGCTCCAGTTAATGCAGGTAGTGACGTATACACCCTTGGCGCCCAAGCGGCATCTTCTATGGCTGAAGGAATGTTAGATTACGGTAACACTGTTGTAGGAGCTCCTGTTGATAATGTATTCCCATATGTAACAGGAAATCCATTCGAAGCATCTCCTTGGGATCTTTGGGATCCGGCAACTGTTGAATTCATTGCGGGTTCTTTAGGCTTTCCAGCAGGAACAGGTACAACAATTGCAGATGATGCATTAATGCAGAACCCAGATATGGGTCCAGCAAAAGCATTTGCATACATTGATACGACATTAGGTTATTTCTGTAGAAGAATTGTTAGAGCTACAAATCTTGATGGTTTAGCTTCAATAGAAGCGTCTGAAACGAAGAATACTTTAGAGGTTTATCCAAATCCAGCTTCAAATGTATTGGTTTTTAGAGCGCAAGAGGGGAATATAGAATCTATTGAAATTCATTCTGCTCTTGGAGAGAAAGTACGTTCAGAATTGAACCTTTCCTCTACTATGGTTTCTTTTTCTGATTTGAATTTAAAGGCTGGTTTGTACTTCTGCTCTGTAGAAGTTGACGGTCATATGTTTACCAAAAAGGTGATCATTAAATAAGTCACTTATTGATTTATCGAAAGCGCTCCAGATGGAGCGCTTTTTTTATGTCTTGACTTTTATGGTTATGAATCGAAACCTTGCTTTTTTCAGATTCCAAGGCAAATAGATAGAAGATATCACCTTGTTTTGCAGAAGTGAGGTCGTTCGGTGTCGCGACATCTCTATGATGTCCACTATTTTGATAGGTCATAAAGTGCTTTTAAATCGATGTAGTGAGTGAAAAAGCCATGAAAAAATTGAAGGGTTCCCCTGTTTTATGACCAAGTTCATGGCTACCGTTTATTCCATTTACGCCGAGCACTGTTCCCATCATTAAGATATATGCAATTAGGTTGGGGAATAAAATTTTTGGATTTGAAATCGTATGAAGAAAAATAAAAATCACATAAAGATGATGCGGAACTAATAAATAAAGAGGTTTCATTCTTTAAACAGCTCGTTCATAACTTTTCCTTCTCCCAAGGGCATATTTAAATGGAATAGGGTTGCTATCGTTGCTTGAATATCGATCAAGCCTCTTGGGTGATTGATGACCGTGTTGTTTTTAAAGTCAGGCCCATAAGTAAAGAAATTAATATGCTTGCAACCTTCACATTGGTCACCATGAGAAACATAGCCTTCAGCGACGTTGTCCAAATGCCTACCGTGGTCGTTGGTCACAAAGACCGTAGTTTTACCTTGGTAATGCGCATCATTTTCAATAAAGTCAATTAATTTAAAGATGTATTCATCGGTCTTTATAATCCCTTGAAGGTAATTATTCCAATCTCCTGAATGCCCAGAATAATCAGGTTCTCTGAAATTAACGAGCATTAGTTTCGGTTCATGTGTTTGTAAAATATTTAAAGTCTCAATATAGGTTAGGCTATCTTCTCGATACCCACTCCCAGAACCTAATCCGTCTATCCCGCAATTAGTCATGGGATTATACTTATTGTGCCAATCTGATTGATTACAATTCGATAAAACCTCTAACTTCCCCTTACTGGCAACAATCCATGCGTCTTCTTGATGTTCAGGGTTATCCCTAAGATAGTATTGAAATATAGATGGTAAATTGGGGGATTCCAGGCCGCTATTGTTTATGTCTTGATAGATACCAGTTGTCATTGCTGTATGGCCTGCTGCGGTGTAAGTTGGTCCATTATTATAAAAATTGTCATTGATTATACCCATAGGGGCTAGATCGTTAGATAAATAAGGTGTGTTTTGATGAGAGCTATCTCCCCCAGTTTCTGAGTACCTCGCGCCATCCATCACGATGATAAGGACATTTTCAGTCTCGTAATTGGTCAATGGGACTTTGTCTTTTGAACAAGAGATACATACTATAAAAACAAATAGATAAAGGGCGTACGATTGAGCTGTTTTTGACATATGTATTATGAATGTTTTTCGCTGAGTTATTACGTTACAATGTATTGAGGATAAAGTGATTATATATAGAGGGTAAGATAATCATTTTCATTAGTTATTGATTTATGTAAGCCGTTCTATCTCGATCTTTTTTTGCCGTGGATTTACGACTCTATTCCGTACTTTTTGAGCTGTTTTCCCATAATGGGTATAAACAAAAAAGGGAGGTATGACAAAATGAGCATAGCAGGATATCCAAAGGGTAGCATAGGGCTTTCTTCTCTAGATTCAAGCAATTGATAGGGTTTTGCACCTAAATAATGATGGTCAGAGTGTCTTGTTAATTCAAATAAGAGGACCCGCCCAAAGATATGATCAGAATTCCAAGAATGTATCGCTTTTACACCTTCATAGTTTCCATCTTCTTTTTGAATTCTTCTTAATCCATAATGAGAAAAATAATTTTGGGCTTCTAAAATGGAAATGCCAAAAACACTTGCCGCAAAATAAAGAAGGGCTACTTTAGTGCCAAAAAAGCTATAAATCAGAAAGAGAAATAGCCATGGAATCAGGGTGTATATAATCATCGGGTTAAACCATTTGTTTTTCCCTTGTTTTTTTAGTTTTTCAGATTCTAGTCTCCATGTTTTAAAGTAACCACCAATCTGAGATCGAATAGCAAACAGATAAAAGATATCCCCTTTTTTTGCCGAAGTCAAGTCGTTTGGCGTCGCAACATCCCTATGGTGACCACTATTATGGTAGGTTACGAAATGGTTTTGAATTGAAGTGGTAAGTAAAATGTGTGCCAAAAAAAGTTTAAAGGGATGATCCGTTTTATGACCTAATTCATGCCCTCCATTAATGCCGTTAACCCCTAATAATGTCCCCATCATCAGAACATAAGCAATGAGATCCGAGGTGGGTACTGCCGAAACAAAAATCGTATTCAAAAACACATAAATCACATAAAGGTGAAGTGGAACTAGTAGATAAAGAATCAAATCATAATAGAAATCATGCTTTGCAAGTTGTTTTTCGGCTTTACTGAAGTTATAGGAATCCTTGGGGATAATATTTTCTAGGATAGGAATAAGGAGATAAAGAAAAAATATACCCGCATAGGCAAAGATTCCGGAAACATTGAAAGTTATTAGTGCGAGTATTGGCGTTATGTATGCACCAAAGTATTTAATTTTCCCCATGCTATTTCGTTTCCACTAAAGTTAATGGAAAAAAATGAAACATGTTTTGAGGATGCCCCTTGGTAATTCTTTTGTGGTTTTTTTATGAGATTTAAATTCTCGCTTTAAATCAATAAAGTCAATCGATTTTATTGAATTTTAGGACTTTCGGTTTGTCACCAATGATCTCAATAAAGTAAGAACCGTTTTTATATGAGGATAGATCTAGATACCTATTCGTTTCGCTTGACATTACAAGTGTACCGTTATATGAATAGATATTATATTCCAAATGATGATCAGACGACACAAGCCAAATATATTGTTTAGCTGGATTTGGATAAAGGAAAACTTCAGATTCCATGAAGTCAATAGGGATGCCTGCGGCCCCATCTACGACGTTAAAGGAGGCAATCATTCCATTGGGGATATGAGGTGTGCAAACGTACTCATATAATCCAGCTACATGGGGGACGTATTGAAAGAAAGTATCTGCTGGTGCCTGCCAGATTTCGTCAAAAGAATCTGCTCCAGCTGGAATGTTTGTTGAGGTGATCGTATGCACCATGGTTGGAAAATCTAAAGGAAGCCATTGTATGGTATCTCCTAACTGAATTTCTAAGGATGCTGGAAGAAATTCCATATAACCATCCCATACTTTAATTTCATGAATAGTTGATTTGGCAAAATACGGAGTTAAAATAAGGCCTATAATGATTAATAGTTTCTTCATTGCCAATTTTTAATAGTGAATATACGAATTATTAATACTAGTCCCTTGATTTACAGTTGTCCATAAGTTATTTTGGTCTAAATTACCCCCGGAAATTGGCAAAAAGAGATTCAATGATTAGAATTAACTTAAACCTATGTAAACAAAGGGGTTTATGTTCTTTAAAAGTGGCTCCACCAGGAATCGAACCTGGATCTAAAGTTTAGGAAACTTCTATTCTATCCATTGAACTATGGGGCCTTTGTGCAAAGGTATCTATTTCTTTATAAATTTTTCTAGGGTTTCCCATGTTTTCTTTGCTGCTAGATCCCACGAATAGGAATCCCCTTTAATTTTACCTTTTTCGATAAGCTCTTTTCGCAGGCTGTTTTCATTACTTATTTTTTCCATTTTTTCCGCCATGTCTAATTCATTAAACGGGTCAAAATAGAGTGCGGCATCCCCAGCAATTTCAGGCAGGCAGGTTCTGTCACTCGAGACTATTGGCACACCTGATTTCATGGCCTCAACTAATGGGATTCCAAAGCCTTCAAAGTAGGGAGGGTATACCAAGGCAAATGCACATCCCATAAGCTTTGTTAACTCATGGGATTCAACATGCCCAGTGAATGTAACGGATTTTTCAAGAGATGTTGGGACATCCATTTTTTGATTCCTCCACATATTCCTACCCACAATTAATAAATGATAATCAGAGCATTTTTTATAGAATGATTCAAAGGCATTTATCAGTCTTACTACGTTTTTACGGGGATGAATAGAGCCTACAAAAATAAAATAGGGTTTGCCTTGTGTGTATTGAGCTTGCGTTTTATGAACAGTATCCTCCAAAACAGGTTTAAATTGTTCAGATACCCCATTGTAAATTACGCTGATTTTTCTTTCATGAATACCATAGCAATTTACTATATCTTCTTTTGAATAGTTTGAAACGGTGAGGATATGATTCGCTTTATTGGCGAATTTAGGATAGTAGTTACGGTAATACCAACTCACCAATTTGGGTGAATCTTCTGGATAATGTTCAAAGTTTAAATCATGTAAGGTGATTACTTGGGGAATATGCGTGTGTAAATCGCAAATCCCATCAGGAGACCAAAATAGATCGATTTTATACTTTTTAAGTGCGTTATGCAGTGAGAAACGAGTCCAAATTATATTTAAAAATGGATGTCTAGCGGGAGGTGAAAGAACGACTGCGATACAATTTTTAGAAAAAACATATAACGGATCAAAGGTCCTATCAAAAAACAAATAAAAAGTATGTTCTGGGTGCTTATTACAGATTCGCTTGGTGATTTCAAAAGTATAATTACCGAAACCTTCGAGTTTCCCTGGCAAAAGATGTCTACAATTTATGGCTACGTTCAAATCTAGAATTGATGAATGTAATTGGTCTTTTTTTCTTTTTCTATTGTTGTTTCAGTGCCATGTCCACAGTATACGACAGTTTCTTCTGGCAACTGAAACATTGTGTCAAAAATAGAGGTTTTCAGTGTGTCTAAATCCCCGCCTGGAAGATCAATACGTCCAAAGCTACCATTGAAAAGCACATCTCCGTTAATAACAAAACCATTGGCTTTATTATAGAAAACAACATGTCCAGGTGCATGCCCGGGTGTAAATAAGACCTTAAACGAGATGTCTTGTAAAATAAGATCGCTTCCGTCTTCCAAATAGAAATCTGGGTCTGGTGATGTTTTGTACCCTTCAAATCCATATACAGCAGCATAATTGGTCACTGCCTGTAGCGTAGCAAGGTCATTTTTATGCAGGTAAAACGGAATGTCATACCTCTCTTTAACTGCAGCATTTCCCAATATATGGTCTATATGTGCATGCGTGTTTAATAGCGCAATCGGCTTTAACCCTTCATTTTCTATGAATTCGAAAAGTTCTTTTTCTTCATGTTTTTCATAGCACCCAGGGTCAATAATAACACAGTTTTTTGATGGTGCTATAACTACATAAGTGTTTTCTTGAAATCCGTTAAATTGAAACGAAATGACTTGTAAGCTCATATAATATTCTCTTATCTTAGGAGGTTAACGTGGCCACTCAATTGATATTGTTTACGAAGGAAATCTGTATAAGTCAATTTCCAAATATAAGTACCATCTTGACATTTCTCGCCCATATAAGTGCCGTCCCAAGCTTGATAAGGTTCTGTCATCGTATAGACGATCTCTCCCCAGCGATTGAAGACCACACATTTCATTTGGACAATATTGCCACCGCTTATCTGGAAGGTATCATTTAGTCCATCATTGTCAGGCGTAAAGGTGTTTGGCACATAAATAACGGCATCGTAATAGATATTGATGAATTCATCCGACTCGCACCCATTCAAATCGGTAAAGGTTACCTTATAAGTTATTTCTTGGTTAGGTGTAGCAGTTGGGTACTGACAATGGATACAAGTTAAATACTCAGCGGGTGACCATAGGTAGCTTCCCTCCTGATCAGCATAAGCCTCTAGCTGAATCTCATCACCATAAAACGCAAGAACATCATTTGATGTTTCAAACGAAGGATAGGGAAAGAGTTCAACATGCACATATGCTGTGTCTCGGCATTCATTTATATCAATGCCGATAACCGTATAGTCTGTTGTTCCTAAAGGGATTACTGTCGCTAGGTTTTCGAATTGGTTGGTCACCGTATTGGCTGGTAGCCATTGGTAAAAAACGGCACCATCAGCCCATAAGTAAGCTTCTTCCCTGGGGCAAATAATAGTGTCATTACCTGCGGTAATCTCAATTTCAATAACATTCGCAAATACAGAATCTGTAACGACCCCACATGCATTGCCAACCTCCACAAAAAACCATTGATTAGTACTTGGGCTAATTACAGCGATTGCCTCATCTGAGCTTAATAGAGAGGGGTCTGGCAACCAATTGTAAAAGTCACCTCCATTCGCAATTATTACTGTTTGTGCACCTAAACAAACTTCTATTTGGTCATCTATTTCGGGTGATGGCGGGTCAAAGAAAACGTTTATTGAAGTCGTGTCATAATTAACACATCCGTTGTCCGTTGTGACAGTGACTACATAGGTGATGGAGCTATCTGGCGTACAGGTGGGTGTGAAGGATGATGCGTCGTTCAAGAAAATAGAAGGCTCCCATGATACAGTACCATTGCCGGTGACCTCAAGATTCACACTGCTCCCTAAGCAAATACTTGAGGGGTCCGAAATAGAGATTTCATTATCAAAAACCTCAAGCGTGACTTGTAAAGTTTCTGAACCACAGGTGTCAGATACAGAAACGGTAAACGTTGTAGTTTGTTCTATTGTGGCAATAGGGTTAGCGGAATTTGGGTTTTCTAAAAGCCCTGCGGGTTCCCATTCATAAAAGGCACCACCATATGCCTCAAGTTGGTAGCTTTCTCCGGGGCAGATAGGTGAAAGAGGATTAACTATGCCACCAACAAAGGCACCAATATCTACGATTAATGTGACTGAGTCAGAGCTGAAGCATCCCGAGGTGTCATATACGACAAGCTGAACTTCATAGGACCCTGGTTCCGTATATTGATATATAGGTTCTTCCTCCGTAGAGGTGCCCCCGTCTCCAAATGTCCATAAATACGCATTTCCATTTTCACTGTTGTTTGTAAAGAATACAGATTGTGGAATACAAATAAGTGGCGCAGGTTGGGCTGCTGCAGCTTCTATAGTACTCAGTTCAAATTTAAAAGTAGCCATATTACAATTCGAGCTTTGGTTTGTTTCTGCAAAACTTCCTGAAGTCGTGGTAAAGCCGGTGTCATTTCCTCCGCAGGCACCGCATACGGCATGATAAATTCTGCCTGATTTATCAAAACGACTTGTACCTCCATCTACATGATTAGAACTGCTATTTAGCCCGCCCATAAAAGTGGCATATTTTAGATCCGATGCATCTTGGTCTAAAACGGCAATGTAAAAGTTGCTTCCATTGGTTTGAGTCTGATGGGCATCACCAGTAACAATAAAGCCATTAGTGGTTGAGAAGCTTGCAATACCTTGATTTAACGTACCACCCCATCCAGCAATATAGATATCATGACAGTCTGACACTAAAAAAGCAGTCGGTGAAATCTCCACATGACCTGTACTTGCTCCAATCATTGTCGTCCACTCTACAGTATTCAAACTTGGATCATATTTACGAATAAATTGACCTGAATTAGGAGAGCCAAAGCACCCAGGAGATATTGGCCAATCTGATTCCGTTTGACCATAGACGTATATGGCGTCATCAATATCGTACTGGACGAAAAAAGTTTGATCGTATTCTCCAAATCCCATGTAAGTCCCTGTAATTAATTCGCCAGTATTGCTGTTGAATTTAGCAACATATCCATCTGAGATGCCACCGCCAAATGATAAATCATTACCCTGTGAGAAGGGCAGGTTTGTCGAATTTGTTCCTCCAGCAATGCAGAGTTCTCCAAGTTCGTCATTGACCTGTATGGAATTCCCTGATTCCAGGCCATTTCCTCCAAAATAGGTACTCCAAAGTAACTGGTCAAGTCCTGATGGGAGTTTAAATAAAACGGCATCTTGGTCACCGTTAAGGTTCGTTTGTTGTGGATTACTTAAAGGGAAATCAGATGAATATGACGTACTTGCTACATAAACATTGTTGTCGTTATCAAGCATTATTTCCCCTCTAAATTGATCCCCGTAATTGTGATGCAGAGGTCCTAGGTTGAGCCCGTCATTCCCTGTTCCACCAATATAAGTAGAAGACAATAGATTTGCCCCAGACGAACTTAATCTTGCTACATAAATATCAGCCCCAGTGAAATTGATACTATTCTCGGTTACGGTTGGTCCGCCGTTGAAAATATTATCATAGGATGCACCAGCCATAGGGAAGTCAGAACTTCCTGTAACACCATAAATGTAAAGTTCCCCGTTATCCGCGCAGACCAAACTGTGGGGGGTTTCATTTCCGCTACCTCCAATGTAAGTGGAGTACAACAATGACGTTCCGTTAGCGTTGAATTTTGTGATTCCGATATCTGTAGGTAACCCACCTGATCCCCCTTGAAAAGAAAGGTCAAACG
>MEHZ011560321.1_pt1 | contig 38632 bp, 29 predicted proteins | sample 897221 | NCBI WGS metagenome assembly MEHZ01 (sample SAMN05514161, study PRJNA337945) | marine metagenome | isolation source: marine surface water | place: Arctic Ocean | collected 2007-12-13 | reverse complement strand
ATTACGCTCCGAAGTTTTTTTAGATCAGCATTTTGGAAAATCAGGAACTTATTACTTTAAAGTTGTAAGAGGGATTCATAATAGTCCAGTAAAACCTCAAAGAATTCCGAAATCTTTTGGAGCAGAAAGAACATTTATTAAGAATTTGAGTAGTGAATTGTTTTTAGAGGAAAAACTAAATTTAATTGCTGAGCTATTAGAAAAGCGAATTAAAAAAAATAAAATTGCAGGAAGAACAATCACACTCAAAATAAAATATAGTGATTTTGTTCAAGAAACGAGAAGCAAAACAGGCTCATTATATTTGTCCTCCAAAAAATCAATTTTTGAAGAGGCAAAAAAATTACTTTACAAAGAAAAGCTTTTAAATTCTGTTAGACTGATTGGAATTTCATTATCTAATCTAAACACCAAGAAAACAGTTATCTCTAAGCCAGGGATTATCATTAAAAACTCACAATTAAGTTTGCCTTTTTAGACGGAAGAAACACGAAGAGTATTTACCATTCCTCTCGATTTGATGGGCATAGCCGTTAAATTGACAACCATATCCTCTTTTTCAACGTAACCGACGTTAAGTGCGATTTCATTTATTTCTTCAATTGTTTTATCAGTACTGTTCAGATTGTTATAATAGAAGGTTTTTACGCCCCATAAAAGATTAAGACGATTCAATATTCGAATATTCGAGGTGTAAACTAGAACATGAGCACTAGGGCGCCAGGCAGAGATTTGAAAAGCTGTATATCCACTATTTGTTAATGTACATATAGCTTTTGCCTCAATATCATCAGCAATATGAGCTGCATGATAGCAAACGGATTTTGTGATGAAACGTTTGGTTCGAATAGTTGGTGCTTCTTGAGGAACCTGAATTAAGCTAGAGCCTTCCACAGAAATTAGAATATCTGCCATAGTTTTGATTACCTCAACAGGATATTCTCCCACAGAGGTTTCTCCAGAAAGCATTACTGCATCAGCACCGTCCATAACTGAGTTGGCAACGTCATTTACTTCCGCTCGTGTGGGAGTTAGACTGTCTATCATGGATTCCATCATCTGAGTGGCAATGATAATTGGAATACGAGCTTTTTTTGCTAGACGAACTAAACGTTTTTGAATTAGAGGAACTTCTTGTGCGGGAACTTCGACTCCTAAATCTCCTCTAGCAACCATGAGTCCATCACAGTGGGCTATTATTTTATCTATATTTTCAAGTGCTTCGGGTTTTTCTATTTTAGCAATTATAGGAATTTTTTCATCTGTGTATTTTTCCATTAATTTTTTCAAATCAATCAAATCTTGACTAAAACGAACAAAAGAAAGTGCAATCCAATCTACATCTTGAGTAAAGATAAATTCTGCATCTTTAATATCTTTTTCGGTTAAAGCAGGAAGAGAAATTTTAGTATTAGGTAAATTCACCCCTTTATTCGATTTAAAGAGGCCTCCTTGAATTACTTTTACAATTACCCTATTTTCCTTATTAGTCGAAATAACCTCAAAGATCAACTTACCGTCATCTAACAAAATACGTTCCCCAGCAGAAACATCTTTTGGAAAATTTTTATAATTCATGTAGGCTTTTTTTGAATCTCCAACAAAAGGGGCATCAGTTAAAAAGATGACCTGATCTCCAGTATTTACAAAAGCACCTTCTTCCATTTTACCTACACGTAGCTTTGGGCCTTGAAGGTCAGCCAAGATGGAAGTATTTGTATTAAGCTTTTTATCGACTCGTCTGATCATTTTAATACGGTCCGAAACATCAACATAGTCTGCGTGAGAGAAATTAATACGAAAAACATTAACACCTTCTGTTATCATTTTTTCAATTACATCTTCAGTGGATGAAGCTGGCCCTAAGGTTGCGACAATTTTAGTTTTTTTAATAAAATTCATTAATTAAAAATTAAGTTTAATTGGGTTCTAATTTTATCTAGAGGAACTTGATAGATTAACGAAATATTAGACCAATTTTTAAGTTGAGTGATTATAGATTCTATAGTGCTGCGGTCTGTTGATTTTATAAAAAAGTCAACTTTTTTAAAGTTAGAAATCAAAGATACTTCATTTCTAAGGGGCATATCAAATAAAGAAGTAGAATTTAAACTTTGTTGATCTTTTTCATTCAGATTCTTATTTGAAAAAAGAGAGCAATTGAGATCATAAGCTTCGTTTTGCCATTCAAAATGTATGAAAGTAGGGTTCACTTTTTTATTGAATAAATCCTTTTTAGTCCTTATAAATTTTGCAGCCATAGTTTGATTTAGGTAAAAAGCAATCTGATGTGCTTCCAATGAAGTATGAATGGCGATTATTTCATCTTTCAGCAACTCCTCTTCTATTTTTAGATGATAAACTTTTCTACTCATCTTTTTTATTCTTGAAGGGCTTGAGAATAGTGGTTGCTATTTTGGCAGCTTTTTCTTCGGCTTTTTTCTTTGAGACCCCTCTAGCTTTCGCGATCACTCTTTTGTCTAAAGATATTAAACTGGTGTAGTTAATATTCGGATCTAATCCACTATCACTCGCTGTTTTAAACTCCAAATCTTGTTTTTGTTTCTGAGACCATTCGATTAAAAGACTTTTATGACTCAAAACCATATTTTCCAATTTAGCCATGTCAATATATGGGTCTAACATATATTTTAAAACATAGTCTTTTGTTTTATTATATCCTTTATCTATAAATAAGGCACCAATCAAAGATTCAATCAAATTACCATGAATATTTTCTCCAAAAGTCTTGTGATGACTTGAAATATCAGCAAGCTCTAAAAGTCCCATTTCTTTTCCGATATAATTTAGTTGTACGCGACTAACAATCTTTGCTCGAAGTTTGGTCAGCTTTCCTTCTTTAGCCTTGGGATTAAAGTTAAAGAGATATTCAGCTATAATAGTGCTTAGTAGAGCATCTCCCAAAAACTCTAAACGTTCAAAGTTAATTGAATTCCCTTGTTTATCTTTAAGATTTAAAGAGCTGTGTGTGAAAGCTTTTTGGTAAAGTTCTTTTTTACGAGTTTTTATGTTTAACTTTTTTCGAAGTTGAACTATAAAATCCCCGGACGATATCATTCGGGAATTTCGAATGTAGTTAATGATTTTCACACCATTAAGTTAATTCATTTTTTTAAACAAAACACAAGCATTGTGTCCCCCAAAACCAAAAGTATTAGAAAGCGCAACATCAACGTTTCTTTTTTGAGGTTTTCCAAAAGTAAAATTGATTTTGGGATCAATATTTTCGTCTGGGTTTTTATGATTTATTGTTGGGGGAATGATACCGTGTTTAATTGCCATTATGGAAGCGATTGCTTCAACTGCTCCAGCAGCACCAAGTAAATGACCCGTCATGGATTTAGTTGAATTAATATTCATGGCATAAGCATGCTCTTTGAATACTTTTACAATTGCATTGGACTCTGCAATATCTCCCAGAATTGTTGATGTCCCATGCATGTTAATTGTATCTACATCAGTTGGCTGTAAGTTTGCATCTCTCAGACAATTCTCCATTACCTTAATAGCTCCCAATCCATCTGGATGGGGGGCAGTCATGTGGTAAGCGTCTGCAGAGAGACCCCCTCCAGCGAGTTCAGCATAGATTTTTGCTCCACGAGCATTGGCATGTTCATAAGACTCTAATATTAATGCACCAGCTCCTTCGCCCAACACAAAACCATCTCTTTCTTTGTCAAAAGGGCGTGAAGCTGTTTTGGGATCATCATTTCTTTTAGAGAGTGCATGCATGGCATTAAATCCTCCAATTCCTGCTTTGGTCACACCTGCTTCAGACCCACCCGTAACCATCATATCGGCATACCCTAATCGAATGTAGTTAAGCGCATCTATCATTGCATTAGAAGCTGATGCACAGGCAGATACAGTCGCAAAATTTGGACCTCTAAAACCATACTTTATTGAGATTAACCCAGGCGCAATATCGGATATCATCTTAGGGATAAAGAAGGGATTAAATCGGGGGTTTTCATTTAAAGCCGCGAAATTTAGAACCTCGTTTTGAAACGTTTCTAAACCTCCTATACCCGCTCCCCAAATTACTCCTATGCGATCTTTATTGATAGTTTCAATTGGAAGCTGAGCATCTTCAAGCGCCTCCGCTACACTCACTAAAGCATACTGAGCAAACCGATCATATTTCCTGGCTTCTTTTCTGTCAAAATGATCTAATGGGTCAAACCCTTTAAGTTCACAAGCAAATTTTGTTTTAAATAAAGTAGGATCAAAATAAGTGATGGGAGCGGCCCCACTGTTACCAGACAACAAGCCCTTCCAATAAGACGAGAGGGTGTTTCCAATTGGCGTAAGTGCCCCCAATCCGGTAACAACTACACGTCTTGGTTTCATGGGACTAGTTTAATCTGCCTGTTCAATAAATTGGATAGCTTGACCAACCGTACCGATATTTTCTGCTTGGTCATCTGGAATTTGGATATCAAATTCTTTTTCAAATTCCATGATCAATTCTACTGTATCAAGGGAGTCGGCTCCTAGGTCATTTGTAAAGCTTGCTTCTGTAACAACTTCGTTTTCGTCAACCCCTAGTTTATCTACTATGATTGCCTTTACTCTTGAGGAAATGTCTGACATAATTAATTTTTTTTAAATTAAAGTGTCAACAAAAATATAAAACTTTAGATCATTACACTAGATTGCTATAAAATAATAAGTTTATTTTTGAAATTAAAGTTGGTATAACTTATCATTGCCCCACTGTTTAGTGCTTTATGGAGAATAAAAATGGTTAAAAAGATTATTTTGTTGGCATCAGGAAATGGCTCAAATGTTGAAAACATTTGTCGCTTTTTCGAACACAATGATAATATTGAAATTTTAGGTGTTTACACAAATAACCCCAGGGCAGGCGTTTTAGAACTTATAAAAGCATTTGATATGGAAGGAATTGTTTTTGACAGAACTAGTTTCACTAAAGGATCTCTTCTAAGGGAAATAAAAGATTTAAAGCCTGATTTAATTGTGTTGGCAGGGTTTTTATGGAAAATAGGAGTGGATTGGGTAAAGGCTTTCCCTAATAAAATGATCAATATTCACCCTGCCCTTTTGCCAAAATATGGAGGCAAGGGAATGTATGGAAGTCATATTCATGAAGTGGTTAAAGAAAATAACGAGAAAGAAACAGGGATAACTATACATTATGTAAACGAAGAGTTCGACAAAGGAGATTTTATTTTTCAAACTACAGTTTCCCTTTTACCAGAAGAAAATAAATTTGATATAGCGACTAAAATCCAAAGATTGGAACAACAATACTTTCCAAAAGTAATAGCTCAGATATTATTTAATAATGAAAATAAAATCTAAAGTGGTTTATCTTTATACTGATGGATCTTCACTTGGAAATCCTGGTCCTGGAGGCTATGGGCTTCGCCTTGAGGAGGCTGATAGGAATCATGTAAAAGAATTTTCCCAAGGTTTTCTTAGAACCACAAATAATCGAATGGAGTTATTAGCGGTAATTGTTGGTCTTGAGCTTCTAAAAAAACAACCTTTGGAGGTTATGATTTATTCAGATTCTAAGTATGTTATTGATTCTGTGGAAAAAAAATGGGTTTTTGGCTGGGAGAAAAAAAAATTTAAGGATAAAAAAAACAGTGATTTATGGAAAAGATTTTTAATTATATATAGAAAGCACATTGTTGCTTTCCATTGGGTTAAGGGACACAATCAACATCCTCAAAACGAACGCTGTGACCAATTAGCAGTGACTGCAGCTAATGGAAAAAATTTAATACCAGATGTCGTTTATGAACAGCTTGAAAAAGATAAATCTAAAGATTGAAAAACTTGTTTATAGTCTCTTATAAATGTTTGTGATAAATAGAAAAAGGTATTCAGACTTTTTTACTTTTGTGATATGAATAATAAACTCTTAGTTATAGGGACAATGGCCTATGATGCAATTGAAACTCCCTTTGGGAAAACTGGAAGAATATTAGGAGGTTGTGCAACTTATATTGGACTTGCAGCCTCTCAATTTAAAACTCAATGTGGTTTAGTCTCAGTCATAGGTGATGACTTTGAAAAAGCACATCTTGATTTATTAATTGGTAAAGGCTTGGATTTGTCTGGAGTTCATTCCATTCCTGGAGAGAAAACTTTTTTTTGGAGCGGTAAGTATAACAATGATCTAAATTCTAGAACTACACTAGAAACTCAACTCAATGTTTTGACAAAGTTTGAACCCGTTGTTCCAGAACACTTTAAAAATGCTAGTATTTTGCTTTTAGGCAATTTGGATCCGAACTTACAAATTAAAGTTTTGAATCAAATGGAGAAAAAACCTAATTTAGTTGTTTTGGATACGATGAATTTTTGGATCGAGAGTTATCGAGAAAAACTTAATGAAGTCATTGCTAAAGTTGATTTAATTTCAATAAACGATGAAGAAGCAAGACAGATAACTGAAACTCACTCACTTGTAAAAGCTGCCAAAAAGCTTATGGCTATGGGGCCTAATTATGTAATTATAAAAAAAGGTGAAAACGGTGCTTTACTTTTTGATAAGGATAAAATATTTTGTGCACCAGCACTCCCTTTAGAAGAAGTTTTTGACCCAACAGGAGCTGGTGATAGTTTTATTGGAGGGTTTGTAGGTCACCTTTCTCAGTGTGGAAGAATTTCTTTCGAAGAAATGAAAGCAGCTACCATTGTAGGATCTGCCATGGCATCATTTACAGTTCAAAATTTTGGAACAAAGTCTCTTGAAAAACTTACGATTCCTTCTATTAAAGAACGGATCGTTGCATTTAAATCATTAACAGAATTTGAAATTTAATTAACATAAAAATCAATATTTTCTCATGAGCGACGCTATCAAGCACGAATGTGGAATTGCCCTAATACAACTAAAGAAACCTTTATCATTTTATAAAGAGAAGTATGGTAGTGCGCTTTACGGAATCAATAAGATGTATCTATTGATGGAAAAGCAACACAATAGAGGTCAAGATGGAGCGGGTTTTGCCAGTATTAAATATGACATGTCACCAGGGCAACGTTACATCAGTAGAGTGCGATCTGCTGAGCAGCAACCTATTCAAGATATTTTTAAAACCATCAATGATCGTGTTCAAAAACAAATAAATGTAGATCCAGATTTACTTTTATATCCAGAAAGATTAAAACAAGCAGTTCCTTATGTTGGAGAATTAATGTTAGGCCATGTTCGTTACGGAACTTTTGGTAAAAATAATATTGAAAGTGTTCATCCTTTCTTAAGACAGAATAACTGGATGCACAGAAACTTGATTCTTGCCGGTAATTTTAATTTAACAAATGTTAATGAATTATTCGACAACCTGGTTGATCTTGGTCAGCATCCAAAAGAGAAGGCAGATACCGTTACAGTGATGGAGAAAATCGGACACTTTTTAGATGATGCGGTAGCAAAAATTTATAAGAGACTAAAACGGGAAGGATATACAAAAGCTGAAGCTTCTCCTCTAATAGCAGAGCGATTAAACATAGCTAAAATTCTTCGAAAGGCATCTAAAAACTGGGATGGAGGTTATGCTATGGCAGGTCTGTTGGGGCATGGCGATTCTTTTGTTATTCGTGATCCAAATGGTATTAGACCTGCCTATTATTATAATGATGATGAGATTTTAGTGGTTGCCTCAGAACGACCTGTTATACAAACCGTGTTTAACGTTCCTTTTGATAAAATTCAGGAGCTTGAACCCGGTAAAGCCATAATCACTAAGAAATCTGGAGAAACTGAAATTTCAACAATACTTGAAGCTAAAGAAAAAAAAGCGTGTTCTTTTGAACGAATTTACTTTTCTAGAGGAAGTGATGCGGCAATTTATCAAGAGCGAAAAGATTTGGGATGTGCACTTTTTCCTCTGGTTCACAAAGCTATTAATGGAGATCTTGAAAACACTGTTTTTTCATTTATACCCAATACAGCTGAAACTTCATTTTACGGAATTATTGGTGCAGTACAAGACCATGTTAGAGAACAGTTGAAAATAGAATTAAATAAAAATAAAACTCCAGATATAGATTTGCTTACCAAAATGTTAAGCCAAAAACCCCGAATTGAAAAGATTGCTATTAAAGATGCTAAATTGAGGACTTTTATTGCGGAAGATTCAGGTAGAGATGATTTAGTAGCTCATGTTTATGATATAACCTATGGTATTGTAAAAAATACAGATAATTTGGTTATCGTAGACGATAGTATTGTAAGAGGAACTACACTTCAAAAAAGTATTCTTCGGATGTTGGATCGTTTGGGACCAAAAAAGATTGTTGTTGTTTCTAGCGCACCCCAAATTCGTTATCCTGATTGCTATGGAATAGATATGGCAAGGTTAGAAGAGTTTATTGCCTTTAGAGCAGCCCTAGCATTGCATGTAGATGACGGAACCCATGATGCAATAATCCAATCGGTGTACAAAAAATGTAAAGAAAGTAAATTAGATAAAGTTCTAGCTCCCTCAAATTTTGTTAAGGGTATTTATGATCCATATACTGATGAGCAAATTTCAAAAAAAATTGCCCAGATTTTAAAAAATGATAGTATTAAAGCAAATATAGAAGTGATTTTTCAAAAAGTTAGCGGATTGCATAAAGCCTGTCCCGATAATCTGGGTGATTGGTATTTCACAGGTGATTATCCTACTGCAGGTGGGCGAAGGGTTGTCAATCAAGCGTTTATTAATTTTGTAGACAGAAATAAGGAAAGAGCTTACTAAGCATTTTAATGATAATTAACGAATCAAAAGCTTGTTGAATCCAAGTTATTTGGTCTTCGAATCAACTGAATTTAAGTAGATTAAGGTCGTAGGTAAGTTTTGAGTAAAAGGAGGAATTTATTCCTCCTTTTTATTTTAGTTCTAATTTAAATAAGATTAGACTCCCTTAGTATAAAGTTTACTTACCTCATTCCAATCAATTACACTAAAGAAGGCTTCAATATAATCAGGGCGTCTGTTTTGATAGTTAAGATAATATGCATGTTCCCAAACATCAATTCCTAAAATAGGAGTTCCTGCACAACCAATACCAGGCATTAAAGGATTGTCTTGGTTAGCTGTTGCACAAACTTTTACAGTACCATCGGAATGAACACAAAGCCATGCCCATCCAGAACCAAATTGGGTTGCTGCTGCCTTGGTAAATTCAGTTTTAAAGCTTTCAAATGAGCCAAATGCAGAATCAATAGCTGATGCAAGAGTACCAGAAGGGATACCGCCACCATTTGGAGACATAATTTTCCAAAAAAGTGAGTGATTGTAATATCCGCCGCCATTATTACGTAATGCTTTATTATTTAGGTCCAATCCATTAAGGATTTCTTCAATTGACTTATCTGACAAGGACGTATTTGCAATTGCGTTATTAAGGTTAGTTGTGTAACCATTGTGATGCTTACTGTGGTGTATTTCCATAGTACGGGCATCAATGTTGGGTTCTAATGCGTCATAAGCATAAGAAAGTGAGGGTAATTCAAACATCATTTTTTTTTTTAAGATTTAAACAAAATTAAAATTTCTTTTCTTAAAAAGAACTTAACTTTTGAAAAGCCTTACTTTTATTACACTTTTAAAAAGTTTGAATCAAACAAATTTTCATATAATCAATGCTGCTGCAGGTTCCGGGAAGACCTATACTCTAGTGTTGCGGTATTTAATTCAACTTTTGGAATCTAAAAATACTAAATCTTATCGAAATATTTTGGCACTGACCTTTACTAATAAGGCAGTTAATGAAATGAAGGAGAGGATATTAATGACCTTACTTTATTTGTCAAATAATAGCTTAAAGGGAGAAAAGATTGAAAAAACTTTATGTTCCGCATTGAATATAGACTCAAAAGAACTTGGCTTAAGAGCAGCTAATAAGTTGCGTCTAATTTTATTTGAATATGGCAGTTTTGATATCATTACTCTTGATAAGTTTACCCATAGAATTATTCGTAGTTTTTCAAAAGAGCTTAATTTACCTTATGGATTTGAGGTAATAATTGATCCCACAGCTCTTCTTGAGGAAACCGTAAATTCTATTATTGATGAAGTAGGGAAAGAAAAATCACTTACTAGTTTATTGACTGATTTTAGTATTGACAAAGTAACTCAAGATCAAAGTTGGAATATTCAAAAAGATTTATATGATTTTTCTTCAATTTTATTAAATGAAAACGATCGTTTTCCACTAGCTGATTTAAAGAAAAAAACCATAAAAGAGCATAGAGGAGATCGTTTGATTCTTATAAAAGAGCAAAGAAAAGCAGAAAGAAAAATACGAATTACTGCCGATAAAATACTTATGGTAATTCAAGAAAAAAGACTTGAAGGGAATGATTTTATTAGAGGAACCTTGCCAAAACATTTTCAATGGGCAAAAGAGGGCACATATTCAAAGCTTTATACAAATAGATTAGAGTCCGAATTACATGGACAAATACCACTTTATAAGAAGGGATTAGATACATTTAAAAAAGAGTTAATAGATGAGATAAAGCCTCAACTATTAAAGGCATTTATTAAAATAAAAAAAAATGTAGGAATTTACTTACTTATAAAGCGAACACTAAAGTCTTTGACTCCCATAAGTTTACTTCAACTGATGGGGGAGCGCTTAGAGTCTCTGCAAAACCAAAAAGAGGTTCGCCTTTTAGGTGAGTTTAATAGTAAAATAAGTAAGCTAGTTCAAGATACGACTACACCCTTTATATATGAGCGTCTAGGGGAACGTTATAAACATTATTTTTTAGATGAATTCCAAGACACTTCACAACTTCAATGGTCCAATTTAGTTCCTTTAATTTCAGACTCTTTAGAGAGTCAATCTTTAACTGGTGAAAAAGGATCACTCTTAATTGTAGGAGACCCAAAGCAAGCTATTTATCGCTGGCGAGGAGGAGATATCCAACAGTTTGCAAATTTATTAAACAAAAAATCAAAGCCATTTCAAATTGAGACCAAGATTGAAAATTTGGAAGTTAATTATCGTTCTGGTGAAGCCATTGTTAGTTTTAATAATAGTTTCTTTTCATCGCTTTCCGAGTTATTTAAAGCAGATGAATTTCAGCGAATATATGGATTAGGGAGCAATCAGAAAAGTCAAATAGAAGGAGGCTATGTTAACATTCAGGTTATACCAAAAGGAGGATTAAAAGAAGAGAATAATATACTTTATGTTTCTAAAACTTTAGATTCAGTAAAACGGGCAATTGATGCTAATTATGATCCATATGAAATAGCTATTTTGGTACGTAAACGAGAACAAGCCTCTTCAATTGGAGATGGGTTAATTAAGGCAGGATATTCTATACTTTCTTCAGAATCTTTAGTTGTAGGAAAATCAAAAAAAGTTCAAGTAGTTTTATCAATTTTAAGGCTTTTTATTCAACCCAACGACCCTGTTCAGCATAAACTAATTTTGGATGCATTTTGGGAGTTGAGTCAGGGGTCCAATAAAGAATACCACACTTTCATTCTTAATTATGCTAACCTTTCCTCTGATTCTTTTTTTAAAGATCTGGGAGCTAAATTTGGTTTCAATTTTACATTGAATAATAGAAGATATAGCTCAGTTTTGGAGGTCTCAGAGTATATTATGGAAGAATTTGTCCATCTATTATCTCCAAGTGATCCTTTTTTAAGTGCTTTTTTGGAGGATATATTTGAATTTTCCTCAATGCAATCTCAGATGATTTCAAGCTATTTAAAACATTGGGAAAGGCAAGAGGATAAATTGAGAATTACAACATCAGCATCTACTAATGCTATAAATGTGATGACAATTCATCAATCTAAAGGTTTGGAATTCCCAGTTGTTATTCTACCTTTCTTGGATACTACTATAAATCCAAATCTTCAAGATAAAATATGGTATCCTTTTCAAGAGGGACCGCTTTCAACAATTCAATGGGGCTGGGTAAATGCCTCAAAAGAGATGCAACTATATGGAGATATTGGGGATTCACTTTATAATCAGCATATTTTAGCACAACAGTTTGACGCAGTTAATGTCTTATATGTTGCCATGACAAGAGCAAAGGAACAATTATATATAATTTCGAAAGAAGTAATAACTGCAGGAACTTCATCATATTCATATTTATTGGACAATTTTGTTCAGTTGCAAGGCAAAAAACTAGATTCACTGACCTCCTTTGAATGGGGGGCTTTTAAAGAAAAAAAACAAAATAAAAAACACTTAAAGGAATTAGAAGTAGAAGTAGAAAGGCTTCAAATACAACAAAGTATTTCAACCCAATGGAGAAAAAGATTGGTTGTTAGTTCATCACTAAATACCCAAACCAGGTTGGCTCAAATTAAAGGACTTTTAATACATGAAATATTATCTAAAGTGGTCTATGCTGATATGCTTCAAAAAGTCCTAGAGGAAACGTTTAATAATAAATTAGTTCAGAAAAATCAAGACTATATTTGCAATAAAGTTAGACAAGTTATAGAACATCCAATGTTGTCAAAATATTTTGAAAGAGACCAGAGCGTTTTTTGCGAACAAGATGTTTTAGTTCCAAATGGAGATACTTTAAGACCCGATAGAGTCAATATACTAAATGATGGGAGTGCAGTTATAATTGATTATAAAACAGGAGAACCAAAAGAAGCGGATGGACTTCAAGTTGATAAATATGTTCAAATTTATCTTGAACTAGGATATTTACACGTTGAAAAGTTATTGGTCTATATTAATGATGAAATCTTCGTTAAAAATTAATTATTATTAAAAGAGTGTTTGAAATGCCCACACAGAAAATAATGAAAATTACAAGTTAAAAAAACTACTCCTGAAGGAATAAAATTGGAGAGATATTCAAATTTATATTGAATAATAAAAGGTAAATTAATACAAGGATAGCTTAGTCCGATTTTTTACATTTATAAATGCAAACTTTTTTAGACGACGTTGCCAAAATAATTACTGCTTCTCACGATGAATTGAATCGAGTTAAGATTATTGTCCCTAGTATTCGTTCTATTTCATTTTTAAAAGAAGCATTAAAAAAGCAGATTAATTCCCCTAAAATAGCTCCTGAAATTGATAGTATTGAGAGTTTTATAAAAGATTTATCTGGTTTAGAGCGAATTCCAAAAGTAGAATTATACTTTAAATTTCGTGAAGTTTATATTAAAAACACACCAAAAAAGAAACAGGATTCATTGAATCAGTTTTTTAATTGGGCACCATCTTTAATTCAAGAGTTTAATGAAATTGACTCTCAATTGGTTAATCCAGATTTTCTTTTTGATTTTATGGGTGCCATCGGTAAAATTGAACAATGGAATCCCAAGTCAATCGAAAATACAACTAACCGGTATTCAGATTTTCAAAAAGAAATCCCCAAACTTTATAAATTACTTTATAAACACTTATTGAATCAACAACAGGGGTATGCTGGCATGCAACTTCGTGAAGCGGTGAGAAATTTGACCTTCTATACTGAAACTGAACTACCATTCCATTACTTCGTCGGGTTCAATGCTCTGACAAAAGCGGAAGAAGCAATTATACAAGAACTTTTAGCAACAGATAAGGCTGAGATTTTATGGGATATCGACCAACAATTTTTTAGTGATCCTTTTCACGGAGCAGGTTATTTCATTCGCCAATATTATAAAAACTGGAATGCCTTAAAGTCTGAGAAGAAGAATACTTTTCCTGAACTATTTGCATCAGAAAAACATATTGAAATAATTAATATTGCTAAAAATACTACTCAAGCTAAAACTGCGGTTCATTTGGCAACAGATTTATATCAAGAAAATCCAAATCAATCTACAGTTGTTGTTCTTGGAGACGAAAGCCTTTTACAACCAACTCTCTCTTCACTTTCGGGAAAAGATTTACCTTGGAATATTACAATGGGATATCCATTAAGAAGCTCATCCTTTTCTGCTTTTTTTTCTACTTTTTTTGAGATATTCCACCAAGAAAGAGAGAGTGGTTATCCTTTGTCTCTTGTAAAAGAACTTATGCAAATAGAATTTATAGATTCAATTTTAGAGCAGAATGGAAAAAAAATAAAAACTATTTTAAAAGATTATGAAAAATCAAATTGTCTATTTATCCCAAATAAATTTTTAACACAAGTTTCTGAAGTTGCGGGAATTATCTTTAGTCCCTTCAAGACTGTACCATTATTTTTAGATCGAATGCAAAAATTAATGGTTATTATTAATGAGTATTATTTAGTAAATAATGAAGAATCAATTCAATTAAATTACAGTGAATGTTTTAAGTCTTTTTGGGAAGAAATATCAATTCTACAAAGGACTAGACCTTATATGTTGTCACTCAAAGATGTTGAGATGGTCTTTGACATACTTTTAGAAAAAGAAACTCTTGATTTTTATGGAGATTCTCAGTCTAACCTTCAAATCATGGGACTATTGGAAACACGTTTATTAGATTTTGATAATGTCATAATAACCAATTTAAACGAGGGAATTATTCCTTTTGGAAAAACACCTGTTTCATCGATTCCTTTTGATGTTAGAAAGAAGTTTGGGATGACTACTTTTATAGAACAAGACCATCTTTACGCATATCATTTTTTTAGACTATTACAACGTTCAAAAAAGATTTTTCTTCTATATAACTCATCCGCTGAAGGGATGTTTTCAGGAGAGAAAAGTAGATTTCTAGTCCAATTAGAATATTTTAAGTCACTAAAGCATGAATTAATTTTCAAGCAAGTGGAACTTCCTCTTAAAAACGAAATTATTTCAATTCAAAAGGGGAGTAAAACAAAAGCTGTTTTAGAACAGTTGGATGAAATGGCTAAAGAAGGATTTTCACCTTCTTCTTTGACTCAATATATTAGAAATCCTTACCTGTTTTATGAACAGCGCATGCTTAAAGTAAAACCTTTAGATTCCCTGGAATCAGAAATAAGCGCTATAGATAAAGGAACAATTATGCATAAAGTTTTGGAGGTTCTTTATTTACCTTTTTTAAATAAAGAATTATTAGTGGATGATTTTGATCAGATTTTAGAAAAACTACCAAAAACACTCAAAATAAATTTTAATAAAATATCCAAAAACAATGATTTTATAACAGGGAAGAATTTCATAATATATTCTGTGATGCATCGAATTTTGAAATCATTTATTATTGAGGAAAAAGAAAGTGTTTTACAAGGAGATATTTTAATAATCAAGGCCCTAGAACATGAGTTTTCGTCTCCTGTTTGGATTGAGAGCCTCCAAAAGAAAATTGTTTTTAAGGGAACTGTGGATCGAATTGATTCCTTGAATGGGGTTCTTCGTTTTGTGGATTATAAAACTGGAAATGTTACAGCGAACGATCTTGTTTTTAGTGATTGGAGCGAAGTTTCTTATGATCCGAAAAAAAGCGCAATTTTTCAAGTGTTACTTTATAGTTATATTTTGCAAGAAGATTTTTTACATCATGACTGTATTGCAGGAGTAATTCCATTGAAGAATTTTAAAAACACCTTCTTGGAGGTATCAAAAAGGGAAGGGTATAATTCAAAAGCAACTATCAAAATAAATCTGGATATTTATAAGGCATTTGAAAAGGAACTATTTAGTATTATAGAGGAAATTTATGATCCAAACACACCTTTTATTTTTAAAAAATAGTATCAGTATATAGAGTTATACTTTTCGATCGAAGTTAGTTTCAAGAGATTTGTTTATTTTTACTTTATAATGAAATATTATTATTTTCTATTTTAAAGAAATAAAACAATAAACTTAGATGGTTTATCTAGATATTTTAAAAAAGTATAGAACCAAATAATTATGGCTAGTAAGGGTGATTTCGATAAAATCGACACTAATAAAGATGGGGTTATTTCTGAGGAGGAATATGCAAATGCAAGGGAATCTGCTGGAATAGAAAAAGAAAAATTAAATTGGTTTTTACGACTCATAACTCTTGGGGACCGCTTTGACATAAAAGATTTTTTTGACAGGTTTAAAAAGTCGATTGTTGAGTTCATTATTCTTGTTTTTGGGGTGACTGTCTCTTTTGGAATTGAACAACAGGGTGGAGAATCAGATAACCGTTCTGATGGTATTGAAAACCTTGTCAATTTAAGAGAGGAGATTGACAAAATGATAGATTATACGGAAACTTATATTGAGCAGATCGATTGGGTAACCGACCTCTATAAAAAGCAATATGAGAAGTGGGAGATTAACAATGACAGCATCTTCATTGATTTTCAGGATGATGATGAAGAACCTGACGGGAAATATTATTTTGCCCCAATGGGGATTTATGTTCAAAGAGATCCATTTGATCCCCCACGTGTAAGTTTTGATGCAATAAAGTTGGATGGAACTTTTCGTTTAATGCCTAAGGAAGTAGGTTTAAAGATGACTGAAATTTATGATGGAACTGAACTGCGTTATTTAATCGAAAATACGGGTAAAAAAGAAGAGCGATATGTTAATCAGTTTATTGATCAGATTGCTAATAAATGGGTATACGATTTACCATGGGTAGATGTAGATTATAACGAATTTTGGATCCAAAACAGAAAGTATATTCAAAACGATAAATTTATAAAATACAATCTATATAAGAGGCTGGATTTATGGGAGTGGAGCGTTAAAGAACAATTACAACAATATAAAACATCTTTACTTGAAAGTACAGTAATGTTGGATTCTGTAATTGCAGTTAGAGATAGCGAAATTGAAATTATTTGGTGGGTTTTAAACCCTAAGGATTAGTGTTTTCAATTAAATCTGCTACGAGTTTTCCAGAAATAATACTAGGAGGGACCCCAGGTCCAGGGACAGTTAATTGACCAGTAAAAAATAAATTTTTTACTTTTGAACTTTTCAATTTAGGTCTCAAAAATGAGGTTTGAAGTAATGTATTTGCTAAGCCATATGCATTACCTTGATAAGAATTGTATTCACTTACAAAGTCATTAACACAAAACGACTTTTTATAGATAATATTTTCTTTAATCTTTTGCTTAGTTATCTTTTCAATTCTATGAATAATAATGTTAAAATACTTTTCTCTTAAGTCTTCATTATCTTCAAGACCAGGTGCAATCGGAACTAATATAAAACCATTTTCACATCCCTCAGGTGCGGTATGAGCATTAGTCATTGAAGTGAAATTTGCATAAAATAACGGTTTTGAGGGCCATTTCGGATCATCATAAATTTCTTTTGTGTGTAAATTGATATCTGTATCAAAAAATAAATTGTGGTGAGTTAAGTTTTCGAGTTTTTTATCAAAACCCAAATAAAATAAAAGCGATGACGGAGCTAAGGTTTTACTTGACCAATATTTTTGTGAATATTGTCTTTGAGATTCAGGCAGTAATGTTTCAGTATGATTATAATCTGCTCCAGATAAAATATATTGACTGTTTATTATTTTATTGTTGACTATAATTCCTGTTGCAGAATTATTTTTTGTAATTATTTGTGTAACATTTGAATTATTGTGGTAATGAACTCCCAAAGACTTACCTATTTTAATCATGGCTTTAACAACATCATAAAAGCCATTATTAGGTTGCCAAGTTCCTAATCCAAAATCCGCATAATTCATGAAATTATAAAATGCCGGAGTGTTAGAAGAATCAGCACCTAGAAATAATACAGGGAATTCTAGGATTGATCTTAATTTTGGATTTTTAAACCTTTTATGGACCTGTTTTTTTATATTGGTAAAAAAATAACCGACTCTTTTAACTGTATCTATTGAGACTAATTCAAATGGAGAAATCCCTGGCATTTTATACAACATCTCTGTAACAGCTATTCTATAATTTTCTTTAGCCATTTTCATAAATTTCAATAATTCTACTGAACTACCTTTTTCCTCTTTCTCAAACACTTTACATATTTTTTCTAATTCATCCGGAATTGCTACATAGTTGTTTTCTCCAAAATAAACATGGTAAGCAGGATTTAATTTTTTCAGACTATAGAAGTCGGTACTTTTTTTATCGAAGTCATTAAAAAATCGCTCAAACACATCAGGCATCCAATACCAGCTTGGCCCCATATCAAACGTGAACCCATTTTCTTTAAACTGCCTTGCTCGACCACCCAGGGTATCGTTTTTTTCATAAACATGAACTTCAAAGCCCTTTTTGGCTAAGTAACAGGCTGCAGAAAGGGAAGAAAATCCTGATCCTATTATCGCAATATTTTTTTTCATAACCTTACAAAGGTATTACAAAAGCTGGGTTTTATTAAGAAGATTAGAGTTGAAAAAGTGTAAATATTTAATTCATTTTAGAACCTGCAGCCCAAGTGACTCCTCTTATCATGATCTCCCAAACTTCCGGAATTTCAAAATCTTTTTTATTATGTCCTAAAGAAGAATAAAAAACACGCCCTTTGCCGTATGATTTTGTCCATACAACAGGCATTTCAATACCCTCTATCCAACTATCATGTTCTTTTGAAAAGCGTGTTGTGGCTAAAACTTTTATTGCAGGATCAACATGCATATAGTATTGTTCACTATGTAATGTGAAATTATTAATTCCCTTAAGTATAGGGTTTTGGAGTTTTGCAATTTTTACGGAGTAGTCCACTTGACCACCGGGATGTTTTACGAATTGACCACCCACCATATATTGATATTCTGTGTTATTTCGAAAGGCATCTCCAAGGCCACCGTGACATCCTGCAAGACCCACACCACCAGCTATAGCTTTTTGCAGCGCTTTGGATTCAAGTTCACTTATTTCACTCATTGTAATATGCTGAATAATCAAGTCAACGTTATTCATTACATGTTCATCAAGATATATTTTTGTTGATTTAGATAGCGTAACAATAGCCTTTTGATCTTCTAGCCAAGAAGCTATTTTTGTCGCAAAAACTTCTGGGTAATGCCATTCCCATCCTCCGTAAACAATTAGGACACGTTTATTTTTTATTTGAGATAAATCATTTTGTCCATTTAAAATTAAAGAGAATAAAAGAAAGAATACAATACTAATTTGTGTCAATTTTTTCATTTCATTTTGTTTTTAAACTAATTTTTAAATTTAATTTCTCTTTTTGAATTGTCTATTTCAGAGACAAATGAGGCACTAATTATACCTGTTGGAATAGCTACTACACCAATACCTATCAATGATATAATAGAAGCAAATACTTTCCCCCAAAGTGTTATAGGGACAATATCACCATATCCAACAGTTGCAAGAGAAACTGTTGCCCACCAAACCGATGCTGTAATACTTGAAAATATTTCAGGCTGGGCATCGTGCTCTAAAAAGTATATTGCAGAGGCAGAAAAAAGGATGGTGAGTAATGAGAGGAATAAGGTAAAGTACAATTCATTTTTCACTGCAGTTAGAGCCTTTATGAATAATTTCAAAGATTTACTACCCCTTCCTAATTTAAAGATTCTCGAAAGTCTAAATAATCGAAGAATTCTGAAAAAACGACCATCAAGAAGCACAAATTCTTTGATGTAAAAAGGAAGTATTGAGACTAAATCTATAACTCCAAAAAAGCTGAACACATATTTTCTCACCCCATACCATTGCTTATTCTTATAGTTTATGTAAATTCTAAAGAGATATTCAAGGGAAAAAATAGAAATAGAAATTACTTCAAAATAATGAAAGAAGCTTTCAAATTTTAACTTGATGGACTTGTGGGATTCAAGAACCATAGCAAGAATATTTCCAACGATTAAAAAGTAAATGAAAATATCAAAGCGTTTAAACTTCTCCATAGTTTTAAAGTTTTATTAACTAATTTATCTAAAAATCATTTATAAAACATAATATTCATTTAATTATATATTAATTAGTTAAATAGATTCTTATTTCCAGCATGTTTTTAAACAAGCCTGAGATCAAATTGTCTATAAATATCTAAATAGAGATCTTTTATTAAATAAATTTTAAAATCCTTAAACAGAGATATTTTTTATAACTACTATCTTAATTTCTATTAAAAACATCTAATTTAGTGATCTAAATTATTGATCAACTTGATATTTATGCAAGGTGTTACATCAGTTACATTTTTCTCATTTACTAATAATAAATTTTGGGCATTTAAGCAGATGGGTATTGCCCCCTTTAAGTTAAAAAACATAAAAGGATTAATATTTTTTAAATTTTTAGGAACAGGTGGTGGAAGCGGCTTTAGTTTATGGCCGGACTTTTCTACTTATGCTTTTATGGGTGTTTGGGAGCAAGAAAACGATTTTGATAATTTCATGGCAGAAAACTCTGTTTTTTTATCCTTTAAAAATAAAGCTTCTTCTCAGCGTAATTTGATTTTGACCGCTTTAAAAAGTCATGGAAAATGGAGTGGTATTAACCCTTTTCAGCAAAGTGAAAGTAATATAATTGAGATGAATTCAGATAAGAAAGCGGTGGTTATCACTAGAGCTACACTTCGCTGGACAAGACTCTTATCTTTTTGGCGTTCTGTTCCAAAAGCAAGTAAGGCCATTAAAAATGCTCCTGGGATTCAATATTATAAAGGCATAGGTGAATGGCCTTTTATTCAACAGGCAACTGTAAGTATATGGGATAATTTTGATGCTGTAAATTCTTTTGCATATAAAAGTAAAATACATGCAAATATTATCAAACAAACAAGGCAAAAGAAATGGTATAAAGAAGATTTATTTTCTCGTTTTTATTTAATCTCAGATAAAATAATTTCTTTAAAGACATGAAAAAAGCTATTATTATTGGCTCTGGAATTGCGGGTTTAGCGACAAGTATTAGGTTGGCTTTAAAAGGCTATAAAACCAATGTTTTTGAAATCAATTCTTATCCAGGAGGAAAACTTTCATCTTTTGAGTTAGATGGATATCGTTTTGATGCAGGACCTTCCTTATTTACCATGCCTCATTTTGTTACAGATCTTTTTGAATTGGCAGGAGAAGATTATAAACTACATTTCAAGTATAGAAAGAAGAATATTGCCTGTAATTATTTTTGGTCAGACGGCACAAAGTTTAGTGCTTATTCTAAAAAAAGTGATTTTCTTGAAGAGATAGAGAATACTTTTGGGGAACCCAAAAAGAATGTTGATAATTATCTTAAACAGGCAAAAAAGAAGTATGATCTCACAGCCTCTTTATTTCTTGAGCAATCATTACATAAACTAGAAACCTATTTATCTTCAAGTACCTTAAAAGCAATGCTTCAGCTTCCTGTTTTTGAACTCCATAAAACGCTACATCAAGCTAACAGTAAAGCTTTTTCTTCTATTAAATTAATCCAACTATTTGATCGTTATGCTACTTATAATGGTTCAGATCCTTATCGTACATCTGGCATTATGACTCTTATTCAGCATTTGGAAGGAGCCTATGGAACTTTTGTCCCAGAAGGAGGAATGGTAGCAATTACAGATGCACTTTATAATTTGGCTCTTCGATCTGGAGTCACCTTTGATTTTGAAACTCCAGTTGATGAAATTATCACTCATGGAAATATTACCAAGGGTGTTCGCGTTAAGGACACTTTTTTTGATGCAGATTTCGTAGTTTCAAACATGGATATTTATCCAACTTATAAAAGACTGCTCCCACTTCAAAAACAACCTGAAAAGAAACTTTCTCAAGAAAGGTCAAGTTCTGCAGTTATTTTTTATTGGGGAATAAAAGATAGTTTTAATCAATTGGAGCTTCATAACATCTTTTTTTCGGATAATTATAAGAAAGAGTTTCAAGCTATTTTTGATCAAAATAACGTTTCTGAAGATCCCACAATTTATGTGAATATCACTTCCAAAGACATTAAGGGAGATGCTCCTGAAGGTTGTGAAAACTGGTTTGTAATGATTAATACACCCGCTGATAATGGTCAAGATTGGGAGCTAATTGTTAATCGTTTAAGAGCTTTTATTATTTCTAAGTTATCAAAAGAATTAGGAATTGATCTTGAGGCACTTATAGTTTGTGAATCCCTTTTGACCCCTTCTTTAATTGAAAAAAAAACCCAGTCTCACATGGGAGCCTTATATGGATCTTCAAGTAATAGTCCAATAGCTGCTTTTTTACGACATCCTAATTTTTCGAATCGCTTAAAAAATCTTTATTTTTGTGGTGGCAGTGTTCATCCAGGGGGAGGAATTCCTTTATGCTTGCTCTCCGCTAAAATAGTGGACGAATTGATGCCAAAAACATAAAAATGAAAGTTTTTTCTTTTTTAACAAAAAAAAATATATCAATAGGATTGATATGGCTGTTTCATGTGTCTGGAATTATGGGTATTATTTATAGTGATTCCATATGGTTTTTGAAAGCCACACCGATTAATCTCATTCTTAGTTTTGTCTTGTTATTGACCAATACACACCTTAATAGCAAAGCCATTTTAATGCTTCTGTTTTGTTTCACTATAGGTATGGCTGCAGAAATTATTGGAGTGGAATTTGGTTTTCTTTTTGGGAATTATTCATACGGGGATGCACTCGGATATAAAGTTATGGGAGTGCCATTAACGATTGGGATAAATTGGTGTATTTTGATTTTTATTACTGGATTTATTGCACAGTTTTTTTCTAAATTATTATTGGTCAAAGTATTTATTGGAGTGGGCTTAATGCTATTTTTAGATTTGGTGATGGAGCCGGTTGCTCCCAAACTAGATTTCTGGACTTTTGAAGGTGGACTGGCTTCCTTTCAAAATTATTTTGGGTGGACTATTGTAGCACTCCCGCTTCAGTGGGTTTTTCATAAAACAAGCATCAAAATAGAAGGACCTTTCCCTTTTCATTTATATTTGCTTCAGTTTATGTTTTTCCTGATACTATTGCTAAAGTTAAATACTACTGAATTTTATAGATAAAATATGATTAAAAAAGCTGTTTATTTTATTTTTTTTATAAATATTTTTTCGTGTAAAAATAAAACAACCACAGAACAGAAAGTTTCTCCGACAATAATCGAGTTAAATGAAAAGACATCAGAAATGATTTTTAGTATTTCATTGAACGACTATCCTAAAGTTTTTTTGAAAGAAGAGGGAATTGAAGAATGGGAAGATTTTGAAAAACTTCACGAATCGATGTCTCGAATATCAGAGCTCAACTTAAGAGATATTACTGTTGAATTATTAGCGCTTTCAGGAAGGTTAAAAAACTTTACAAAAAAGAAGTTCCCTGAGAAATTAGAAGTTCCTCAAATTCGAAGCAGATTAAAAGTTGTTGAAATGCAAGCTGATAAATCAAGATACTTTTCAATGCATTATAAAAAAGATTCTTTGGTTCCATCTCTAGAAAAACTTTATGAAGCTTATAATGCATTGCTATCAAGAATGTTGACCTTAAAAGATGAAACAGTTGCTGTTTCTTCTAAAACAGTTAATAAGGATTAATACAACGAATCAATTTCTTTTTTTAGGGGATAATTAGCAATAAGGGCTTCGTTTTTTTCTTTAGCCTGAAGGAGTCTATTGAGATTACTTTCAAACTTTGTTGAATTACTGTTTAGCTTTAAAATATCGTTATAAACTTGTACCAACATTTCGTCCGCATGAATACATTTTTCTAAGGCTGTTATTTTTAGGATTTCAATAGAAGATATTAACAACTGATTAAAGTTAAAACCATTAATGACTAGGTCTTCATATGACATGCCAAGGGTTTGAATCTCGCCAAAAGTCTCTTGAAAATATCGATTTCTAATGAGAGCTTCCTGATTAAAATATCGCTTTTCTTCTGATGTATTTGCGTGGTCAGCGGCTTTTAAATAACCAAGTTTGGCATTTTTTAAATGCGTTAGAAGCTTTTCTAATTTAGCGATATATTGATTTTGTTTTCCCATATTTAGTTATTATCTAAATGTAGATAAATACGTATTTCATTTAAGGAAAAAATAATATTTATATTAACAGATTATTGACAATATATTTAAAAGTTGTATCGTCAATAATTTTTTCTCCTTTAATGATTCTTATTAGGGGATCATCTTTTTTAAATTTTGGGTTAGGAAACTTCAATTTTACAGAAATAAAATTATAATATTCTCTTCTTGACGGGTGATGTGGAGAAACAAGATTGTAAACCCCTTCAATTTGGGGTTGTTTTAAAAGCACTAAAACTCCATTAATAGCATCAATTTGATCAATAAAATTGATACGTCCATCGGGGTTAGTAATCTTTTTATTTTGTAAATAAACAATTGGATTTCTGTCTTTACCAACAAGACCTCCAAGACGAATAATTATCACAGGTATTTTACAATTCAATAATATTTTCTCCACTTCAAAAAGTGCTTTTGCAGAACTTGTTTCTGGATTAGGAATCGAATTTTCATCAAATACACCAGCATTAGAACCGTAAACGGAGGTGCTACTTAAAAATAAAATGCGCTTTACAGATGAAACATCTAGAATTTCAATAACGTTTTTTATTTTTTTAACAAAGGAGAGGTCGTCAGCCTTCCTTTTAGGTGGTATAGAAATGATTAAAGTATTCACTAAATCAAAAAAAGAAAGATCACCTTTTATTTTATTTGGCAAAAGCTCTATTTGATAAGCATCTAATTTATTTTTTCTAAGTAAATTAATTCCTTTTTCACTTCTTCTTGAAGCAATTACAGTATAGTTGCTTTCTCTCAAAGACTTTCCAAGAGGAATACCCAGCCATCCACATCCTAAAATTCCAATAACGTTCATCATTCCTAAAATACTGATATATTTTGAGTCTTTGGTCCTAGATGGAGGATATTACACTACTTAAATAAAAAACACTATATTTAATAAACTTCAAAACAAAATATAATGCCTGTAAAAAGCTTTCAGGGAGAACGAGCAAAAAAAGAGCGAATTACTCCCAGAAAATTAACTGTTTCGGATATTATGACACATAATTTGATTGTTTTCAAACCACAGGACACAATACACGAAGTAATGACTGCTTTTATAAAGTATAGAATTTCGGGAGGACCAGTATTAAATGATCAAGGAGATTTGGTTGGAGTTATTTCAGAAGCAGATTGTATGAAAGAAATATCTGACAGCCGATATTTCAACATGCCTATTTTAGATAAATCAGTATCCCATTTTATGACGAAAGAAGTTGATACTATTCAATCAAATTTAAGTGTTTTTGATGCTGCAGCACTGTTTTCAAAATCGAGTAGAAGGAGATATCCAGTAATGGATGAAAACCGTCTTGTAGGTCAGATAAGTAGAAAAGATATTGTCATTTCTGCTCTTAATATGAAAAGCAACACCTGGCGTTAAGTAAAAATCTCCCTCGCTACCCTATAAGTGTTAGCATGTGCCTCTATAATTACTTTTATATCTTTGGAATAACCACCTCCCATACTGCATTGAACGGGAATATTTCTTTGTTTACATTGATTTAGAACAAAGGCATCTCGTTTTTTACAACCGTCCAAACTCAACCCTAAACGACCTAATTTATCGGAAGCTAAAACATCTACACCACATAGATAAAAAACAAAATCTGGCTGAATTTTATCCAATAAAGGAGGGATATTTTCTTTTATTTTAGATAAATAAGTTTCGTCTTTAGTCCCATCATCAAAGGCTATGTCCAAATCACTTTCTTCTTTTCGGAAAGGGTAATTTTTCGCACCGTGAATGGAGAGAGTAAATACGTGAGGATTTGATTTAAAGATAGAAGCTGTTCCATTGCCTTGATGAACATCTAAATCAAGGATTAAGATTTTTCCTGCTTGATCAGTATCCAATAAATACTGAGCAGCAATGGCTTGATCATTTAAAAGACAAAAAGCTTCACCTCTGTCATAAAATGCGTGGTGAGTACCTCCTGCAATATTCATCGCTATTCTATTTTCAAATGCTTTTTCACAGCCTGTTATCGTTCCTCCAGCAATCACAAATTCTCGCTCTACAAGTTTTTGAGAAAGAGGAAACCCAATACTTCGAATTTCGCTTTTTGATAAGGATAAGCTACACAAACGGGCCACATAATTTGCATCGTGAACTCGCAAAACAGTTTTTAATGAAGCAGGTTTTGGCACAAAAAAATCAGACGAATTACAAGTCCCTTCGAGCAAGAGTTGCTGTGGGAGTAACTCATACTTTTCCATGGGAAAACGGTGATTTACAGGGAGTGAGAGTCTGTAGATCGGATCAAAGGCGATTGGGATAAATTTAGTCAACTCCATTTAATGGATTGACGATCCAGTTTTAGCATCCATATTTTCGGGATTTACAAAGACAAAACTACCTTCAGAATTTTCACCCAATAAAATCATACCATTACTCTCTATTCCTTTGAGTTTTCTTGGATGTAAATTGGTTAATAAGGTTACCTGCTTTCCTATTAAATCACTTGGATTAAAATCTTGTGCAATTCCTGAAACTACTGTGCGCTGTTCCACTCCTAAGTCAATAGTGAGCTGCATTAATTTTTTAGTTTTACTCACTTTTTCAGCTGCAATTATTCGAGCAACTTTTAGATCCAATGATTCAAAGTCGACATATGGAGTTATTGGTTTTATTGGTGCTATTTTTAGAGACTTAGCTTTGTTTTCAGTAATACTAACTTTTAATTTCATGCGCTGCTCTTCCATTTGTTCATCTTCAATTTTTTGAAAAAGTAAGAAGGTTTTGCCGATTTTATGCCCTGCATTAATAAGGTTTGAGCCGTTTGAAACATCATCCCAATTTTTGTTTTCTGAATCAATCTGAAGCATGTTTGATAATTTTTTAGACGTAAATGGAAGTATAGGCTCACTTAAAATACTTAGAGCAGCTGAAATTTGTAAAGCAGTATGCATTATAGTTAGAACTCTTTCGGGATCAGTTTTAATTAACTTCCAAGGTTCAGTATCTGCTAAATATTTATTTCCTAATCGTGCTAATTGCATTAAAATTTGACTGGCTTCTCTAAAACGATAATGTTCAATAGCATGGCCTATTTTTTGAGGCATTGAAGTCATTTCATTAAGTACTGATTTGTCAAAAGGTTTTAAAACACCTATTGCGGGAACTTTACCGTCATAATACTTATGTGTAAGAACTAAAACACGATTAATGAAGTTCCCGTAGATCGCTACCAATTCATTATTATTTCTTGCCTGAAATTCATCCCAAGTGAAATCATTATCTTTTGTTTCTGGCGCATTTGCTGTTAGCACATAGCGAAGTACATCTTGTTTTTCAGGAAATTCTTCTAAATATTCATGAAGCCAAACTGCCCAGTTTTTTGAAGTTGATATTTTTTGACCTTCTAAGTTTAAGAATTCATTGGCAGGAACATTTTCTGGTAAAATATAATCGCCTTCAGCATGAAGAATAATAGGGAAAATAATACAATGAAACACAATATTATCTTTTCCGATAAAGTGAACCAATTGAGTGTCTTTATCTTTCCAATAAGGCTCCCAATCTGTTCCTTTTTGTTGAGCCCATTCTTTTGTTGAAGAAATATATCCAATGGGAGCATCAAACCAAACATACAATACTTTCCCTTCACCACATGAAACAGGAACTGGTATTCCCCAATCCAAATCACGTGTTACCGCTCTAGGTTGCAGGCCATTATCTATCCATGATTTTACCTGACCATAAACGTTAGGTTTCCAGTCTTTTTGATGTCCTTCAATAATCCATTTTTTAATAAAATTCTCGTAATTATTTAAAGGTAAATACCAATGTTTAGTCAATTTTAATGTAGGTTTTTCACCACTTAAAGTTGATTTAGGATTTATCAATTCTGTTGCACTGAGACTACTTCCACAGCTTTCGCATTGATCTCCATAAGCCTCTGTATTTTGACAAATAGGACAGCCACCTGTTACAAAACGATCAGCGAGAAACTGCTGTGCTTTTTCATCATATAATTGTTCAGACTCCTTTAATTCAAAAATAGATTTAGCTTCTAAATTTTTAAATATTTCCTGAGCAGTTTTATAGTGTACTTCACGTGAAGTTCTGGAATAATTATCAAATGTAATTCCAAATTCTTGAAAAGAATTTCTAATGATTTGATCATATTGATTTATAATTTCCTGGGGTGTTTTCCCTTCTTTTTTAGCTTTTAAAGAAATTGCAACCCCATGCTCATCACTCCCGCAAATAAAGATTACATCTTTTCCCTGACCACGAAGATATCTCGTATAAATATCTGCCGGAATATATACCCCTGCGAGGTGTCCAATATGAATAGGTCCGTTGGTGTAAGGCAGTGCTGCTGTCACCGTGTAACGTTTTGGCATAACAATCTCTTAGATTTTCATCAAAAATAAGCAAATATCTCTCCAATTATAAGACAACACCTAATCTTAAATCACTTCTTACAGGAAGTTTCTAATTTCTTTGGCAATAAAGTATATTAAATTACTTTATTTATTTTGGCTGAAGTTAATAAATTTTTACAAAAATTTAAATCGATTAACAGATTAAGAATGCTCGTATATTATTTATGATAGATTTAATTAGAGTGCTTTAAATAAGAGTTTAGATAATTGCAATCTTAATTCAATTTAACGTTTTGTAATGTTTAATCAAAGGCGAATATTTAATTTACGCTTGAGAATATTGTTTTATTTATAACAATTTGTTTTAAATAATTACTTTTGTTATAAAATATATTAGAATGAAAACCATTGCTTCAACAGTCGCAGCTTATGTAAAAACTAAGCCATATTTGTCAGCTGCCCTCTCCGATGGAATTATTAATTTAACTTCTTTGGCTCGTCAAATTAAACCTCAAATAGAATCTTCATTAAGAAAATCTGTAAATCAAGGAGCGATAGTGATGTCATTAAAGCGAGTGTCTGATGAGGCAGAATTTACTAAAGACTCTTCAAAAATTTTAGGTGTTTTAAAAAACATGGGTGATATTACTGTGAGATCTTCCTTGGTAGATTACAGTTTTTCAGTTTCAGAATCCCTACTCTTGAATCAGGGAAATTTATTAAAAGAAATTGAAAATAAAAAAGAAGTTTTTTATACATCCTCTAGAGGAGTTGCAGAGTCAAATATTATAGTGAGTCAAAATATTGCTCACATGGTAGATGATTTATTTATGAAAGAAATCTGCCTTTCTAAAGTGGAAAACTTGTCTTCAATTACAATAAAGCTTCCAATCGAAAACGTAACCATTCCAGGGGTTTATTATTTTATTTTTCAGCGTCTTTCATGGGAGGGAATTAATGTATATGAAGTAATATCCACATCAAATGAATTTACAATTTTGATCCACGAAGATCAGGTAAATATTGCGTTTGAAGAGATTAAGAATTTAAAGTTTTTATAGGTAAAACGAAACTATCCAAAAGTTCAGTCAGCGTTTGGATCTCACCAATAGATTGAATTGTTAAAATTAATTTTAAACCGTTAGGTGTATTTTTCTCTTTTAGTGTGATACGATCGGGATCCTCTTGTATTTTGGTAAGTAGAAAACTAAACGTCTTTGTTTGGAAGAATTCGCTTTGTTGATCTGATATAAAGTAACAAATACAACTTCCCTTTTTAATAATCAAGCGTTCCATTCCAAGTTGAGTAGCGACCCATTTAAGTTTAATACTTTCCAAAAGTTCAATGGCCGGTTCAGGCAAAGGGCCGAAACGATCCGTGATTTTATTTTCAAAATCAATCAATTTTTTGTTAGTTTTTATCTGACTCAATTCTTGATATAGTGAAAGTCGTTCTTTAACAATATTAATATAATTATCTGGAATGAATAATTCCAAATCAGTATCAATTTGAACCTCTTTAACATAGGGTTTTAATTTATCATTTACTTCATGTTGATAAAGTTCTCTAAATTCATTCTCTTTTAACTCTTCGATAGCTTCATGAAGGATTTTTTGATAGGTTTCAAATCCCATTTCATTAATAAATCCGCTTTGTTCTCCACCAAGTAAGTCTCCTGCCCCTCTTATCTCTAAATCTTTCATAGCAATCTGAATTCCCGATCCAATTGCGGAGAATTGCTCAATTGTTTTGATTCGTTTTTGCGCATCACTACTCATAGCACTGTGTGGTGGAGTGATAAAATAACAAAAAGCTTTTTTATTACTTCTGCCCACACGACCTCGCATTTGATGAAGGTCGCTGAGGCCAAAATTATTTGCATTATTGATAAAAATAGTATTTGCATTGGGAACATCTAATCCATTTTCTATGATAGTGGTGGCAACAAGAATGTCAAAATCACCCTGCATAAAGCTCAACAACATTTTTTCTAGTTTTGTTCCATCCATTTGACCATGACCAATTGCAATCCTTGCATCTGGAACTAAACGCTGAATTAAGCCTGCCACTTCACTAATATTTTCAACTCGATTATGAATAAAAAAGACCTGGCCCCCACGCTGTAATTCGTACATAATTCCGTTTCGAATAAGAGTTTCGCTAAAGCGAACCACATCACTTTCAATTGGGAAACGATTTGGTGGGGGAGTAGCTATTATGGAAAGATCTCGAGCAGCCATCAGGCTAAATTGTAAGGTTCTTGGAATAGGTGTAGCAGTTAATGTCAACACGTCAATATTAGCCTTCAAGGAGCGAATCTTTTCTTTTACAGCTACCCCAAATTTTTGTTCTTCATCTACAATAAGTAACCCCAAATCTTTAAAAACCACATTTTTATTTACTAACTGATGAGTCCCGATAAGTATATCAATTTTACCTTCTGCTAAATCTTTTAAAATCAGATTTTTATCTTTTGTAGAACGAAAACGACTCAAATAATCTACACGAACTGGTAGTTCTTTTAGGCGTGCAGAGAAAGTTTTAAAATGTTGAAATGCGAGAATGGTCGTCGGCACAAGTAAAATCACTTGTTTACTGTTATCTGCTGCTTTAAAAGCAGCTCTAATCGCAACCTCTGTCTTACCAAACCCTACATCTCCACATACTAATCGATCCATTGGTTGTTGTGACTCCATGTCTGCTTTTATGGCTTGGGTTGTTTTTTCTTGGTCAGGAGTGTCTTCATACATAAAAGAAGCTTCTAGTTCCCATTGAAGATAACTATCTGGATCAAAAGAAAAACCGATTTTTTCTCTTCTTTTGGCATAAAGTTCAATAAGGTTAAAAGCAATTTCTTTAACCTTAGTTTTCGTTTTTTGTTTAAGCGTCTTCCATACTTTAGAGCCTAATTTATAAATTTTTGGAACTGCACCATCTTTACCATTATACTTACTTATTTTATGAAGCGAGTGAATGCTCAAATAAAGAATGTCTCTTTCTCCATAAATAAGCTTAATAGCTTCTTGCCATTTCCCTTCAACATCAATACGCTGCAGGCCTCCAAAAGTACCAATTCCATGATCTATGTGGGTAACATAGTCTCCAACTTCCATTTGGGTTAATTCTTTAAGATTTAAAGCCTGTTTTCGAGTTGTATCCGATTTAAGTTGATATTTGTGATAACGTTCAAAAATTTGATGATCTGAAAAACAAGCCCATTTAGCCTCTAAATCTTCAAATCCTTCATAAATAGAAAATACCTTTGTTTTATAATGAACCGTTTTTTCTAACTCTTGAAAAATATCATGAAAACGTTTGGTTTGTTTATCGTTGCTACAGAATAGCATGTTTTCATAACCTCTTTTATTATTTTCATTGAGGTGACTAATAAGCAAATCAAATTGTTTGTTGAATGCAGGTTGAGGACTTTGTTTAATATTAATATGAGAAGCAATTGGCAACTCCTCGGTTCGCTCTAGAACAAAAATAGATTTATTTAGACTGTCTTTGATCAACTCTTCTCTATTCACAAAAAGATTTTCTGGCGGATATTGAGTTGTTACTTCTTTGGAATTAAATATACCTGTAGCTTTTTCAAAAAACTGTTGCAGCAGAGCTGTGGTTTTATCAAAATTGGAAAAAAGAAAACTACTATTAGAAGGAAAAAATTCTAATATTGACTTTCGCTTTTCTGTGAAGTCATTATTTGAAGTGTCAGGCAATAAATCTATAGAATCAAAAGCAGTGATAGAGAGCTGGGTTTGAACATCAAAACTACAAAGGCGCTCAACGGTATCGTCAAAAAACTCAATTCTGAAGGGGTGTTGATAAGCAAAAGAAAACACATCGATGATTCCACCCCGAACAGCAAATTCTCCTGGACCGGTAACAAAATCAACACGCTGAAATCCCATTTCAAATAAACTTTCATTGATGAAGTTTAGTGAAAGGACGGTGTTTTTGATTATTTTAAAAGTAATTTTATTTAGGGTGTGCTGAGAAATTATCTTTTCGAAAATTGCCTGAGGGTAACTAATTATAATACGCGGTTTTTTTGTTCCACTTATTTTTTTAAGGACCTCAGAGCGCAATAAAACATTTGCATTATCTGTAGTTTCCTGTGCATACGCTTGTCTATAACTAGCAGGGAAATACAATACATCCGCCGGGTTTAAAAGGCGCTCTAAATCATTGAGAAAATAAGCAGCTTGTTCGGCATTATCAAGAACTAAAAGAAGATTTTGATGATTTTTTTGAAACGCAGCTGCGATTCGAAAAGAAAAACCTGAACCCACAAAACCTTTGATATAGACACAACGCCTCTCAAAAAATGCGGCCTCTATCGCTTTTTGTGAGTCTAGAGTATCAAAAACGGACAAGCTCGCGTTTATAATATTTTTTTGACGAAGGTACGGATTTGATTTTTTTATCATGAAATCATTATCGTTAATAACTCGGGATAAAACGATTTTAACTTGAGAAGGGAAATAAGTATATTCGTTTTAATGTATTTAATCTTCGACACCGAGACAACCGGACTACCCAAAAAATGGAATGCTCCTCTCTCTGATTCAGAAAATTGGCCACGCTGTATTCAAATTGCATGGCAAATTCATGATGCAAAAGGTATGTTAATTCGAAATGAAGATTACTTAATTCAGCCCGATGGATTCACCATTCCCTTTGATTCAGAAAAAATTCATAGCATATCAACTTCCTTAGCTGAGGACAAGGGTATTCTTTTGAATGAGGTACTAGAAAAATTTCAATTGGCAATCAATACTGTTGATTTTTTGGTGGGGCATAATGTGAGTTTTGATCGTAATATTATGGGAGCCGAATATTTGCGAGCAGGATTGAAAGATATACTGGAAGATAAAACAGTTATCGACACATGTACAGAGGAGACTGCTCAATTATGTCAACTCACTGGGGGTCGAGGAGGAAAATTTAAACTACCTACACTTGCTGAATTATATTACTTTTTATTTCAAGAAAGTTTTGAAGAAGCACACAATGCAACTGCAGATGTCGAAGCAACCACCCGCGCTTTTTTTGAGTTGCTTAGACAGAAAAAAATACACCCTAAAGGTTTTGAAAATCAAGCCCTTCAAACAGAAGAGCTTCAATCTCAAGCGCCTTACAAATTAATTGGCTTAAAGCATCAGAATTTAAAAAAGGCTTCAGAAAAATTAAAGAAAAAAGAATCTACTGATATTTTAGTTTCACAAGAAGAAAGTTCTGCACTAGCCACTTCTTCTTTTGTTCATCTTCATAATCACTCTCAATTTTCGGTTTTGCAAGCTACTTCTCGAATTAGTCAGTTGGTTGAGGCTACAGCAAAACATAAAATGTCTGCAGTGGCAATTACAGATCATGCGAATTTGATGGGTGCTTTTCATTTCATCAAAGCAGTCAAGGCACATAATAAAGCCCTTGAATCGGGGGCAAAACAAATAAAGCCTATTATTGGATGCGAATTTTATGTTTGTGAAGACCACACAGATAAATCAAGAAGAGACGATGGATATCAAATAGTTTTTTTAGCTAAAAATAAGAGAGGTTACCACAATTTAGCCCAAATGACCTCCAAAGCATATGTAAATGGATTTTATTATATCCCGAGAATTGATCGTGAAATTGTGAAACAACACAAAGAAGATTTGATTGTATTGTCTGGAAACATGTATGGAGAGATTGCGGCAAAAATATTAAACCTTGGAGACCGTCAAGCCGAAGAAGCGCTGCAATGGTGGCATTCTGAATTTAAAGAGGATTTTTATATTGAGCTGATGCGTCATGGTGAAGAGGGTGAAGATCGTGCGAATGCAGTTATGGTAGAATTTGCGCGTCAATATAATATTCCACTAATCGCAACAAACAATACTTATTACACCAATAAAGAAGAGGCTAATGCACACGATATTTTGTTGTGTGTAAAAGAAGGAGAAAAGCAAGCTACTCCAATTGGGAGAGGTCGTGGATTTAGATATGGTTTTCCCAACCATGAATATTATTATAAATCGCCAGATGAAATGAAGGCTTTGTTTAAAGATATTCCAGAGGCCATAATAAATATTGAAGCATTAGCAGCAAAAATTGAGTTGTTTGATTTGGCACGTGAAGTTTTACTTCCAAAATTTGAAATACCCGAAAAGCATCAAGTAACTGATGATGTTGACGGTAAAAAAGGAGAGAATGATTATTTGCGTTTTTTAACCTATCAGGGCGCTGAAAAAAGATACGGGACTTTAAATAATGAGATTAAAGAGCGCATTGATTTTGAACTTGGCGTTATTGCCAAAACTGGATATCCTGGCTACTTTTTGATTGTTCAAGATTTGATTGCAGCGGCAAGGGATTTGGATGTTTCTGTTGGTCCTGGGCGTGGATCAGCTGCCGGCTCTGTCGTGGCATATTGTTTAAAAATAACTAATATTGATCCCGTAAAATACAACTTACTTTTTGAGCGTTTTTTAAATCCTGATCGAGTAAGCATGCCTGATATTGATATTGATTTTGATGATGAAGGGCGAAGTAAAGTGATGGATTATGTAATTAAAAAATACGGTTCCAAACAAGTAGCACAAATTATTACCTACGGGACAATGGCAGCAAAATCTGCTATTCGAGATACAGCTCGTGTTTTAGATTTACCTCTAGGTGAAGCCGATAGAATTGCTAAATTATTACCCAACATCAAACTGGCCAAATTATTTTCTTCATCAGATCAAGAGCTGAAAGAAAACCTTCGAAATGATGAATTTTTACGTGTTAATGAGATCAAAAATTTAGCAGATGAAGATAGTTTATCTGGAGAGACTATCCAGCAAGCGATTATGCTTGAGGGCTCCCTGCGAAACATAGGAACTCATGCTTGTGGTGTAATTATTACTCCAAACGATATTACCCAATTTGTTCCCGTAGCTACAGCTAAAGATTCTGAATTATATATAACCCAATTTGATAATTCAGTTGTTGAAGATGCTGGTTTGTTGAAAATGGATTTTTTGGGCCTCAAGACTTTAACTTTAATAAAGGATACGGTGAAGTTGGTCAAATACAAACATAATATAGATTTAGATCCCGATGCTTTTCCTTTGGATGACGAAAAAACTTATGAATTATTTCAAAGAGGAGATACTGTAGGGATTTTTCAATATGAATCAGCAGGAATGCAAAAGTATCTAAAAGATTTGAAACCAACTGTTTTCGCTGATTTGATAGCCATGAATGCACTCTATCGTCCGGGACCCTTGGAGTATATTCCAAGCTTTGTGGACCGTAAAAACGGAAATGAGAAAATTAGTTATGACCTGCCTGTGATGGCAGAATATCTTGAAGAAACCTATGGGATTACTGTCTATCAGGAGCAAGTAATGCTTCTATCTCAAAAGTTAGCCGACTTTTCCAAAGGCGATGCTGATGTTTTGCGAAAGGCCATGGGTAAAAAGATTTTTGCATTATTAGAAAAGCTTAAGCCTCAATTTATTGAAGGTGGAATAAAAAATGGTCACCCTGAAGAGATTTTAGAAAAAATATGGAAAGATTGGGAAGCTTTTGCTGCGTATGCATTCAACAAATCACATTCTACTTGTTATGCATTAATAGGGTATCAGACTGCTTATTTAAAATCACACTATCCTGCAGAATATATGGCAGCAGTTCTCTCTAATAACATGAGTGATATCAAACAAGTTACATTTTTTATGGAGGAGTGTCGTCGACTGGGACTTAAGGTTTTAGGTCCAGATGTGAATGAGTCTTTTTATAAATTTGCTGTAAATGACGAACAGGCTATTCGTTTTGGGATGGGAGCTATCAAAGGAGTGGGAAAAGGAGCTGTTGAAACTATTATTGAACATCGAAAGGATCAGAGGTATGATTCGATTTTTGATTTGGTGAAGCGAATTGATCTGAGGGCTGCTAATAAAAAAGCTTTTGAAAACTTAACTTTAGCTGGTGGGTTAGATTCTTTTTCGAACGTGAAACGATCCCAGTATTTTAATCCCGATGGAGATGGAGTTACTTTTCTGGAAAAAGTAATACGTTTTGGTTCCAAATACCAAGAGAATTTAAATTCATCTCAGACTAGTTTATTTAGTGAAGAAACTACAAGTACTTATCAAGATTTAACAATACCAGATTGTGAAGATTGGACTAATTTGATCCGTCTGAAAAAAGAAAAAGAGGTTGTGGGGATTTATATTTCATCTCACCCCTTGGATGATTTCACTCATGAAATTGAACATTTTACTACCCTTTCATTAAATCAATTAGGCGATTTGAATCGGCTTGTTAATCATGAATTTTCTGTTGGTGGTATTGTAAACGAAATACTGCATTTGGAAACTAGAAATGGAAAAGGGTGGGCTCGTTTTGTTGTAGAGGATTTTACTGATCAACACGAATTTAGGATTTTTGGAGAAGATTATTTAAAATACAGACACTTTTTAGTGGTCAATCAGTTTGTTCGTATTCGCATAATGATTCGCCAGGGCTGGACAAATAAAGAAACTGGAAAAGTAGGTGCTCCACGTATGCAATATTTGCACTTTGAAATGTTACAAAATACTGTAGAAAATAATGCAAAGAAAATAACTTTACAACTTGAAATTTCTCAGCTTAAAAACGAAAATGTAATTCAGTTTCGTGATGAATTAAATTTATTTAAAGGGGATAAACCCCTGTTGTTTAATGTTTACGACTCAGGTAAAAAAGTAAAATTGACGCTAAATAGTAAAAAGCAAAAAGTTAAAATTACCCAAGAGTTACTCAGATTATTGGACGAAAAAAAGTGGCATTATAAATTAAATTAAGTGTATTGGTAAAAACCATCTTAGCATAAGTAAATTTGATTTTAGAGCTTTAAATAGTGTGGTTTAAAATAAGTACATTTGTTTACATAAATTTTATTGAAAATGGCATTAGAAATTACAGACGCAACTTTTGACGAAGTTGTTTTAAAATCAGATAAGCCCGTACTAGTTGACTTTTGGGCTGCTTGGTGCGGACCCTGCAGAATGGTTGGACCAATTATTGAAGAGTTAAGCAATGATTATGATGGCAAAGCCGTTGTGGGAAAAGTTGACGTAGATGCAAATCAAGAATTTGCCGCAAAGTATGGAGTTAGAAACATACCTACTGTTTTACTATTCGAAAAAGGAGAGTTAGTGGGAAGACATGTTGGAGTTTCCCCCAAAACAAAATATGCTGAGGCTATTGATGCTATTCTATAAAACTTCAAATACAAAATAAAACTTATTTCTTTTAAAGACGTTTTGTTTGTCAAATTCAAAATGGGGCGTATATTTGCACACGCTAATTAGGTCTGGTAGTTCAGTTGGTTAGAATACATGCCTGTCACGCATGGGGTCGCGGGTTCGAGTCCCGTCCAGACCGCTAATTAAGAAGTTGTGTGTTGTTAGCTTGAGTTTAGACTCAATTTATACAACCAGTGAGAAGCTTTCCATTCAATATGGAGAGCTTTTTTTATTAAATAGTTTATATTGTGAATTCATGTATCTAACTTTAAATAAGGTTCTTATGTGTTGAAAAAAGTTATTTTAAGGTATTTTTTAGTTACATTTAAAAACATTACGTCGATTAGAATTTAATCATTTGAAGAATTTAAAATTAATATCAATATTCATTACCATGCTTTCCGCACTGACATTGGGCGCGCAAGACATAAACCTGAATTTAGATTTTAAAAACTCTCAGATTCGATCCCAACGTATTGAGCTTGGCCTAGAAGTTAATCCGAGTATTTCTTTTAACGGTACCCTTAAGATTTCATTTGGCACAACTTCTTCATCTGTTTCAATGACCACCCATGTTGTTGCTAGTATTTCAGATCAAGAGGATTTTACAACTTATGAGAACAACACCAAAACATATTATTTCAAACAAGAAAATTTAACGCCCAACACGAATTATTATTTTAAGTGGTGGCTAGAAAGTTCCACTTTTGGGAATATTGAAAAGCAAGTAACTGCCCTTACAACGGCCGCTCCTTTTTCAGTGCTTCCATCTCAAAAATTCGAAATTCCTGAAGAGGGTTTAATCCCAGGAGACACTATTGGATTTTTAAAATATGACGATACTAATGGATCATGGAGTAAGGTTCAGACTGCTTACAAAACAACGATAGGATTAAAAAATGATGGAACCCTATGGGCCTGGGGAAGAAATGCAAAAAGAATAATAGTAAATCCAGCAAGTCAATCAGAGGTTGTATATGAGCCCATTCAAGTTATAATGCCCCCAGCGCCTGAAGATTTTGATCAAGATGATGATGGATATTGGGATGCCGATGAAGACCTTAATTCTCAATCGGACAAAACAAATCCAGCGAGTCAGCCAACTGATACAGATGATGATGGCTTTTCAGATGCTTTTGAAATTTCTTTGGGATTAAACCCTAATAGCGAAGAAATAACGCCTGAGGAAGATCGGATATTA
>MEHZ011507948.1_pt1 | contig 38904 bp, 37 predicted proteins | sample 897221 | NCBI WGS metagenome assembly MEHZ01 (sample SAMN05514161, study PRJNA337945) | marine metagenome | isolation source: marine surface water | place: Arctic Ocean | collected 2007-12-13 | reverse complement strand
TGGCCATCAACGAGGTTTCGACCGCCCGGCGGGCTTGGTAAATCTGCACGCGAGCCTCGTTCGCTACCTGAGACTCGGGCTCGGCGGCAATCGCAAGTTCGATTAGGTGACAGGCCAGGCGATGATCGCCTTCGACGGACCTCTGAACGGCGCGGTCGACGACGATCTGGATGTCGCCGATCAGGTCGAGGACTTCGGTGCCAATGGCGAAGTCCGAAGGCGGCTTCAATCGTGATGGGTTGCCGTCGTACCAGCCGCTGTAAAGCTGCCAGATATTTCGGGTGACGAACTCGGGCTCGTCGTAGGTCGGCCGCAGGTACCGGATCTCAAGAACATCAGGAGAGACGTGCACCGAATGCACGATCTCATCGAGCACCGCACCGCTGTTCATGGCGTCGACGACCTCGGTGACGAGCTTCTCCAATGTCTCGGCGACGGTGATCAGGCAGGTGCGTATGCGATCAGCGCAAGCCATGGGCAAGCAATGGGCAAGCCATGGGCTGGTACGAACAGTTCGGCTTCCTTGGCTGCCATGGCCGCAGCGATTCGGCCCACTCCAGCGGGTAACGCTGAACCTTTTGTGGGTTACCGCAGTTTGGGAACATCCAGATGAACTGATCACCGGCCGAGATCATCTTGTGCTTCGGGACCCAGGTCCAGGTGCGGTCGTCGGTTTCGCCCAGGCAATGATTGAACTCAAAGCTGGTGTCGCCAATGTCGACCACCAACTGGTCTCGATACGTGGTGTCGGGCTCCAGCACCGAATCAGGCAAGAAGGGTCGTGCCGTGGCCCTGGCCAGGCCGGTTGCTGCCCCACCGAACTGGCGCAGATTGATGACGCGGTTGTACCCAGACGTGTCGCTGTAGCGGGCGAACCTGGCGGCGACCTTGTCATGACCAACAGCTCGTGGCCTCGATCGTGGGCACCGGTGGCGAAGGCTCCGGAGCCGCCCACTTGACCGGTTGACCCTTTGCGGCAACGCTCGTATCGAACGCCACCAGACCCGCGCCGGTGTCGACCAGGATCGAGTGACTGAAGGACTCAACAATGGCGACACCTTTGGCGAGATCACTGACCTGTTCGGCCATGCGATTCACGGGGGTGTCGGCGGTACCCGAATCAATTACCTGGGTGGATAGGTCAAGGGGATGTTCGCTCACCCCGCCAGTTTCGGGCAGTATCGGCGGTCCACCTGACTCTGGGGCGGAACCCGATCAACGCTTGCTCAGTAGCCGAGATAGGTGCGAATCAGTTCGACGATCTCATCGTTGCCTTTCGGCGAGTGATTGCCGGTCACCCAGTGCATGGTCGTGGGACCTGGGATCGTGGGCAGATGCGACGCAAACTCGTCAGGCCTTCCGAATGGATCCTTTTCGCCAGACACCAAAAGGGTTGGCACTTCGAGCGCGGGGAAATGGTCGACCCGAAGCTTGTCGGGCTTGCCGGGCGGGTGTAACGGGTAAGACAGCAGCACAAGCGCTGCAGCGGCAAGCCCTTCAGCAACAGCCACCGAACAAGCACGACCACCAAAGCTGCGCCCGCCATAGGCCAGCTTCTTCGGGTTCACACCGAGCTCGGCAGCAAAAGTCGTGCTCGCTTCGATGATCTTGTTGACAGCGTTTGGCACGCTGGTTGTCGCAAGCGTCAAGCGCAGGACCGGCAGGTCAGAGATGCCCTGCTCGATGGCCACCAGCGTCGCGTGATCGCGATCTGCGCTGGCTCCCGGCGTGATTACCAGCCCGGCCGGCCGTGACCTCTTTGTGAATGCAGCCTTTGTCATGACCGAAGTATGACCGGTCGCTCTAGCAGGGGGCAGCATGTGTTTTCACCAGCTCGGTAGAGGTGCTCCACGATGCGGGAATAGTTGCCACCCGAGCAGCTACGGACCAATGTCTCCTGCTCTTTCTCGCACCACCACGAAACGGTGCTGGGCCGCCCTATTGCCTAGGAAGCCGTCGGTGTTTCGATCCAACCCCGTATTCATCTGCCCGCCCACATCGGCCACCCCTGAAATCTCGGTCCGCAAGAAGAGCGGCGACAAGCAGTCAGGCTGAACTGTCGCGAACCGTGGCCCAACCCCGCTCGAAGTCGCGCTCGGGGAAGACCGCTGCCAGCGGGTCCTCGCTGTCGCGCCAATAGCCCAACCCGTTCCCGGTCTTTGCGTAGCCGATGAAGCGGAGCAGCTCTTCGCTCCAGTCCTGAACAGCAGCTGGAGGGCACTCGAGAAACTGGTTGGTCGATTGTGTGAGCCAGCCAACAGCGTGCTGCAGCGACAAACCAGCGCGCCACTCAGCGGATTGATTGGGCCCGCCCCCGTGGTAGAGCGAACCGGTATAGAGCAGCAGCGACCCCTGCGCCATCTCGGCGGGTTGGCTGTCCGCGATGGTGTATCGCTCTTGATTGCCAGCCTTGTGGCTTCCCGGTACAAGTCGCGTTGCGCCGTTCTGTTCGGTGAAGTCAGTGATTGCCCACATGCCATTCAGCTCGACGTCGAACCCGAAGTCGACCATGTCGTACTTCCACTGGTCTCGGTGCATTGACTGTGGTAGCTCGCCGGGTCCGATCTCGATGTACTCGGCTGCAGAAAATCGCCAACTGGTCGCATGGCCAAGGACATGGTCACCAGCCGCAACTATGACCGGGTGGGTGGCGATCGACCGAAACGTGGCAGAACGGGGCAGCGGGGCACCGGTACGTCGAGTCGAATGGCCTTCGAAGTCGCTTGCGCCGATGCTGGCGATATCGGTGAATGCTGCGAGCTCGGCGCTAATGGCGGTCATCACCAATGGAGCGATGAGCTGATCAATCACACAGCAGCCGGCGAGGTCGAGCGCAGCGGCGACAGCTTCGCTGGACGCAGCGGTTGCTGACAGGCGAGGAATCTCCATGCTGTCAGTCTTTCATGGATCTGAACCTGGGCGTACGGGCCACGAACAGGCGTTCAACGTCGGCCCGGCAACGAAGTGATCCAAGGTGTGCCTCGCAGATATCTCGCCTACGTTTCTGAAGGGGAGTCAGATGCACAGGCCACAATGAAGGCGTGACACGCGACAAGGACCGGCCATGGATGATGAGAACCTATGCGGGTCATTCCACCCCTGAAGCATCGAACGCGCTGTATCGCAGCAATCTCGACAAGGGCCAGACCGGTTTGTCAATTGCCTTCGACTTGCCAACACAGACGGGTTATGACCCCGACGACGCCTTGGCCGCGGGCGAGGTCGGCAAGGTGGGCGTGCCGATCGTGCACCTGGGGCACATGCAGACGCTGCTCGACGGGATCCCTGTCGGGCAGATGAACACGTCGATGACGATCAATGCACCTGCATCGTGGTTGCTTGCGCTGCACATCGCAAACGCGGAAGCACAAGACGTGGCGCGGTCCGAGCTACGGGGTACGACCCAAAACGACATCGTTAAGGAGTACTTGAGTCGGGGCACCTATATCTTCCCGCCGGAACCAAGCCTGCGCCTGATCGTCGACATGATCGCGTTCTGTGCGGCCGAGGTCCCCAATTGGAACCCGATCAACATCTGCAGCTATCACCTGCAGGAAGCTGGCGCCACGCCGGTCCAAGAGCTGTCGTTTGCGTTGGCAAATGCCGTTGCGGTGTTGGACGCCGTGCAGGCGAGTGGCCAGGTCGAGCCAGACGCCTTTGGTCAGGTAGTCGGCAGCGTGTCTTTCTTCGTGAATGCCGGCATTCGCTTCGTCGAAGAGACGGCGAAGATGCGTGCGTTCACGCAGATGTGGGAGCAGATCACTCGCGAGCGCTACGGCGTCACCGACCCGAAGCAGCGACGTTTCCGATACGGCGTGCAGGTCAACTCGTTGGGACTCACCGACTCTCAACCTGAAAACAACGTGCAGCGCATCGTGCTCGAAATGTTGGGCGTCACGTTGTCCAAGGACGCACGCACGCGCTCGCTGCAACTGCCAGCATGGAACGAGGCGCTTGGTCTGCCACGCCCCTGGGACCAGCAGTGGGCGTTGCGGATGCAGCAGGTATTGGCCTATGAAACAGACTTGCTGGAGTACGACGACATCTTCGCCGGGTCCCATGTCGTCGAAGGGCTGACGTCTGACCTGATGGATCAGGCGTGGACCGAACTGAACTCGATCATCGACGGTGGGGGAGCGTTCGCCGCAATTGACGACATGAAGCGGGCCCTGGTCGAGTCCAATGCGCGTCGGGTGCGTGCGATCGAGGCCGGTGAGATCACGGTCGTTGGTCGGAACGAATTCACCGAATCTGAGCCGTCAGCGTTGGGCGGTTCCGAAGCCATTTTGCGGGTTGACCCTCAGGTCGGCCGAGAGATGATCGCCGATGTGCAGGCATGGCGGGCGGGCCGCGATGGACAGGCAGCCGACAGTGCATTGACTGAGTTGCGCCGGGTCGCGAACAGCAGCGAGAACATCATGGCCGCCACGATCGCCTGTGCACGCGCCGGAGTGACAACCGGCGAGTGGGCCAAGGCGCTGCGAGATGTGTTTGGCGAATACCAGGGTCCAACCGGTGTGGGTCAGGCTTCGGCAGTCGGTACCTCATCGCTCGGCGAGTTAGCGCGTTTCCATCAGGGCTTGGCCGATGGGCCACCCAAGGTCCTCATCGCGAAACCAGGTCTGGACGGCCATTCGAACGGGGCCGAGCAGATCGCGCTGGCGGCGCGGGACAGCGGGATGGAGGTTGTTTACCAGGGCATTCGTCGCACGCCAGCCCAGATTGCGGCTACAGCGCGCGACGAAGACGTCGACCTGATTGGACTCTCTGTCCTGTCGGGTAGTCATGTCGAGCTGATTCCGGCGGTTGTCGCCGAGCTCGAAGCGGTCGGCGTGAACGTGCCAATCATCGTCGGAGGGATCATTCCCGCCGAAGACCACGATGCCCTGCGCTCTGCTGGAGTAGACCGGATCTACACCCCGCGCGACTACGAGATAGGCGTCATGATGCGCGATCTCAGCGCATTGGCGTTGGCATCGCGCTGACAGGCGACCGCCCCCGCTAAATCACCTGCTACGAAGACAAGTTTCATCGCCCGTTAAGAGGCTTGGAAAAGCGACGCGCTCAGCGTCTCTGCTGACCCCGGCTCTGCTTTCCGGCCGGCCCAATCTGTGTGGCCGTGGTCACTCGGTGTGAGCCCGATCCGCATGTTTAAGCGGGTCGCTAGCAATTGCAGAGAGTCGGCTCAGCGAGTCTGGAATAGCAAGCCGAAGGTGTCGTTGTAATTGTGTAATCAACGCACAACTCTGCACTGACGAGGTTCTCGTGTCCACAACGAAGACAACAACCCTTCCCCTTCTTCCCATTCCGAACGATGTGTTCTTCCCCGACATGGTGGTGACTGTCGAAGCGCAAAGCCCCGGCGCACGAGCAGCGTTCGCCGCAGCTGCCGAAACCGACGGCAAGGAACTTGTCGCCGTGCCGCAATTAGGTGGCGACTACTCGCCCATTGGCATTGTTGTTCGTATTGAGCAGCAAGGACAGCTGCCCGGCGGCGGCGAAGGCGCCGTCCTACGTGGCATCCGCCGAGTCCGCATCGGGCAAGGTGAGACCGGTACCGACGGCGTGCTTCATGTCACCGTCACCGAGGTTGACGAAGGTGAACCGACCGCCGAAGCCAAGGCACTCGCTATCGAGTACCGAGGCACCGCAATGGAGCTGCTGCGCCTGGTTGGCGGAAGCCGCCTGGTCGGCATGCTCGATGGCGTAGAAGATCCCGGAGCGCTCGCCGACACGATCGGCCTGTGGCCAGACTTGGGCGACGATCGACGTCGCGAACTATTCGAGACCGTCGACGTGACCGAACGCATCACCAAGGCGACCGCTTGGGTCAAGGAGGCTCTGGCCGAGGTCAGCGTGAACCATGACATCAACTCGACGGTGCAAGAAGGCTTCGAAAAGGATCAGCGGGAAGCGATCTTGCGCCGCCAGATGGCCTCGATTCAGGAAGAACTGGGCGAGTCCGACGACGATGAGATCGCCGGCTACCGGGCGCGCCTGGCCGAGGGAGAACTTCCCGAAACTGTGGCCAAGGCCGCCGAGAAGGAGCTGGACAAGCTTGAACGCATGAGCGATCAGTCCATGGAGTCGGGTTGGATCCGCACCTGGCTCGAAACCGTATTTGAGTTGCCGTGGGGCGCACGCAGCCAGGACAAGCTCGACCTCGATGATGCCCAGGCCCAGCTCGATGCTGACCACACCGGTTTGGACAAGGTCAAGGAACGCATCATCGAGTTCTTGGCCGTGCGCAAGCTGCGAGCCGAACGCAATGTCGACACGACCAGCAAGGCTGGCGGCACGATCTTGGCGCTCGTTGGTCCTCCGGGTGTTGGTAAGACCAGCCTGGGCGAGTCCATTGCCGAGACGATGGGTCGAGAGTTCGTGCGCATGTCGCTTGGCGGCATTCGTGACGAGGCCGAAATTCGTGGTCATCGCCGCACCTATGTTGGTGCACGCCCTGGCCGTCTGGTTCGAGCGCTGACCGACGCAGCCACGATGAACCCGGTCATCCTTCTTGACGAGATCGACAAGGTCGGCAATGACTGGCGCGGCGACCCATCGTCGGCGCTACTCGAAGTACTCGACCCGGCCCAGAACTCGACGTTTCGTGATCACTATTTGGAGACCGAGCTAGACCTTAGTGAAGTTGTCTTCATCGCCACGGCGAATGTGCTCGACACCATTCCTGCGCCTCTACTGGACCGCATGGAGATCATCAGCCTCGAGGGTTACACCGAGGACGAGAAGGTCGCCATCGCCCGAGACCACCTATTGCCGCGGCTCTACGAGCGAAACGGTGTCTCGGCCGACGAGGTCGTCATCACCGACGAGATCGTTCGCACCGTGGTTGGCGATTTCACCCGTGAGGCTGGCGTGCGTCGCCTTGAGCAGCGGCTCGATCGTCTCGTCCGCCGAGGTGTGAGCGAGCTGGTTCGGAACCCTGAGACCGATGTCGTCACGATCACCAAAGACGACCTGCGCCCCGCGCTCGGCCGCACCGCAAGCCGGGATCTTCCCGCTGACCGCATCGTGAATCCCGGCATCGCAACGGGTCTTGCCGTTACTGGCGCTGGTGGCGATGTGTTGTTTGTCGAGGTGTCGGCGAGCGATGCCGAACCCGGGCTCACCCTCACCGGTCAGCTCGGCGACGTGATGAAGGAGTCCGGGCAAATCGTGCTGTCCTACTTGCGAGCCAATGCAGAGTCGCTGGGTATCGGGGGCTTGCTCGACCAGCGGTTCCACGTGCACTTCCCAGCCGGCGGAATCCCCAAGGACGGCCCATCGGCCGGTGTCACTATGGCGACCGCGTTCCTGAGCTTGTTGCGCAACGAACCCATGCGGTCCGATGTCGCGATGACCGGTGAAGTGACCTTGCACGGCCGGGTGCTGCCGATCGGCGGAGTCAAAGAGAAGGTACTGGCCGCGCATCGTGCGGGCGTCACTCATGTGATCCTTCCCGAAGGTAACCGCGAAGACGCAGAAGATATCCCCGAGCACGTGCTCGAGACTGTCGAACTGCACTTCGCATCCTCGGTCCACGACGTCATCGAAGTCGCCTTCGCCTAGCCCGGCTTCGCTGCTAGCGACGGGTATTAGCTTGAGATCAACTAGGTACATGTCCCTAGCGGTGACGAGCAACGAGATCAAACCCGGACTGCTGCTAGTCCTCGTGCAGGGCTTGAGCGATGCGCGACGGAACGTCGACGGGCCCCTCGGGAACCTCGATCGTGACAAAGCGAATTTCGCCGTTGAACTCGAACGGCGGGATGTACTGATTGGTTACGGGGAAGCCTCGGTCGTAACCAATACAGAGCCCGGTGCCGCCAACCTGCATCATCCCTACAGGCATCGGCCGGTTGGTGGCGCCGGTGCCGACAACCTGGTCACCTGCGAGCAACTCGACTCCGACACCAACCGGCTCGAGCTTGCTGAGACGGAAGCCGACCTCGTGAACGCCAGGCGAAACGAGACTGTCCGCGGCCACCAGCGTCTCTTCTCCAGCGATGTTCAGGCAGAAGTGCAGTCGTGCTTCGTCGAAGTACAGGGCCCAACCTTGTGTCCAGTCGCCGATGGCGCACAGCGCTCCGCGTGCCTCGGTGCTGGTCAGCTCGATATGGGCAATAAGCGTTCCGCCGTTGGAGAACTTGGGCAGCGACTCGTCGGTGATGGGTGCCCCACCAGGGCGGAAGACTCGGCGACGATGGGCGGTGGTGTCACCCAATGACGTGTTAGGCCTCGGCGACCGCGGTGCATCAGGGGCCCGCGGGTCGTATCCGCCGAACAATGGGAACACCTTGTTGCGTTCGGCTTCGGCGAGCCATTGCTGCTGTAGACGTTCGAGAACTTCGGGATGTTCGGCCGCTACGTCATGACTTTCGGCGAAGTCATTAGTCAGTCGAAACAGTTGCCACTGGTCCTTGCTGTAGTCATGGCTGCCATCGAGCAGGCGAACCTCGTCGAGCAGTAGCGGATTGACATGGTCGGTGGTGGCCTTCCACTCGTCTGAGAAGATCCCGCGGGACCCCATCATTTCGAAGTACTGCAGGTCACGCGGATTCGGCGCCTCAGGATCGGTGAACGTCGCTGCGATTGATGTGCCATCGACAGGTTGCTGCTCGATGCCGTCGACAACAGCGGGTGGCTCGACCCCACAGCAATCCAGGATGGTTGGCATCAGATCAACGATGTGGCAGAACTGAGAACGAATCTCACCCTGGGCGTCGAACCCTTGGGGCCAGTGAACAACCATGGGCGTTCGTGTCCCACCGAGCCAGGCATAACGCTTCCACAACCGCAACGGCGTGTTCCCGGCCCAGGCCCAACCCCAGGCGTAGTGGTAGTAGCCGCGTTCGCCGCCCCAATGATCGAGTGCCTCATGGTTGGCCTCTTCGTCTTCAGCGATGCGTAACGTAAAATTGTGCTCGTTTACCGCGCCGGTCTGGCCGCCCTCGGCGCTCGCTCCATTGTCTGATGTAACGATAAAGATCGTGTTGTCGAGCTCGTCGATGTCTCGCAAGAAGTCGACCAGGCGGCCGATCTGGGCATCGGTATGGCTCATGAAACCCGCGTAGACCTCGTGCATGCGAGCAAAGAGCTCACGGTCTTTTTCACTCGCAGCATCCCAGTCAGGGATCCACGAGGGCCGTTCTGACAGTGTGGTTCCTTCTGGCACGACACCGTCAGCGACCTGGCGGGCAAAGACGCGCTCGCGCATCTTCTCCCAGCCATCATCGAAGCGACCCTTGTAGTGATCGATCCATGGCTGGGCGACCTGGTGCGGAGCGTGCATAGCACCCGTAGCGAAGTAGAGGAAGAACGGCTTGTCGGGCGCCACCTGCTTCTGGTTCAGGATCATTTCGATCGACTGATCCGCCAGATCCTCGGTCACGTGATAGCCCTGTTCAGGAGTCCGAGGCGGGTCGATCGAATGGTTATCGGCGATCAGGTTTGGGATCCATTGGTTCGCATCTGCGCGCAGGAAGCCGTAGTAACGCTCGAAGCCAGTGCCAAGCGGCCATTGCGTGAACGGCCCGGCGTGACTGCGCTCACCGGCCGGGGTCAGATGCCATTTTCCGACGGCGAACGTGCTGTAGCCCGAGTTGGTCAGAACCCGCTGGAGAGTGGCTGCGCTTTTGGGCAGGCGTGTCGTGTACCCCGGAGCCGAGGATGCTGCATCGGCGATCGACCCCATTCCGACCGCATGATGGTTGCGCCCGGTCAGCAGGGCAGCTCGGCTGGCCGAGCAGATCGACGTCACATGGAACCGGTTGTAACGCAGGCCCTGGTCGGCCAGGGCATCGATCGAAGGTGTCTCGATCTCTGATCCAAAGCAGCCAAATTGTGCGAACCCGACATCGTCGAGCAACACGATCACCACATTCGGCCGAGACGAGCGGGCGGTTTCGCCTGCCTTCGCTTCCTTGAAGGTGCTTGGCTGATCAACAGTTACAGCCACAGGCGGTCACACACGTTGAGCCAGAGTTCGGTGGTCAGCTTCAGCGACTCGATATCGATGCGTTCGTTGTTGCCATGGAAGCGGTTCTGGAACTCGGCGAACGAGACCTTGTTGCTCAGCAAGCCGGCGCCGTAGGCCGGCACGCCCCGGGCGCGGAAGAAGCGGGCGTCGGTCCCGCCAGTCACGATCGATGGCACGACCCGAGCGTCGGGGTACGCGATCTGGATGGCATCTGTTAGCGCCGACCACAATGGTGTGTCGGTTGACGAGAGAGCTGGGCCACGTTCCTCGTCGTCGTACTTGCGGTGGATGGTCACCGACGGAAGCAAGTCGGGGCCAATAATCTCGCGTAGACGCCGGTCAGCGTCCTCGTCGTCTTCGCCGGGAAGCATCCGGATGTCGACCATCAAGTCAGCATGATCGGGAACCGTGTTGTCCTTCTCGCCGCTGTTCAGCACGTTTGGACTGAAGGACATCTGGCAACACGAATGCAGATTGCGTGCCATGCCCAGGGGCAGTTCGGCAAGCACGTCGTCAATGTGTGCCGGGTCGAGCAGGCGACGTTCGGTCTCGGCATCAAAGCCAAGCGAACGGACCCGATCGCGAAACATCTGATCGATGTTTGGAGCGACCTTGTACTCCGACATTCGGGCCACGATCTTCGCTGCCTTAATAAGTGCATTATCGGTTCCGTACGGCATTGACCCGTGCCCGGGGGAGCCTGCGATCTCGAGATGGCGGAAGGCGCCGCGCTTCTCGCCACTGGTGAGCAACACCGTGGTGCCGTCATCGGTGAACGACGGCGTGCCCCCGTACTCGGTCAGCACGTAGTCGGACTTGATCGCGTCCCATTCGTTCTCAATGATGTGCTTGGCGCCGAGCACACCGCCTGCCTCTTCATCGGCGACGGCGAAGTAGATGATGTCGCCCCGATACCGCTTGCCTGACCGCACGATCTCGCGGAACGCCACCAGCATTGATGACGTCACGTTCAACATGTCGACGGCGCCGCGGCCCCACACCTCCTGTGTCCCGTCGGCGCTGGTGATGAGCTCGCCGCCGAACGGATCGTTATCCCAACCCTCAGCACTGACTGGGACAACGTCGGTGTGGCCCATCAAACACAACGAGGGCGCACTTGGATCGGTGCCTTCGTAACGAGCAATCAGTGAGGTCCGGTTCGGTTCCGGCTCAAATGTTTGGAAGTCGATGCCAAGTCCATCGAGCTCATCGCGAACCAGACGGGCATTACGATCCTCGTGCCCTGACTCGGGTGTGCCCTCGTTTACGCACTGATTGCGGATCATCTGTTGGAGCAGATCCACGGTCTCGTTCGTCAAGGTTTCGATCGGAGTTCCCATGGACGAAGTATGACCCAGAAGTGCGAACCCAGGCCCAAATGAGCGAATTCACCAAGACCAGGTAGGTGATGACTTCGTCGGGCTCGCCATGTGTTGTCAACGCTTCGCTCAAGATGCTGCGGGCTGCTTCGATGTTGCGACGTCTCGATTGGAACACGTTGATGATCTGGCCGTACTGGTCAACCGCCCGATAGAGAAATCGCCATTTCCGTCGACTTTCACATAGGTTTCATCAACAAACCGGCGCCACCAACCGAATGTCGACACGGGCGAGCAGCGTCAATCAACAGGGCGCGAAGCCTTGTACCGGCGGACCGATCAGTAGATCGTGACCAACCCCGATGCCTCGTTCAGCGACGAGTTCTTCAACATCGCGGTGAGCGAGCCCCTACCGCAGGGAGGAGCGCACCGCCATCAACCTGACCGACAAAGGCAACAGCGCCGGTCGGTCCGCTGGAGTTGAACACTTTGCCTGAGAGGGCACAGGTGATCTCGCTATACATGTCGATGGGCTTTGAGTGTTGTGGCCCCTATGGAGATGAGCCGCTTGAAGGCGTGCTGTATCGCTACCGGCTCTTGCAGCCGTCTGTTAATTGCATTGAGCGATAGCAAGTAATTGCATTGAGCGATAGCAAGTAATTGCATTGAGCGATAGCAAGTAATTGCATTGAGCGATAGCAAGCGGGTTAGGTTCTCTAAAAATGCGTCAATGCGTCCAGGACGAGCAAAAAGCTGGGCGACTGGGGAGGCACGTCGTGAAGCGAAGCAAGTGGGCGTCGGATTTGCACTGGGTCCGTGAAGGCCAGCAGGACCGTAGTCGCAAGACTCAGGCAGCTCTTCTCGACTCGGCTGAAGAACTGTTCGCAGAGCACGGAATCGGGGGCGCGACGATCGCTGATATCTCGGCGGCCGCGGGTTGTTCAATAGGGGCCTTTTATCACCACTATCAGGACAAGCGCTCAGTTCAGTTCGCGCTGTTCGAGCGCTACGCAACCGAGTACGAAGACACGAATCGTATTGCGCTCGACCACGAGCGGTGGGAGGGTGCCCAGGTGGGCGACATCCTGCTGGCCTATGTCCAGGTGACCCTGGCAAACGACCGCGGTTTTCCAGCTCGACGTCAAGCCACTGTTGAACTGGCCCGGGCCGAACCCGAGATCAACAGCCAGCTCATCAAACTGAAAGCCATGCTCGACTTGGGTATTAGCGATCTATTGATCGCTCGCCGAGACGAGATCGGCCATCCTGATCCTGAGCTTGCGGTGACATTTGTGCTCGACCAGTTGGGTTCAATGCTGCGCACGCGAATGCAGGAACCCGACATGCCGACCCGGTTTGGTCAGCACCCTGACGAAGACTTCGCGCATGAAGCGATGTGTTCGGTGTGTGCCTATATGCAGATCGAGCTGCCGGCAGAGGTCTAAAGCCCCAAATGATCGCTACGAGCAATGGCGTGGGTCTTGTAAGCCGAGTGTAGGTAAGGAAGAAATTCTGTGCTCAGGTGCAAATCGGCGACGGCTGTGGGACACAATTGCGTGGTTCCGAAGCTCCCGCTACGGAACTGATGGCCCGTCGCCCAGGAGTATCAATATGATCGATCGCCGTAATTTCTACATCAATGGTCAGTGGGTTGCCCCGACCGCAGCCAATGACTTCGAGGTCATCAACCCATCGACCGAACAAGTCTGTGCGACAATCTCTTTGGGGGGCGCAGCCGACACCAACGCGGCCGTCGCTGCAGCCAAGGCGGCGTTCGTGCCGTGGAGCATGACTCCCAAGGGCGAACGCATCGCGCTGCTTGAGAAGTTGCTTGAGATCTATACCGCACGAAGTGGCGAGATGGCTGAAGCCATCTCCATGGAGATGGGAGCGCCGATAGCGCTCGCTCAGACCGCACAGGTTGGCGCAGGTGGCGCGCACATCAAGAACGTAATTCGTGCGCTGCAGGCGTTCGAGTTCGTGCGTCCGCTCAACGATCGCTCGCCCGACAACGCCATTCTGTATGAACCCGTTGGTGTCGCTGCGCTGATCACACCCTGGAACTGGCCGATGAACCAGGTCACACTCAAGGTCGCGCCCGCGCTCGGCGTTGGTTGCACCATGGTGCTCAAGCCCAGCGAGGTTGCCCCATTGAGCTCTGCGCTCTTTGCCGAGATGATCGACGAAGCCGGCTTCCCGGCAGGGGTATTCAACATGGTCCAGGGTGACGGCCCCGGTGTTGGCACCCAGCTTTCTGGCCACCCTGACATAGACATGGTCTCGTTCACCGGGTCAACTCGCGCCGGCGTGGCAATCACCAAGAATGCGGCTGACACGGTCAAGCGGGTTGCGCTTGAACTCGGCGGCAAGGGCGCAAACATCATCTTCGCTGACGCCGACGAAAAGGCCGTGACCCGAGGCGTTCGTCAGTGCTTCAACAACAGCGGCCAGTCATGTAATGCACCGACCCGCATGCTGGTCGAGCGGCCGCTCTATGACCAGGCGGTCGCAACGGCCCAAGAAGTCGCCGAGAAGACCTCTGTTGACATTGCCAGCAACGAAGGCCGCCACATCGGACCTGTTGTCAGCAAGCTGCAATGGGACAAGATCCAGGCGCTTATCGCCAAGGGTGAAGCCGAAGGCGCTCGGTTGATTGCGGGTGGTACCGGTCGGCCCGAGGGCCACGAGAGCGGCTATTTTGTGAAGCCAACCGTCTTCGCCGATGTCGACCCTGACATGACAATCGCTCGCGAAGAGATCTTCGGGCCAGTGCTCTCGATGACGCCGTTCGACACCGAAGAAGAAGCCGTGGCGATTGCAAACGACACGCCATATGGACTCACGAACTATGTGCAGACTCAGGACAACGACAAGGCTCGTCGAGTCGCCCGTCAACTCCGGTCCGGCATGGTCGAGATGAACGGCCTATCGCGCGGCGCTGGTGCACCGTTCGGCGGCTACGGCCAGTCTGGGAATGGTCGCGAAGGCGGCGAATGGGGCATCGAAGAATTCTGCGAGGTCAAGTCTGTATCCGGCTGGAATCACGTCGAAGCCGGCTGAGTGCTGACGCCATAGAGGCGTCGCCGATAACGCAAGAGTCAGACGGCGTCATCATCTGTGTCAGACACAGATGATGACGCCAGACGCGGAGTCGCCGCGGCGCAGGCGGTTGCGGCGCAACAGCCAGGATCGCCCCGGCCGTCGCCAGCGATGCCAGGCTTGCATGGACTCATCGCCGTCAGCGCACCGGCGCCATCACGCTTGTGGGTTGCGGCCACTGCGACAGGATCTGTGTAGTGCACGCCGTCGAGTTCACGCACGAGCGCCATGGCAACAGGGGTTCGTGTCGCGCTTCAGTACCTAGACCGCGGCCGCAAGCATTTTCTGGGTACGAGGTCGGTTGCCTCGCCCGCCACGTCAAAGGTTTCGCCCTCGTCGTCGACCGACCCGCGATACGCGTCGAGCATGAGCTGCGTGAATTGGTCAGTGTGGTGGTCGGTCAGTGTGGTGAGTTCGGGGAGATCCTTGTCGAATTGACCGGAAGCGACCGGAAGCGACCGGAAGCTATCGCCAGTCGATAGTCCTTTTGTGTTCGTTCATCCACAGCGCTCCTTGGCTTGCACACCAGTAGCCAGCGATGTCATGGGTTAGCTGCGTAGCGCAGCCATCTGATCGGTGTAGGTCGCAAGATCGAAATAGTCGCGCCACAGCGTGATCAGGCCCTGGTCATTCACGTCGAAGAAGCCAGCTACCGGCATCTCGAGCCAGCCCTCGCCAATCTTGAAACGATCGACCCGCTCGTTCGCCACCCGGTTGCCGTGCTCGAACTGCGAGCTGACCGGCCAGGAAACCTCGCTTGCCGATCCCAGGAAGCCAGCCAGAGCTGCTCGGACACCCTCTCGACCAGCGATGGGATTCATCGGAACGTTCTCGTAGGAGACGTCGTCGGACAACATGGCTACTGCGCCGTCGAGGTCGAGGCGCTCGATCGCCTGAATGAACGCGGTCACGGTTTCACTTGGAGTCATGGCCGCCACAGTAAGCCGCCGCATGGACGCGCAGTACTGTTGACTCATGGTGCAACTCGACGTGGAACCAATCTCGGGCGTTCTGGGCGCCGTCATCCGCGGAATCAATGTCGCTGAGCCTCTCGACGATGAGACTATCGACGCGATTCGGTCGGCCTTTGTGACCCATCATGTGTTGTTTTTTCGAGATCAGAATCTCGATGCTGAACAGCAGATGGCCTTCGGTCGCCAATTTGGTGAGCTCGATGAACACCCCTTCGTGCACGGCACCGATGCTCATCCTGAAGTTCTTGACATCGTGACTATGCCCGACGACGCACTGAACTTTGGCGGCGGCTGGCATACCGATGTGTCCTTTCTCCCTGAGCCCGATTTGGGATCAATACTGTTTGCTATCGACGTGCCTGCGGCCGGCGGCGACACGCTTTTTGCCAGCCAGCACGCGGCGTACGATGCGCTAAGCGACACGATGAAGGACATGCTCGACGGCCTGGTGGCGGTGCACTCGGCAGGCTCTCAATATCAAGATGGGGGTACGTCAACTCGGTCGAAAGCGATGCGTACAAAGAATGCTGATCTTGCGGCAAAGGAAGTGCAACATCCTGTCGTTCGAACACACCCCGAGAATGGCCGCAAGGGCCTCTACGTGAATCGTGCGTTCACGACCCGCATCAGGGGCTTGCGCCGAAACGAGTCAGAAGCGCTTTTGGGCTTCTTGTTCGATCATGCGGTTCACGAACGGTTTACCTGTCGCTTCCGCTGGGAACGCGGGTCGTTGGCGATGTGGGATAATCGCAGCGTGCAACATTTCGCGCTCCACGACTACGCGGGCCAGCAGCGGCAGATGCGCCGCATCACCATCTGCGGCGATACGCCGGTGTAACCCGAGGCTAGGTACTCAGGTACTGAGCCGATTGTTCGCCAGCAACGCAGCGATAGGCGTTGCTGGCAAGTGCCAGTGGCCAAGACGGCTGTCATGAAGATGTAGATAATGCGCATCAGACGTTTGGATACCCACGGCCACGAGGCCCACTGTGACTCCATTGCCCATGTCGAGAAAGAGCTCTCATACTGTCTAGTTGGTGTTGCTCCGTCATGGCCAAATCTCTAGTGTCGAGTCATGCGCATCGGTGAACTCGCCACCCAAACCCATGTTTCGACCAAGACGATCCGCTACTACGAGTCGATTGGTTTGCTGGTCGAGCCTCCGCGTACCCCGTCGGGTTATCGCGATTATGGCGACGGTGCGTGTGAACGCCTGACGTTCATTCGCGATGCACAGGCCACGGGTCTCTCCTTGGGAGAAATCGCATCTGTTCTCGAGTTGAAGGAAGCAGGTGAGGGTTCTTGTGGCCACACCGCAGCGCTACTGGAGCGGCATCTCGCAGATATCGATGATCAGATCCAACGGCTGAAGTCGGCGCGAGTTGCACTCACCGAACTGGCGATGCGGGCGCGTTCGCTTGATCCTGCCGCGTGCACAGACCCCAATCGGTGTCAAGTGATTGCAGCGTCGGTTTCCCCAAGAGTTGGACGAGACTCTGGTCACACCCCTTGACCTTCCAGTTAGATGGAAGCTCTATCTTTAAGGTGTGACAACGCACGCATCAACTCCGCAAGCTGATAACGCTCGGGTTGTCGAGGCTGAGCGAGCCGAGTTGATGGTCGATGGCATGACGTGTGCGGCCTGCGCAAACCGGATTCAGCGCAAGCTCGACAAGCTAGACGGGGTCACTGATGTGCAGGTGAACTTTGCTACGGGGCGAGCCAGCGTCACACGCGACATCACCGTTACCGACGCGGAGCTTGCCGCCGTAATCGGTGGTCTGGGGTATTCGGTGATTGCCGAGACCGAGGCGGACGACGCCGATGACCGGCGCGAGGCTGACCTGTGGCGCCGATTGATTGTTGCCATCGTCCTTGTCGTGCCGGCCATGGTGATCACGATGGGCTCGCCGTTGCACATCGCTGGATGGAAATGGATCGTGGCCGTCTTGGCCACACCGGTTGTGTTCTGGTGTGGCTGGCCCTTCCATCGCGCTGCGGCTATGAATCTTCGCCACGGTGCCACAACCATGGACACGCTGGTCTCGATGGGATCGTCGGCTGCGTGGATGTGGTCTGCGGTTGTGCTTGTTGGCGATGTTGGTGGTGGACACATCTACTTCGAGACGGGCGCCGTGATCGTCACCTTGATCCTGCTCGGCAAATGGTTCGAACTTCGCGCAACTCGGCGATCGGGTGATGCAATTCGTGCCCTTGCTGACCTTGGTGCCCGTACAGCTCGGCTCGAGGACGGTCGTGAAATCCAACTCGACGATCTGGCTGTTGGTATGCGGTTTGTGGTCCGCCCTGGCGAGAAGGTCGCAACCGATGGGGTAGTCGTCGCAGGAAGTTCCGCCGTCGATATGGCAATGGTGACGGGTGAACCGGTGCCTGTCGACGTTGCTGTTGGCGACGAGGTCATCGGAGCCACGATCAACACCAACGGCACATTGACAGTCGAAGCAACGCGGGTTGGCTCCGAGACGGCGCTCGCCCAAATCATTACGCTGGTTGATCAGGCCCAAGGAAGCCGGGCGAGCGTGCAACGCCTGGCTGACCGAGTCTCGGCAGTCTTTGTTCCGGTTGCCATCGCTGCTTCTCTTCTCACGCTGATCGCGTGGTTCGTACTAGGCCACGGGGCAGACGACGCATTCACCGCCGCGGTCGCGGTGCTGATCATCGCGTGTCCCTGCGCTCTGGGGTTGGCGACGCCGTTGGGGATCATGGTCGGGACCGGCCGAGGCGCCCAGCTCGGAGTGATCATCAAGGGCGGCGAGGTCCTGGAAGACACTCGAGATATCGACGTCGTTGTTGTCGATAAGACCGGCACGATCACCGAAGGCAAGATGCAGCTGATCGGTGTGCACGTACCTGCGCCGAGCCAGGCCGACAAAGCCGAGCTGCTGGAAGTCGCTGCCTCGCTCGAGGCCTTTTCCGAGCACCCCATCGCCCAAGCAATCGCGACCGCAACGGTGGGGCCCGATCCCAAGGTCGGGCCGACAGGCGAGCCGCGCCTCGTGGTCGACTTCGAGTCACGTGCTGGTTATGGCGTGACTGGGTTGGTTGACGGGGTCCAAGTTCGGGTTGGTCGTCGTCTGTTGTTCGACACGGTCCCCGATGCAGTCGAGGTGCTGGCAGCCGAGGCTGAAGCCACCGGCGCAACGGCAGTACTGGTTGGTCGAGGTGCGCAGGCCGAGGGGGTGCTCGTCGTGACCGACACCGTGAAAGCCACAAGTTCAGCAGCAGTAGCGGCCCTGCATGAACAGGGTCTCAAAGTCACACTGCTCACCGGCGACAATCAGCGAGCCGCAGATCAGGTTGGTGCCGCCGTCGGCGTCGACCATGTCATTGCTCAGGTCTTGCCGAGCGGCAAGGTCGATGAAATCAAACGGCTGCAAGCAGCGGGTCATCGCGTGGCCATGGTCGGCGATGGCATTAACGATGCACCAGCGCTGGCCCAAGCCGACATCGGCATCGCTGTTGGCACCGGCACCGATATAGCTATTCAGGCGTCGGATCTGACCGTGGTGAGCGGCGACCTTCGGGCAGTGGCCGATGCAATCGCTCTGGCTCGCCGCACTCTCAGCACTATCAAGGGCAATCTGTTCTGGGCATTCGCCTATAACGCTGCCGCGATCCCACTCGCTGCGTTCGGTGTGCTGAATCCAATGATCGCCGCTGGGGCGATGGGAATCTCATCACTCTTCGTGGTCAGCAATAGCCTGCGACTCCGCCGCTTTGCTGGCTACCGTGCCACAACTGTCTCACTGTCTCACCCTGTAACCAACACAACTATTTAACGGTCAATGTCACCGAAGAAAGGCCGAGTTATGGCTTCACCAATGATGTACTCCGTGCCGGAGATCAGCTGCGAACACTGCGTGAACGCAATTACCGCCGAAGTCAACCAGGTGCCCGGTGTGACATCGGTTGACGTTGACGTTGACGCAAAAACGGTGGCAGTGATAGGTGGCGAGAGCAGCACAGTTCTTCAGGCCATTGACGAGGCTGGCTACGACGCTTCTCGGCAACGAGGTGCCGCAACAGCTGAACAGCAATCTGATGATGGCATCGTGCGGGTTACTAAGTGGACCTTCCCGCCTGGCAGCGAGACCGGGGCACATGTACATGCCTTCGATTATGTGGTGGTCCCGGTGACCGACGGTGTGCTCACCATTGAAACCAATGATGGCAGCGCTGCCGCGCCGATAACGATTGGCGTGTCCTATCAGCGGGGCAAGGGCGTGGCGCACAATGTTGCTAACAACAGCGACACAACCATCGCCTTTGTCGAGGTGGAATTCCTTGATCGATAAACGGTATAGCTGAAGAAAAACCTTGCGTCTGGGACGAGCGCCAAGCCGGACCGTCGTCGGCGCAGTCCTAAGTATTACTGGGCTTCTCGCCGCCGCGGTCGTTTGTGGCGGTCGTGATGAACCGCCCGCCCACCGGTGATCTGGGGCGGCTTAGCGAGACGAGTCGGCTCGCGCCACCACACGTGCCGCTTCGACTTCTGGCCGATGCGACGCAGGCCGAGGCGCTTGACACAGCGCACCTGACAGCTACGCAATTGCCCCGGCCGCGCAGGTCATTGTTGGCAATTCAACCGCAGGTTCCATTGATGCGATCCTGAGTGATCTATCGATGCTCGGTCGAGGTACTGGGCCTGCCATGTCAGGTCGCACGGCAATCGATCCCTCTGGCCGATAGCCGCCGCATTCGAGTTTCTCCGTCGTTAATCAGGGCTGACAGATAGGTGCGTATAACTAGCCGTATGCTCTGGTTAATGACGTACTGGCCCCTCAAGAAGGTGCGAAGTCTGCTCGCTGCTCTGGCCGCAATCGCGCTGGTTGCAACCAGTTGTGGTGGCGGCCCAGCCGACACCGCAGCCGACGTTGCAGTTGATGTTGCAGAGTCGGCGCCAGCCCCAGCAGACCAAGCAGACCAAGCAGTCCAATCCGAAGAAGACACCGCTGAAGGGTCGTTTGTGGCGACAACGGTTCGCGGCGCGCAGATTGACTTCGGGTCGCTCGAAGGCCAAGACGTGGTTCTCTGGTTCTGGGCGCCCTGGTGACCGACCTGCGCCCGAGAAGCCTCTGCGGTCGCAGAGGTTCAACAATTATTTGCAGATGATGTAACCGTGATCGGTGTTGCCGGTCGCGACAATGCCGACACGTTCCAGCAATGGATCAGAGATCGCGGAGTCGAAGGGTTCAACCATATAGCCGATCCTGACGGCGAGATTTGGCGCGAGTTCCGGGTTACGTCCCAGCCAGCATTCGTCTTCATCAACAATGACGGAACTGTAGAGAGCCGCATCGGCGCTATGGGGCTCGAAGGCCTGACCGCCCGAATCAACGAGCTCATCGCGGCCTAGCCCCCAGTGTTTTTGTGACGTGTAACGTCGCCAGGTTGTTCGTAGGAGGGTCAGTGCCACCCTTCACTAGCTAGTGCGGAACGTACCGATAACGGCGGTGGTGACCAGGCCAAGGCCTGCCGCCATGAAGAACGCGCCGCGCGCCGACCAGTCGATGAGCGGCACGAACACGATTGGTCCCACGGCGTGGCCGACGAATCGAAATGACAGGAGGAACGAGAGCGCTCCTCCCCGATTTTCGGGCATGATCGATGCTCCAAGCGCCTGAAACACGACGACGACGGCGCTGATAGCGGCACTGGCGATAATCCAGATGACAGCCAGTGTCCAGCCACTGCCAGCGAGCGAGGGCAGGCCCGCAAGGACCGTTGCAGAGGTGGCTGCGGCTAATCCGACAGCCCGTGCACCGAATCGATCAAGTACCTGGCCCCAAGTCGGGCCGAGCAGCAAGGCACTCATCGCTCCACCGAACAGCACGAGGCCCGTCGCTGTTCCCGAGAGCTCGAGGACATCGCGAGCAGCGACACCAACGAGCACGCTGATACCCACTGGCCCGGCAGCCGCGAAAAGGAATGCAACACCAAGTGCGATCATGCGGCCGGTCAACAGGGGGCGAAGGCTCGGCGCTGCAGCATCACGTCGGGCCTTATCTTTGGGCGGGGCGAGCGCGAGCACGAGCGAGATAGCCATGGTGCCCCAGAACGCCAAACGCCAGTTGGTGTCGGCCGCAATGCCGCCGACGATCGGCCCCAACCCGCCGCCGAAGGCCTGGAAGCTGGAGTAGATACCGACCTGGCGGCCGAACCGCTCGGCAGGAACTGTTTCAGCCAGCCCGGCAAGCAACAGGGGAGTGATGAAGGCGTTGGCGACGCCCTGCAGTGCTCGGGCAGCAATGAAGACAGTGAGATTTGGGGCGAGCGCGCAGCCGATGCTGGCGACTGCGTAAAGCAGATACGTGCCCCTCACTGTTCGTCGCCGGCCCCAGCGCTCGCCCAGGGTTCCTGAGACGAGCAGCAACGCAGCGAACGGAATCAGGTACAAGCTGAAGCCAAGGCTGACAGCACTCGACGATGCATCGAACTGGTCGCGGAGTTCGGGAAACATCGGCACGATGACGACCGTTCCGAACGGCCCCATGAAACCACCGATGTAGAGGGGCAGTCGTTGTAAGAACGCGCTCCGCGCTGACCTCCGGTCCTGCAACATGGTTCGAGAGTAGGGCTCAACGGACGATCAGCCAAGATCGCCAGTCACATTGCATGCATCGTCACGGCTGCTTTCGGGTGACGTGCGGCCGTCGGCCTATGGTCGTGGCAAGGTCGCAGATAAAAACAGGGACGGATATGGACATCGATGTATCATCAGTTGACCACGCGCTGAGCACAACTCGGGCCGTGCGCTTGCGACTTGACCTTGAGCGTCCCGTCGACAATCAGATGATTTATGACTGCATCGACGTGGCTGAGCAGGCACCATCTGGCGGTAACCAGGGCAGCCGACGGTGGATTGTTGTGCGCGATCCCAAGATCAAGGCGCAACTAGCCGAGCTCTATATGGCGACCGGTGGCGAGTTCATGATCGGCGCCCGCGACAAAATCGCTGGCACCGGCCACCCACAAGAACAGGTGATGAACTCGGCCGCTCATCTGGCAGAGCATCTGGCTGAAGTCCCCGCAATCGTGATCCCCACCATCATGGGTGTACACGACGGCAGCGGCCGCCCTGGTCTGTTCGACTCCGTCATCCAATCGGTCTGGAGCTTCTGCGTTGCCTCGCGAGCTCGAGGTCTGGGCACAGCATGGACCACCGCAATCCTGGGTAAAAGTGATGAGCTTCGCGAAGTGCTGGGTGTCCCCGAGACCAGCACGCAGATCGCGATGATCCCGGTTGCGTGGTACACCGGCGACGACTTCAAGAAGGCACCCCGTTACCCGGCCCGCCAGGTCACCTTCATCGATCAGTACGCCCACACCTGGGAGACCGGCCCCAGCGACCCGGCGTGTCTCGCCGACGGTCCAGGGTGTGTCGTCGAGGCCGACATCAAGGCGCCTATTGCACAGGTCTGGGATCTGGTCACCGACATCAACTTCGGCGCCCAGTTCAGTGCCGAGTTTGTCGGTGCCCGCTGGGCCGATGGTGTTGATGGCCCCGCACCGGGCGCGCAATTCATTGGCTCGAACAAGCACGAAGCGATAGGCGAATGGGACGTGCGGTGTTTCATCAACCGATACCAGGAGCACAGCGAGTTCGGTTGGGTCACATCTGACGCTGATAATCCGGGCGCCCGTTGGCTTTTCGAGATGGCACGCATTGCGGGTGCAACCCGTCTTCGCTACAGCGTCACACTTGGGCCGGGCCCGTCAGGTATCAGCCATGCAATTGCCTCGATGCCCGACAAGGAACCACGCATCTTGCGTCGGCGAATTGGTGAACACCGAACGAGCATGCAGGCCGTCATCGATGGCGTGAGCGCAGCACTGCATCGGGACTCTGACAGCCCGAACCCCATCTTCGACTAGCGGCCTGACTACCCCTTGGGCCGTTGCCCATAGTCCTGCCACGGACGGTCACGGTCCGCAACGACCGGGCGGACGCCGCGTTCTTGCAGATCTTCAGCCCACAACAAGGCTTCTTCGGTATGGCGGGTGACGCCATCGAAGAAGGTGCCCATCATCTGTGAGGTACGCAGGCCCATATTCTCGAAGGCTTGGTTTATCAGCATCTTGTTCAGGGCGAGTTGGTTTGCCGGGATGTGGCTGAAGCGTTGAGCGTCGGCCTCAATCGTTGCTGCAAGGTCTTCGGGTGCAACAACGTGGGCTACGAGACCGATCCGGTGAGCGGTTTCGGCGTCGATCGCCCGGCCGGTGAGAAGGAACTGCTTGGCGTGTTCTAGGCCGAGTCGGTACATCCACATCATGGTTGTGGGGGTACCGAAGACGCGGCTAGGGGCATAACCAATATGTGCATTGCTAGCCATGTAGAGCTGGTCGCAACACAACACCATGTCGGTGGCCCCGCCGACTGCCCATCCGGTGATCTCGCCGAGCACAGGCTTAGGACACTCCCAGATCTTCATGAACCGCTGGACGTTGTTGTTCATGAACTGGTAGTCACGCACGGGGTCCCAGGCACCTTCGCGGGGCTTCGGTCCCTTGGCCCCGTACGGGGTCTTCCAGCCGACATAGTCGGGTTCGTCGCTGCTTGCGCCCAAGTCGTAACCGGCAGTCAGCGTGCCGCCGGCGCCGCGCAGGACAATGGCGGCCACGTCGGCTGACTTGGTGGCGGCATCGATGCCATCGGCGATTCCCTGGATGACGGCTTCGTTCAACGCATTACGTTTGTGAGGTCGGTTCAACGTGATGATGGCAATGTCGTCGCGCTCTTCATACAGCACTGGTTCAGTCATGGACGAGAGCGTAAACGACCCGTCGCCGCATACGAAGAGGAGCGTCCCGACGACGCCCGTGACTAGTGCGCTCCTTGTCGGCTTCGACGTGGAGGCCGCTTGGGCCTGGCGTCCGCTGAAGCTGCTGGCACCCAGACGGTGCCCTTCTCATCATCATTCATTACGTAATCCTTCCCGGACCCGACCCCTCGATCAAGGACTCGGCTAGATCACGCGTTTACACACTCGAACGGACACTCCCTGCTGAGGCCACGTCCGCGGACTCTCGAAGAGCGGCCCTGTAAAATTCTCATAAAATGATGCCGCTGGTCTACGTTGCCCAATGCGTCAGAAATGCGGTGCTTTTCGCAACGGCCCGAACAATCAGTGACCCGCCAACAGGGGACAGCCTCATGATTCGAAAGATGTGCATGTTGCTGGCTTTGGTGCTCGCCGTCACGGGTGCGTTGTTTGAACCAGACGCTTCAGCGCAGGGTGAACGCACATGCCCCATCGCGTTCGTCGAAGAACCCACCGGCGGCACAACGACCGGTTCGGCCGCTGTCATAGCTGGCCCAGACCCAATTCCCGTACATTGGTGTGCCGACGCCGAGGCGTACCCGGGACCGTTCGCAAAGATGCCGAGCACACCGTCAAGCCCCTATTCCGCTCCGGTTGGTCTCGGTGCTTCCAGCCAGGTAGCCCAAGTTGCCGTTGCTGAAGCGGCAGATGCTGGGTTGGCACACAGCGGCAGCGAAACGTTCATACTGGCTTATCTGGGCACTGGGCTTCTCGCCTTTGGTGCCGTGGCGCTTGGTATTCGCCGGGGTTCTGCGCCCGAGTAGTCCCCGCACAATTTATTCGTCCTAGCCACAACTTCTGGCTCAGCGCTGTTGCGTCGTCGCATCGGGCAGCACCAGCTCAATCGCTGACTCCAGTGCTGGTGCCAAGTCAGCTACCACCTCGCCCGGTTCGCCGCGAGCGATGAACGCGAGCGTGAAGAATTTGAGGGCTGCCGCGATGTTTCGCCGATCAGGGACCCGATCGATCAATGCAACAAGGCCGATAGGGCGCTGCGGCTCGCAGGAAGTCGAGTACCGGCCGCGAGTCTTCATCGAGAAGGTCTTGCCAGTTCGGCCCCGGGCTCCGCGCCAATGCCAACGCGTCGACCACGTCGGCGTTCGCTAGGTCTTCACGCCGTAGCAGCGCTCTTCGTCTTCTACCGGCCGGTGAACTTTGGCGGCCGCTTCTCGGTGAATGCAGCGACACCTTCGGCATGATCTTCTGATTGGAAACAATCGAGCAACGTTTGGCGGCTCTCGTTCTGATGATCGAGCACCGGTCTCGTCAGACCTGCATAGAGCAGTTGTTTGGTCAGCCGATGTGCCAGAGGGGAGCCAGCTTGGTAACGCTCGGCCTCGGCCAGCGCCGCTTCGAGCAGATCATCGGGTTCAACAACTTGGCTGACATAGCCAAGCTTCAAGGCCTCGGCAGCTGTTAACCATGCACCCGAGAAGAGCAGCCGCAATGCTGGCTGCAAGCCGATCTGGCGGGGGAGCAGCCATGACCCGGCGCCGGTGTCTGGCACAAGCCCTCGGTGAGCGAAATTCCAGGCAAACCGAGCCCGGTTGCTTGCAATACGAACGTCGCCGTGGCTCGTCCATTCAGCGCCCATACCGACTGCAGGGCCGTCACAAGCAACGATTACTGGCTTTGGGCAGGCAGTGATGTTCCACCAGCCATTGGCGTCCATCGTGGGCACCTTGATGCCACGCTCTTCGGCCGGAATCGATTCGAGGAAGCCAAGATCGATCCCAGCGCAGAACGCGCCGCCCTCGCCAGTGAGCACGACCGTGCGCACCTCGGAACTGTCCGCAGCCGTGACCAGGTGGGCGTACATGTCCTCGATCATCGGATACGTCATCGCGTTGCGGCGTGTTGGGTTGTCGATGGTGATGACAGCGCTAGCGCGGGTCACCTCATAGCGAACGGTTCCAATCACTGTCATCTTCGGCCCCTCGAAACTGTGTGACGTCCGCTCGTTGTTGATCCCAAGAGGACTCGACAGCCGAACATAACAGGTGGCTGATTCCGCGTTCGCTTTGGCGCTCGCTCCCACGTCGTTGTGATCGCGAGATGCCATTGCGCCAAACTGGGAACCATGGAATTGACGACGCTCGCATGGGGCTTTGGTTTGGTAGAAGGCCCTCGGGTCGACAACGAGAACAACCTCTTCTTCACTGATGCCGTCGACGGGGGTGTCTTCCGCCGCGCTCCGAACGGTGACATCGATGCGCTTGTTCCTGGCCGCATGTCAGTAGGCGGCCTCCTGTTGCATCGCGACGGTGGACTGGTGATCACTGGTCCTACCGTCGATCACTGGCACAACGGTGAGCTTCGACGTCTGCTCGGCCTCGATGGCGTGCTGGCATTCAACGATTGCCATACCGATGTTGATGGCCAGGTCTTGGTCGGATCGATCCGTTCGGATCCAGCTGTACTGAAGGGCGAGCGCGTGCCCGGTGAGTGTTGGCGTATTGAGCATGGCGGAGTAACGACCCGGCTCTATGGCGATGTGGGGCTGAGCAACGGCATCGGATTCTCGCCTGACCACACCACCATGTACCACTCTGACAGCACCGGTCGCAGTCTGATCACGCATGACTACGCCGCGAATGCTCTGCCTACGAATCGCAGGCCGATCGCTGGCGCGAGCTTCGAACGAGGTATCCCCGACGGCATGTGCGTAGACGCCGACGGCAATCTGTGGGTTGCACACGTGGGCGGTCGCCGGGTGGTCAAGCTGTCAGCAGTCGGCGATGAACTCGACGAAATCCCGGTCCCGGCTCGGTGGGTAACCAGTGTCGCCTTCGGAGGCCCTGATCTGGCCGACATGTACATCGTCACCGCCGACAACCTCGATGACGAGAGCCGTCGAGGCACCATTTTCCACACCGTCCCTGGAGTTCAGGGTTTATCGACCCCGTTGGCAACTGTCTGACGGAATCTAGAGGTGAGTTACGGCTGCTGTGCAGCCATAACTGGCCTCAAGAAACTGGGTTGTGGGCCTCTGGCGGAGAGGGCCGTTTTGCGGTGAGTTGGCGACCGGCTGTTCGATGTGAGTCGGCAGCGAGTTTGGCAGCGAAGCCGATTGCGGCAACACCAAAAGGTACGACGATGCTCTGCCAGGTTGTCAGCTCAGCCACGAAGTACGCCAGCGTGAATGCACCCGTGCTGGCGACCACGATCGACAGCGTAGTAACCGCTGCATTTCGCCATATGGCCCGGGAGATACGAGGACCTCGATGGAAGGCGCCGGACAGGTCATGGATCACAAGCGCGACGTAGAGGCTGATGCCGACTACCGCCATCAGCAACACCGGTACCTCGGCGACAGCGGTGCCCAGGCTGAACAAGATGGTGCCAAATCCACTGGCTAGCGTCGACCCGATCAGGCTGCCGATGAAGATGATTCCTGATGCGACGAGCAGGATACCCAGGACATTGTCCTCGGTACGTTGTGAGTTCACGAGTGCTGCCATGGCCATGGGTAGGGCCAAGGTCACGAGCGCGCATAGGGGTCCGGCGCGGAAGAAGCGATCGATGTGCCAGTTCAACATGCTGATTCGGCTACCACGATCGACCTCGAGCCATAGCCATTCGCAGCTGGCGAACTGAGTCGATGACCGTCATCACGGGTTGATCGGGTTCCCATGACACGATGCCGACGCCTCGCTCGCGCAGTGACTGCAGGCCGATCTTCTGTTCGACGGCGGCGAGCCGACGAGCTTGTTCTGTGGTGCGATTGGTAACCCGAAAACGGCTGCTCGATGACCCGGCTTGTTCGGTCTCGGGGACCAGTACCGATACCGGATTACCTCGGCTGCGGATCTCGGCTACGAGCGAAACCATCAGTGGGTCTCGCAATGGTGACACGGCCACCACGATGGCATTGTTCGGAATGGTTGAGACAGCAGGTGGCCGGTACATGCGCCGACTCGCTTCTGGAGCGTTGCTGACAGCGACGAGATGGTCAGCGATCTGGAACAGCTGGTTTCGTCCGAGCTTGGGCGGCAGCCACTGCACGGTGTGGCCCACCACGAGCAGTCCGACACGATCGTGCAGCGCCAGATGGCCGCGACTGAGCGCCATCGCAGCGCTGACGGATCGTCGCTGGGTGAGTCGTTGTTCGTCATCGCCGCCATCGTGAGCATCGACGATTACGACGACGGTGGTTGACCGGTCGGGGTGACGCAGGGTGACCCATGGCTCTTGGCGTCGGTTGCTGATTCGCCAGTTGATGTTACGTGTCGAGTCACCTGGTTGGAATGGCCGAATATCGGCGATCTCCATACCTTGCCCACGGTCATTGCTGAGATGGCTGCCGACGATGCTGCGGAAGCGCTCGGCCTCGAGCGACGCCGAGATGCGATCTTCGGGGAGCCCAATCGTGATCGTCGTGTCGGCACGGGTATCGAGCTCGCCGCCGAACATAGCGAAACGGTCGCTGACTCGGATTGTCAGTTTGTCTATCCGGGCGATACCCCACTCGCCGGCGCGCACGGTGAACGCAAGTGTTGCCGTCGAGTTTGGCTTCACTGTCGTTACGGCTCGAAGCGAGCCAACAGCAAGCAGCCGAGCACTTGGTTCCAGCTCGATCTCGACTCGGTCAATCCCACCAGCGCTGGTGATGTCGACCAGGATGGTGACATCTTCGCCCTCGACGATGCGTGTGCGGTCGGCGCGAATCTGAACCACACCGTCAACCGGTCGCCACAAGGCCAATGCAGCAGCGACTACGACAACGAACGGGGTGGTCAGCGCCAAGATGTCAGATTGCCGGAAGGCGATAGCGGTGACCAGCCCAGCGAGCGCGATCAGACCACACACGTCGAACAGCGGCAGACGCCGAGCCAGGTCACGGTCACCAGTGAGCCGAACCGAGGTCGACGGCCCAGCGAGTGTGTCCGGAGAAGACTGTTGCGCCAACGTCAGGCCTCGGTGTCTGTAGCAGTGAGCGACGCAGGCATCGCCACGGTGTTCATGCAATAGTCAACAATGTCGGCACCTGTCACGCCACGGAGCCATTCGTCAGGCTTCAGGATAAGGCGGTGCGCCAATGCAGGGACCGCAATCGCATGCACATCGTCGGGCGTGACAAAGCTGCGGCCATCAAGCGCCGCCCATGCCCGAGATGCTCGAAGCAAGGCCAGTGAGCCGCGCGGGCTGGCGCCGGCGTCGGTACGTCCTGAGTCTCGGGTCGATGTCACCAGTTCGACCATGTACTGCGCAACGCTGCGCTCGACCTGCACCGCCTCGACAGTGACTTGTAGCTCGCGAAGCGTCTGTGCATCAATGACCTGCTCGAGGTCAACCTGCTCGCGTCTACGCTCAGCACGGCGCATGAGGATCTCGGTTTCGGCGGTGACGTCGGGGTAGCCAACGTTGAGCCGCAGCAGAAACCGGTCGAGCTGAGCTTCAGGGAGAGGATAAGTGCCACCGGATTCGATGGGGTTCTGCGTAGCGATGACAATGAACGGGGTGGGCAGCTGATGGCTCGTGCCGTCGACCGTGACCTGTCCTTCTTCCATTGCTTCGAGCACCGCGGACTGGGTTTTTGGTGGAGCCCGGTTGATTTCGTCGCCGAGTACCAGGTTTGCGAACACGGGACCGGGCTTGAAGGTGCCCGACGCGCTTCCGGCCTCGAACAGCGTCGAGCCGGTGATGTCGCCTGGTACGAGGTCAGGTGTGAACTGCACACGAGAGAAGTCCAAGTCAGCGACCTGGGCGATCGAACGAGCGATCAGCGTCTTCGCCAGCCCGGGTACGTCTTCGAACAACACGTGGCCGCTGGCGAAGATGCCGGTCAGTAAGAGCCTGAGTACGTCTCGTTTGCCAACGATGGCCTTTTCGAGCTCATCGAGCATGGCCGTTCCATAGCGAGCTACATCGCTCGCCGTGTGGGCTGTCATTGCGCAGGGTCTCCTGGTGTTGTTGAGTCGTGAATGGATGCTTCGAGGTTCGCGATGCTCGCCTCGATCCACTGATGATTGTGTGAGGTCGGAGCGGGGCCGGGCGGATCGATGCCGCGCAGATGTTCGAGGGCGGCGATCTCGTTCGACACCGTGTCCCAACGCGACGAGTTGTCTTTGCCCGAAAGCAGCGTTGTCTGCCATCGGCGTTCGTGTGGATTCAAGGATCGGTTGCGTTGCGAGTCCCAATGGGCGATACCCCACGTGCCGCGTTTGTTCGGCTCGCGGCCAGTCACCTGGGCGCCAGTCCTGGTCGCAGACACGATCAGGGTGATCGTGGCGAGGACCGCAGCAACGGTGAGAAGGCCGGTCATACGCTAGCCCCGGACTTTGTTCGGCCGGTTCGACGGTTGCTGATGCGCTTCCACGAAATTGCCGTGTAGTAGTCGCGGATCTCGGTGAGTGCCTCGATGGCGGAGGCTCGCATGTCTTCGTCGACTGGCTCGGACGAGAATCGCGCTCGCTGAAACAGGTGGGTCAGCTGTTCAAGAGGCTGTTTCACGCGGGCATGACGGCCGAAGATCCGGTCGAGATAACGCAGCGGCGTCTCGGCTGGCTTACGAGTGAGCTCGGTGGCCCCGAAGCCGGTCTCCACGGCAGCGTACGCCCGCTGAATGGCATACCGGGGGCTGTCGCCATCGTTGAGTTCGTCGATCAGGTCTCGTGCGAAGTCGGCGATTTGTTCGGCCTGTTCCTCTTCGGTGATCTCGACTGCAGCGCTGCGAGTCAGGTTGATCGATGGCCTGCGGAAACGGAATGAGAAGCGCTGTCGAGACAATAGATAGAGCAACCCGATTCCGAGGACAACAGAGAATGCGATGACGACAGATTCGGGAATGTCGACAGGTTTCGCGATCTTTGGCGTCTCGGTTTCACTTGGCGCCAAGCCACTCTCGATGGCTAAAATGTTACGACCAGGCGGTGTACCCGTTTCGCCCAACGTGAACTGTTCAGCATTGCTGGCAACAGCGACCAGCATGAGTAGCCCAAGTGCGCCCGCAGCAAAGACTGCGAGGCGTCGCAATGGTGTTGAAGCAGCAGCCACGGCGTGGAGGCTACAGGGCTAAGTTCGCTGCCTTGCACCGGACCTTGAATACTGAGCGGCATACACCAGTGGACATTGCTCAGAGTCCACACGATCGCCCGTCTGTAGACCGTCGACCAACACAGGCGCGCTGGTCCCCACACGAGGGTCATAGAACATCGCCGCAATAGCGAACGGTGTAACCGCGGCGTCGGCGGTCGGTCGTGGCATTGCCTGGTGCGCCGTGGGCCGTCATGGCGCTGAATACATAGACATCACCAGGCTCGACGTCCCAGCTAATGATGTCGTAGGCATCCCGGTCGGCCTCGATATCGAGCATCTTCTCGAAGTCGGGGTTTGTTGCGCCGCTGCTCGCGCCCTGGTTTGGCCCGAAAGGCTCGGGCTGAAACCATCTATCCCACCGATGGGATCCACGCACGAATTCGAGCCGGCCGTTCTCGGCGGTTGTGTGGTCCAAACCCACCCACACCGAGATGACATCTCGACCCGACACAGGCCAATAGGGCTGATCGTTGTGCCAACGTGTGCGATGATCCGCGCCGGCTTCTTTCACGAACAGCTGGACATACAGCAGGTTTAGACGAGTGGCTCACAGGAATGTTTGGGCGATCTCGACCGCAAGTGAGTCCAAGCAGAAGGCGACGAAGTCTGGATCGTTTTGCCAGACACCGAGGCTGCCATGGAAGTGGCCTCCGGCGACGTCGTAGGAATGGTCGAACAGGCTGGGTTCGGCAATATCGCGTTCGATAGCAGCGGCAAGACGCTCGCGCCACTCAGGACTGATCACGTCGCGCAAAACAGTGGCGCCGTCGGACCAGTACTGCTCGATCTGCTCGTCGCTGATGTCGATATCTAGCGGGTGGATCGCTGGTACATGATCAGGAAACCTTCGCAGGCCATCGGCCTCGCTAATGACAACCGACTGCCCAGATTCGTGGTCGCCCCATGAACAATGACGAACCGTCCCGACAGGATGGGGTGGTGGTGCTACGCCCTAGTTGGGTTCAAGTCCGAGGCGAGCGCGGAACCTGTTCTTGATGAGAACTGCGTCACGCGGCGGCAGTGATCGTTGGGTTGGTTCAGCGTGGATTTTCAGGACGAAGAGACGGGGCCCGGTGAAGTCATGCCAGCTTCGGTGTTGCGTCAGCTCCACGACATCGTCGAGCCGGCGAAACAAGGCGGTCTCGACGAATCCCGATGCTTCGGCAACCGCCGCAAGATTGATACCCCTACTGGTGTGGCTCATCTGCATGCCGGTTTCGCCATAGTGCTCGTTGTCGAGCACGAACACATCGAGGTTCGCCGGATTGGCAACCGCGATAGTGGCGAGCGCTCCATAGGCCATGAGCTGCTCACCATCGCCGGTGATCACCATGACGCGCCGGGTTGGTTGTGCGAGCGCCAGACCTAAGCCAACGAGGGCGGCGCCTCCCATGGCTCCCCACAGATAGTAGTTGCGGTCATCGTCGCCAGCGGCGTGCACGTCGTAACTCGGCGAACCAAGTCCGGTAACAATCAGCGCATCGCTCCGTTCCGCCACGAGCTGAGCGACAACCTGTCGGCGGTCCATGCGGCCGGGCTCATTGGTCACCATTGCTTGGCTCCGAGCAACTTTTGGCTGATCAGGACCGCAACTTGTTGATCGGCTTCGAATGCCATCATCGCTGCCTGAGCTACTGCGGCTTCGACAGCGTCAGGATCTGCGACACGCACAGTCTGCACACCGATCGCTTCGAGTGCAGGCTGTGTTGCCTGACCCATAGGGACTTGCCAAGGATTGAATTCAGCCCATTCCCCGCGCATGGTGACAAGCATCAGCAGCGGCGTTCGAGTCTGCACGGGCAGGGACAACATATTGATGCAGTTGCCGACCCCGGAAGACTGCATCAGCACCGCTGATCGCATACCCCCGAGCCATGCGCCAGTTGCGATAGCGATGCTTTCTTCCTCGGTCGTGCACATGGTGGCCGTGACTTCGGCGTCGTTGATGGCCATGGCGATGAGTGTCGCGTGCCCGGCATCGGGGACATACCCGACCTGCGTGACCCCAGATTGACGCAGTCGTTCGTAGACACGCGCCGGCCAATCTGAACTGGATTGCTTCGTTGTCGCCATCCAGGTCACGCTAGCTGTAGCCGGATCTGCGACATGCAACCTGATTCGTTAACCATCAATGCAGTTCGAACTAGCAACGCGGACATTCCGGGGGGTCTCTACCGTCTTGCACATGGCTGAACTGGTGTGACGAAGCAGCGGTACCGGTGAAGGCCAAGGGCACACGCTCACTCACCCTGGATCTGCAGACTCTGGCCAACAGCGCCGGCCCCATCGTCTGACTTCTGCGGATCGAGTGAAAGATGCCCGGTTCACATCGGAGAGCGGGAGTTGCTGGTTAGGGGATGTGGGTGAGAGCGGCGTCGAGGTCGGTGTAGAGATCCTGCGGATCTTCGAGACCGACGCTGAGCCGGATCATGCCGTCGCCGATACCGACGAGCGCTCGGCCTTGGGCCCCAATCCGGCGGTGCGTGGTGGTGGCCGGGTGCGTGGCCAGGCTTTTGGAGTCGCCGACGTTATTTGAGATATCAAAGAGTTGTAGCGCGTCCATGAACGCAAAGGCATTTTGTTTGTTGCCGACGTCAATTGTTAGGACCGTGCCGCCAGCGCTCATTTGCCGCTTCGCCAGATCGACCTGCGGGTGCGATGCCAACATTGGATAGCCAACACGGGTAATTGCCGAATGCTGTTCGAGTTGCTCAGCCAGTGTTTGCGCCGAGCGACTCATGGCATCGACTCGAAGACGAAGAGTTTCGAGTCCCTTGACGAGGACCCATGCATTAAACGGACTGAGGCTCGGCCCAGTGTGGCGAGTGAACGGCATCAGGTAGTCCGTCTTGAACTGCTCGGTGCTAAGGACGGCGCCGCCCAGAACACGGCCCTGTCCGTCGATGTGCTTGGTTGCCGAGTAGACGACCACGTCAGCGCCGAAGTTGAGTGGCTTCTGAAGGACGGGGCTGGCGAACACATTATCGACGATCACGAGTGCGCCGACAGCGTGAGCCATCTCAGACACCGCCGCCAGGTCGATGATCTCCAGCCCAGGGTTCGACGGCGTCTCTAGGAAGACTGCCCGTGTGCCCCCGGCAAGTGCTTCTTCCCATTCGTCGAGCGAGGCCCCATCGACCTGGATCGTCTCGACGCCGAGCCGTGGCAGGATCTCGCTCATGATCACGTGGCAGGAGCCGAACAACGCCCGTGAGCCCACGACCTTGTCGCCAGCACTGACAAACGAAGCAAGTGCTGCGAACACCGCAGCCATGCCACTTGCGGTGGCCATGCAGGATTCTGCGCCTTCGATCAGGCGTAGCCGTTCCTCGAACATGGAAACAGTTGGGTTACCGTAACGAGAGTAGATGTAGCGGTCATGTTCGCCAGCAAAGGCGGCTTCGGCCTCGGCGGCGCTGCTGTAGACGTAACCCGACGTAAGGAACAGACCCTCAGCGGTCTCGTCGAAAGCTGTTCGCTGTAAGCCACCGCGTACAAGCAGGGTGGCCTCATGTAGCTCACGTTCAGTCGTCATCGAGGTCCTTGTCACCGGCCAATGCGACAGCATCGGCCAAAATGGCCCGGGATGTGGTCGAAAGGCCGATCGAACCAGCCAGGCTAACAGCGCCAGGACTCATCTTCTTAAGTGTCTTGGCAACGATCGAAACCAGGTGGTCGTGTTCGGTGCGCTCTGCCATGGCTTCGAACTGGGTTTCCAGGAAGACAAGGCATGCCGCGTCTTCGAGCGTTTGGGTCTCTATGTCAGTCCGCAGCTTGGTGCGCCCGAGCAGAAGCTGGGCGAGTTCGATCGACGACTCTGGCCAATCATCTGCCCGCATGAGCGACGCAAGGGAGTCTGCCTGGTGAGCCTTGTTCTCCCGGCGCCACCGCAGGTAGCCCGAACGGCCTTCGGGGTAGTCGACCCGCTTTAGCTCCCAGCGGCGCAAATGATGGGCCCGCACCGCCAGGCGCAACTCATCGCGTGGGGTGGCACATAGTTCGTCCAACCATCGGCTGGCCGCGTGACCTTGAACCATGGCAAGGGGCTGGCCGTCAAGGTCGTTGGGGTCCTGACGATTCGCGTTGTCGATCGCCGCAATCGTCGATACCAACTGGGGATTCATCGCTGCTCACAGCGGGTCTGACCCCAGGTGCACACATCCTGTACGAGCGCGGTCAGGTAGCGCATTCGCTGATGCCGATCTCGGCGACGTATGGCCCGGTCTCGTCGAAGTCGACGTAGAAACTCGAATCCACGCCGGGTTCGGGGAAGACGTCGAGATCCTTCAGACCCTTAGCGATCTCACGGGCGCCGCCGACGCGGTCCATCCAGCTGCGGAAGGGCTCGCCAGCATCGCGCTCGTCGGTAAAGCGTCGAAGCACTCGTGCTGCCGCCTCGGGGGCGGTCTTCGCAGGCAGCCTCAGGGCCTTGTCACCGAAATGGATCGTCTCTTGACCGACGAAGCCGCCGAGCAACATCTGATACCCAGGAGCAGGCTGGCCGTGAGCGCGGCGTTCGGTTCCGAAGAAACCAATGTCAGCGATGTGGTGTTGCCCGCACGAGTTCATGCAGCCAGAGATGTTGATGCGTACGCCGCCGACTTCGGCCAAGCCCTCGGCCTCGAGTTGCGCACCAATGGCATCAGCGAGGCCACGTGACTGTGTTACGGCGAGTCCGCAGGTATCGGCGCCAGGGCACGACACGACGTCTCGGCTTAGCTCGGCGCCAGGCTGGGCCATGTCGAGTTCTGCTAGCCGTTCATAGAGCGAGGGAAGCTGGCCTTCGCTGAGCCCACGGACGACGAAGTTCTGCCGGTTCGATACCCGCACATCGACCTTGAAGTCTCGCATGATCTGCGCCATGCCTCGGAACTGGGCGGCGGTGATGTCGCCCAGGCGGCACCAGGCATAGGCCGACACCGTCGACTTGGCGATGCCTCGCACGACGTTGGCTGACTCCCATCGGCCGTAGGGCGAACTTCCGCCTAAGCCGACCAATACGCCGTGCCCGACCGGTGTTGCCTGCTGGGTCACGTCACGCCCGGCTGGAGCGTCGCCATACAGGACTACTTCCTCGGGGATGCCGCCAGGCCAGGTCGCAGAAGCTGGCAACAGATGACGCTGGGTCAGCACGCGGCGCTGCACCTCGTCGAAACCGAGTTCGTCGACAACCCACTTCATGCGCGCTCGCAGCTTGTTGTCGCGATTGCCGGTTTGCTCGAACACCCGCAGGATGGACTCGATCGTCGGAAGCAGGAGTTCGCGTGGCGTGAAATCTTCCAGGGCGAGCGCAGCGTGGGGGTTCGCTCCTAAGCCACCGGCGACGTATATCCGGAAGCCAGCTTCGATAGAACCATCGTCGAGCCTGCGGGTCACCGCGATCACGCCAGCGTCGTTGAACATGGCCTGGCCGCAGTCGGTTTCGCAGCCAGAGAAGTTGATCTTGAACTTGCGAGCCAGCCGTTGACCGATGGGGTTGCGCAGTAGATAGCTGTTCGTGGCGTCAGCCCACGCGGTGATGTCGAGAACTTCGAACGGACACGCTCCGGCCAGGTGGCAGCCCTGCACATTGCGGACGGTGTCGCCGCATGCCTCACGGCTGGTCAGGCCAACCGACCCCAGATGTTCGAGCACCTCGGGGATCTGATCGAGCTGCACATAGTGCATCTGCAGGTTCTGCCTGGTCGTGATGTGACCCCATCCGCGGCTGTAGTTCTCGACGACCATGGCCAGCATGTCGAGCTGATCGGCCGACACCTTGCCATAGGGGACACGGACGCGAACCATGTGATTCTCACCACCTTGGCGCTGCCCATAGATGCCGTTGGTCAAGCGGAAGACGCGGAAGACGTCATCGTCGACGGTTCCCGCTCGATAACCAGCCAGCATGTCGCGGAATTTATCTATGTCGGCCCGAATGCCGGCGTCAGCCACATGAGGCGTGAGCTGCGGTGGGTGGGTTTCGGCGAGTGTCATGAGGTTGTTCCTTGAACGATGGGTAGTCCGGGTTGTGGACTTGTTTCTCGCCCAAAACCCTTCGTGAGCTGTGCAGGTCGACGGTCCCGGGGACTTTGTCTTGTCTGTGGGTCGCCCTCGGCGCCTAGATGGGCCGTCTGGGTTAGGTCTGTTCCGGGTAGCCCGGTGATGACAGGTGCGGCTGCGACCTGACCAATGACGATGACGGCCGGGTTGGGCACTGGGTATTGACCGAGGCGGTGCAACGGCAGTCGGTCGACGGTCTGGTCAGGAGTGCTGGCGGAGTAGACGATCGCGACCGGCGTGTCGCGGCCCATGCCGCTTGCCAGAAGACGCTCGCGAATCTGGGCCGCTCGACGAGCGCCCATCAGCACGACGAGCGTGGTGTTCAGCTGCGCCAGTGCCTGCCAGTTCAGCCCATCGGCCTTGTGGGGGTCTTCGTGGGCCGTCACGACGGTGAAAGCGCTCGAAACATTGCGGTGCGTAACCGGGATGCCGGCCAGCGCTGGGCCGGCGATCGACGAGGTGATGCCAGGGATAACAGCGACGGATATACCCGCAGTTTCGAGCGCGATGGCCTCTTCGCCGCCACGACCAAACACGAACGGGTCACCACCCTTTAGCCGCACGACCGTGTCGTGCTGATGGCCGCGGTCGATCAGGATGGTGTTGATCTGGTCCTGTGTTGTGCGCTCGCCGTTGGGGTCCTTGCCGACGTTGATGAGCTCGGCCCATGGCGCAGCCATCGCCAAAATCTCGGCGGAGACCAGACGGTCATAGACCACTACATCGGCCCGGCCGAGCAAGCGGACTGCCTTGACGGTGATCAGTTCAGGATCACCAGGGCCGGCCCCGACAAGATGCACCGTCATGTTGTGACCTTCTGCTCAAGGTTCGACGACCCGTTGGCACCGAGCACGGAAGACCTGGTTGGTGGGGCAGGGTGCACATCGGCATCGGCGGTTTCGGCCTGGATGCTGGCAGGCACATCGAGACCGATGCTTGACCGGAGCTGCTGGCGGGCTGCGTGGACCTCGCCGGCAGCCACGAGTTCGAAGATGCCGTCATCTAGCGCCTCGTTCCATCCTGGGACCTCGCTCGTGCCCAGCACAGAACGTGCTTCGGCACGGACCTCGACGAGCAGGTCCATCAAGCGGTCATAACGTTCATCGAACTCGGCCTCGAACCTACGGCGCAGCCATGTAGCCATGGCGGGGCTCTTACCGTTGGTCGAGATGGTCAGGGTCAGATCACCCTGACGCGCTACCGCAGGAAGGATGAAGCTGCAGTTCACTGGATCGTCAGCCGAGTTCACCCACACCCCCGCTGCATCGGAGTCCCGGAACACCTGGTGATTCACAAGCTGGTCATCGGTGCAGGTGATGACCAGTTGGTAGTTACCCGCTTCACCGTCAAGGTATTTGCGCTCGACGATGTCAACGGGCAGCGCAGAGATGAGGGGATGGATCCATGGAGCGATGACAGTGACCTCAGCGCCAGCCCGCAGCAGCCCTTGGATCTTGCGCACAGCAATATTGCCTGCACCAACAACAAGGGCTTGGCGCCCCTGAATGCGTAGTTGCACCGGATACGAATTCTGGAGGTTGGCATGGGCTGTCACGGTGCAGGTCTCCCAGATGTTTATGTCCATTTGTACGGACATACTCTATAATTCCGAT
>MEHZ011637762.1_pt1 | contig 39126 bp, 29 predicted proteins | sample 897221 | NCBI WGS metagenome assembly MEHZ01 (sample SAMN05514161, study PRJNA337945) | marine metagenome | isolation source: marine surface water | place: Arctic Ocean | collected 2007-12-13 | reverse complement strand
TGTATCTTTTGGCTCTTCTTTCTTTACCTTATTCTGAATAGGCTTTGTATCTTTTGGCTCTTCTTTCTTTACCTTATTCTGAATAGGCTTTGTATTATCTTGTTTTTTTTGTACATTATTATTTGTTATTTTTTGGTCTTCTTCATTGCTGTTTGTATTTATTTTATTTTCTATTTTTTTAGCATTTGATTTATAGTTTCTTTGAGTTCTTGTTCTGTTATTTTTTGTAACATTAGTCTCGATATCGTTTGAATTTGATAGGTTCGCTTTATTGCTCTTTATTTCTTCTGGCAACTCTACCTCGTTAACTTCAGCGTTTGAAATTATTGCAGTATTATTTGCCTTCTGGTGATTATTTTTTCTCTTATTTCCAGGCTTAGATCTCTTTTCTGGAGTTTTTTGGAGGGCTATCTTATTATCAGTATTTCTATTAATTTCAGGTGTTTTGCTTTTGTCGTATACTGTGTCCATACTAATTGCTGAGGCATTGCTTTTAACTAAATTGTCTTTTTTAGTACCCCTTGTTAATGTAAATATTTCCTCATTTATACTATCATCAATTTCAATATTTATTGAAATTTTATTTCTACTTTCTATTTCTACTAGAGTAGATCGTTTATTGTTAAGGGTATAAAAGCCAATCTTAGAGTTTGTTTTTATGTTGATGTTTGCGGGCCCATCGGTCAATAGGCTTTCTTCTATCGAACGTACAATTTGTAATGACGACGAGCTAACTGAATTAACTCTTCCCGAACCCTTACAATGATCACATTGTATCATAGAGGATTCGATAACGGATGATCGCATTCTCTGCCTTGACATTTCAAGCAATCCAAACTGACTTATATGACCTACTTGTATTCTAGCCCGATCAATCTTCAAGGCGTCTTTCAGCCTTCTTTCTACAGATCTGTTGTTTCTTTTTTCTTCCATGTCAATGTAATCAATAACAACTAGCCCCGCTAGGTCTCTTAGCCTTAATTGTCTGGCTATTTCATCTGAAGACTCTAAATTTGTCCTTAATGCCGTATCTTCAATGTTATGTTCGCGAGTTGATCTTCCTGAATTGACGTCAATAGCAACAAGAGCTTCAGTTTGATTTATTACAAGATAACCTCCAGATGGTAAGGTTACATTTGGTACAAACATCTCGTGGAGTTGTTTTTCTGCTTGGTAAAATGAAAATAATGGCACTTCGCCTTCATATTTTTTTATGAATTTTATATGACTTGGAATTAACATTTTCATAAATGACTTGGCTTCATTGTAAGCCCCATCACCGGATATAAGTATTTCATCGACATCTTTATTATAAAGATCCCGAATGGATCTTTTAATTAAACTTCCTTCTTCGTATATAATTGCTGGTGCCGTCGAGCTAAGAGTTAACTCCCTTATAGTTTCCCACAATCTTAATAAATACTCAAAGTCTCTTTTTATTTCAGTCTTCGTTCTTTGAGATCCAGCTGTTCTAACTATTACACCAGTTCCTTTTGGAATTTTTAAGCTATCAACTATTTCCCTTAGCCTGCTTCTATCTGGCATCGATGTAATTTTTCTTGATATCCCGCCACCCCTTGCGGTGTTAGGCATTAAAACGCAATATCTTCCAGCAAGAGATAAATAAGTTGTTAAAGCTGCTCCCTTGTTACCCCTTTCTTCTTTTGTCACTTGAATTAATATTATTTGACGCTTTTTTATGACTTCTTGGATTTTGTAACGTTTTCTTTTTGGAAAATCTCTTTTTGGTATTTCTTCTAAAATATCATCAATACTATCTTCATCTTCGGGATCTCTTGCCTCAATTAAATCGGCATCAATTATTTCAGGATTTGGATCTTCGTTTACTAATCCTTCCTGTGCAGCAAGTTCTTCGCGGTCAGATATTGGAATTTGATAGTAATCAGGATGAATTTCACTAAACGCTAAAAAACCGTGTCTATTTCCACCATACTCTACAAATGCGGCTTGTAAAGACGGCTCAACTCTAGTAACTTTTGCGAGGTAAATATTACCTCGTATTTGATTTTTTCCTTGTGTTTCTAAATCAAATTCTTCAATTCTTCCTTCTTTAAAGACAACAACGCGAGTTTCCTCTTCGTGGCTGGCATCGATAAGCATTTTATTAGACATTTTTTTTCCTTATAGCAGCTATCATTCTTATTATTTGTTAATATTTTACCCAACAAATGATAAGGGAATACTGTGTATGATTTATTTTTATGATCATTGTTTATGGCAGATCTATTATCTTTTTTGAATTTTATTTGCGACAGTGCCATAGTTATTTCTTTTATTTTATTTTATTTTATTTTATTTTATTTTATTTTTAAAATGAGTAAATAGTTATTATAAACCAAACGCTACATTTAAAATAAAAACCTATTTTATATATAATGTTTATATTATCTATTTAGCAAGCAAATTATATTATTTAAACAAATCAGCTGATTAAATAAATATTATTAATTGTAACTACGTTTATTGTGTAACAGCATCTATTTAAAATTTTTTTAAATGATTCTATTTTAGACTGTTTGACTTATTGCTGATATTATTGATTTATATACATTACATTAAGAGTCTAAATTATGAATTCTAATATTTTTGGTTTTATATTTGCTACTTTGAGTTACGTTTTGTTAACACTGATTGCTTTAATATTTGTAGCTGTATTAATCATCTCTAGAGATCTTCCGGATTATAATAATTTTTCAAGCTATCAATCTCCATCTATTACAAGGATATATACATCTGATGGTTATATTCTTGATGATTCTGTTGTAAAAAATAGGATATTTATTGAAATAGAGCATATTCCCGAGCTTATCATAAATGCTTTTATCTCAGCCGAAGATAAAGATTTTTTTACGCATACGGGTATTGATTATAAGAGCTTGTTGAGTGCTATATATACTAATATAAAAAATATAATAATACGAAATGATAGGTTAATTGGGGCATCTACGATAACCCAACAGGTAGCAAAAAACTTTTTTTTAAACAACGACCGTACTATTATTAGAAAATTTAGAGAATTTGTAATCGCCTATCAAATAGAGCAAAATTTATCAAAAAGAGAAATATTAGAACTATATTTGAATGAAATCTATTTTGGTATGGGATCTTATGGCATCGCAAGTGCTTCGATAAATTATTTTGATAAATCTTTGGATGAACTGAATCTTGAAGAAGTTGCATATCTAGCAGCTTTGCCTAAAGCTCCTAATAATTATAACCCCATAGATAATAAAGAAAAAGCTATAATTAGACGTAATTGGGTTATCGATAGAATGTTTGATAACGGCTATATCTTAGAAACAGAAGCTAGTGAATTAAAAAATTTTCCATTAATAGTTAATGTAAACTCTGATAAAATTGAAAAATATAATGCAAATTATTTTTTAGATGAAGCGAAGCGGTCTCTAGTTAAAATTTTTGATAAAGAAATTCAATACAAAGACGGATTAACCATTAAGACGTCACTAGATTCTAATATACATAAAAAATCCGAAGTTTCCTTTAAGAGCACGCTAATAAAATTTGATAGATCAATGGGGTGGTCTGGTCCTGTATTAAAAATTAATACCAACAAAATTGATTCTATAAATAGTTTCAATAATTTAATGTTAAAACCTATTGGTAGAGATTCTTTTCTTGCAATGGTTCAAGATATTGAGGGTGAAAAAATTACATTTATACTTCATAAAAATTATACTCAATATCCAGATAATAATAAAATAATCTCAATACCAAAAGTAGACCTTGCCTGGATAAAAAAATCAAATAATAAAAACCTTCTTAAAAAGAAATATTTATCATTGGGTGATGTGGTTTATCTATCAAATTTTAATGATAATATCGGTTGGAATATATATCAAGTTCCTGAATTACAAGGATCTATGGTTGTTATGGATCCGAATACAGGTAGAGTTTTATCAATGATAGGTGGTTATGATTATAATTTGAATAAATCCAATGATGCTACAAAAGCATATAAAAAAATAGGATCAATGTTACAGCCATTCATATATCTCAACGCTTTAGAGCAGGGATATAAACCTAACTCTCTGATTCTAGATGCTCCTTTAGTAAAAAAATCAAATGATTTAGATAAGATTGTATATAAAAATTATAATAATATATATAACGGTCCATCTACACTTAGATATGGCCTTGAATCCTCAAGCAATGTAATGGCAATAAGATTGCTGGAAAAGTTAGAGTACCAGACTATATATAACAGTCTTATTAATTTTGGTGTTACAGAAGAATTGTCACTTACCTTCCCATTAGAATCAATTGAAACAACGCTTTTAAAGTTAACCAACGCTTTTTCGTCATTTGCAAATGGAGGAAAATTAGTAACGCCTTCATATATCGATAAAATACAAAATAAATACGGTAAAACTATTTACAAAGCCGATAAGTCTGATTGCCTTGGTTGTGTATTGAGTTTTCCCAGTAATCAGGATGTCCCTTTTGTTGTTGATAATAGAACTACTTTAATTGAAGAAGCAAGAGCTTACCAGATAACGTCAATTTTGGAAGGCGCTTTAAAATTTAACGCTAATGAGAATATTGATTTATCAAAAAGTCTTTCAGTTGCAGGAAAAGGCGGTATGTCCAATAAATTCTCAGAATCGTGGTTTGTTGGCTATACGCCAGATATTATTGTTGGAATTTATCTTGATCACAATCACCTTAGTAAGGCTATTAACGGTTTTAATGAAAATAATAAAAAAAAATTAACAAAGTTAATATTTGAAGAATTTATTCAAAGTTATTTGGATGAAAATTTAATAAAAAAATTTTATATTCCCGATGGTATAGATTTAATTGAAACAAATAGAAAAACAGGTAAGCGATTTAATTTGATATCTGGGCAAACAATTTTAGAAGCTTTTGTAAAATAAATTATTAAATTTGTATTCAAAAGAATATAAATACTTAAAAAGTTTGTACTATTGATTTTTTTTAATATATCAATAGTAAATATTACAATTGTTGAGGTTATATGAAAGCTGAATTTCAAATTATTATAGATAGCGTTAAGAAGTCTCTAAGCTTAATTAGGAGGCATCTTTGACTGGGATAAATCTAACTCTAGGCTTCAAGAGCTCGATGAAATTTCAAAGGATCTAAATTTTTGGGACGACGTTCAAAATGCTCAGAAATTAATGCAAGAAAGGCAGAAATTAGAATATTCAATAGAAGGTTTTAACAAACTGTCTAATTCTCTAAGCGAATATGTTGAGATGTTAGAATTAGCAGATTCAGAAGAAGATAGTAGTCTTATTAACGAGATTGAACAGAGTTTAATCTCGTTAGAAAATGAATGTTCTTCTATCGAATTGGAATCTCTTTTATCAGGTGAAGCTGATCATAATGACGCTTTTCTCGAGATACATTCTGGTGCAGGTGGTACAGAGAGTCAAGATTGGACGGAGATGCTGTATAGAATGTACATGAGATGGGCTGACAGAAAAGGTTATAAAATAAAGACAATAAGTTATAGTCCAGGGGAAGAAGCTGGTATAAAAAGTGTCAACATACAAATAAGTGGCATAAATGTATACGGTTGGCTTAAGACAGAATCTGGTGTTCATAGATTGGTAAGAATTTCACCGTTTGACTCTAATGCAAGAAGGCATACTAGCTTTGCATCTGTCTGGGTTTACCCTGTAATTGATGATACAATTGTTATCGATGTAGCTGAATCTGATGTTAGAATTGATACTTATAGGGCTAGCGGATCAGGTGGACAACATGTAAATACTACTGATAGTGCTGTCAGAATTACCCATATACCTTCAGGAATAGCTGTTCAATGTCAAAACGAACGTTCGCAACATAGAAACAAGGACACAGCATGGTCTATGTTAAGAGCGAAGCTTTACGAACAGGAGATGAAGAAACGAGAAGAGGAAAGTACAGAAAAAAATATGCAAAAAACTGATATTGGATGGGGGCACCAAATACGATCTTACGTACTGCATCCATATCAGTTGGTAAAAGACTTAAGAACTAATGTTGAGAGTACAAATCCAGATAATGTTTTAGACGGAAATATTGATAAATTTATTGAAGCTGCTTTGGCGAATAGAATAAATAATTAATAAAAATTTCTCTAATATTTTTATTAATTTAAAGCAATGCATTCTTTTAGCACTTCATCAACATGACCAGGAACACTAACTTTTTTCCATACTTTTGATATTATTCTATCTCTGTTTATTAAAACTGTTGTTCGATCGATACCCATGTATTTTTTCCCATACATACTTTTTTCAACCCAGACTTCATAGCTCTCAACAACAGACTTATCTTCATCTGATCCTAAAATTATATCCAAACTGTGCTTTTTCTTAAATTTTTCATGGTTCTTAATCGAGTCCGCGGAAACGCCAATAACAACTGTATTTGCCGATTCAAAATCTTTTTTATGTTGGGTAAAATCAATAGCTTCTTTCGTGCAACCTGGTGTATCGTCTTTTGGATAAAAATAAAGTACAATATTTTTGTCTTTGTGAGTATCTAAGGTAATTTTTTCATTATCATTAATAAACATATTGAAATCAATTGCTTGCATTCCTTCTTTTATCATTTTTTTCTCCATATTTAATTTGCTTACACATTATACATATATATATTGTAAATTAGCTAAAAATTCATAATTTATATATAGTAATATTTATAGTAATATTAAAGACGCGTATAGGATTATGTGTATTTATATAGATAAATTACTATATAAATAAATTGAAAATCCAATAGAATGCAATAGAATTTGTTATGAAATTTTTTTTAAATAATATAAAATATAAAAATATACTCCTATCTTTGCTAGGAGTTCTATTGTTTCTCGCTCTAGTTGCGCTTCTAGCAAATACTTTTTTAAATAGGAAGCTAGATAAATCTAATATCTCTCTCAATAATTTCAGTGCATCTATTGGTGAGATAATATCAAATAATTTCAATGGATTAGATGTTGATATTGATAGCATTGAATTAACAAAGCTAAAAGATAATAAGATTTATTTATCTATAAAAAACATCTCAATTAAAGATCAATTTGGAAGAGAAATTATAAATTCTCCAATTGCTTATATTGAAAACGGTTTAACATCATACTTGTTGGGATCTCTGTCTAAATTGTATTTAGAACAAATAACTCAAAGAAGTATAATTTTGATAAGACCTAATATATCGTTTTTTCAAGAGGAAAATGGGAAATTTGATATTTTAAAGAATGCAAAAAATGATGATGAAGATGTTTCTATAGATCAAAATACTAACTTTATTAATTCTTTTGAAGAAAATGCGAATTATCATTTTTATCAGCCGTATTTACAACAATTGTATAGCTTAGTTTCTTCGAGTGAAAATTCCTTTTACAACAAATATCTAAAATCTATAAAAGCATTAGATATAAGAGATGCTTCGATAGTTGTTATAGACAACAATCATGAGGAGATATTTAGAATAGATAACGCCGCTTTAAATTTTAACAAGAAAGATTCTGCGGTTTCAATTAATTTAAATATTAAGACTGAATTTACGAAAAATGATGATTGGTATGCTAATATTAACCTTTTAAATAATATTGATTTAAATCATGTGAATGTAGATTTAACTTTTAAAAACATATCAAATAAAACTAAAGAATTTAATTACCTAAATTTTTTAAATTCTATTCAGGTACCTTTATCTGGTAGGGTAAATTTTGATATAACGGAACTTGGAATGATTGGTTCCCTTAGATCTGATATTAATATTGGTTCTGGTGACCAACTTCTTGATAGCTCAAAACTTAAAGATTATAAATTTAATGTAATTGATAAAATTTTTATAAAAGATGGTTACTTAAGTTTTGAGTACAATAGTAGCTCTAGTGAAATAAAAATAAGCGAGATAAGTATTGATTATGATAAATTTATTATTAACGGGGCGGGTCAGTTAACTTTAGATTTTAATAGAAAAGGTTCGCTGGTAGCTTTAAATTTCTTACTTGATCGATTGCAAGTTGAGGATAGTGAATTTGAAGAAATTAACTCGATTTTATTGTCTGAGGGAATCCTAAAAGGAAAAGTAAACTTTCAACCACTAATAGTAAATATCGAATCATTTGATTCGTCTTTCTTTGACGGCTTGGTGTCATTAAGCGCTGACTATTACCATGAAAAAAAAGAGAAGTTAAGCCTATTTCTTGACATTAAAGACGGGGATATATCTGATATCTATGATTTATGGCCAAAAAATTACAATAAAGAAGCTAGAAAATGGTTTATGCATAATGTGAAAAATGCCACTATAGTTAGTAGTAAACTAAGCTTAATTTCCAAAGATATGCAAGAATTTAATGTAGGATTAGAGCTCGATTTTATTGGTGCAAATATATCGTATTACAAAGATTTACCTAATTTATCCAATTCATCTGGTAGATTGTCAATTAAAGAATCTCAACTTAATTTATCAATTAATAACGCTGATATTAAGATGTATGAAGGAGGTATCTTAAAAATAGAAGACAGTAAATTTAATATCCTCAACCTATTTAAAGAAAAGGTAGGTAACTTTGATTTGAATATACATGGAGAGATTAAGGATTCGATCAATTATCTATCAAAATTAGGGTTTGGTGCAGATAAATTTACCCCCTTAGTTGGAGATAATGTTAATGGTAAGTCTATGATAAGGGCTCAATTTGAAATACCTTTTGCTACAAGAGAATCCTATGACGATATCAATATAAATGCAAAAATCAATATAAGGGATCTTATGGTGAAGGTTCCTGACAATGCACCTTTACCATTTTCTGTAGACTCCATTTCATCTCCAGACCTTGAAATAGAAATAAATAATAACAATCTATCTATGTCTTCTGATGCTTTTGTCAACGGAGTTTTAGCTAAAGTTGATGTTAATTTCAATATTTATAATAATGATGGTCAAGGTAATTTTCTAATATATGCGGAATTAAGTCCAACAGATTTAGAAACATTTGGCATTAACACGGAGCCTTATCATTCTGGGTTTGGTCGTGCTCCTGTATGGTTACAAATAATAACAAAAGGTAATTCTTTAGAAGAAATAAAAATTACTTCAGATTTGTCTATGTTTGAACTTAGGTTCCCTGGCATAGATTGGGTTAAACATCCTGGAGATACAGCCAATCTAGAAGTCACATATGGTAAAGAAAGTTTTATTAACAATGAAAAAAAAGCCAGGATTAGGTTCGCTACAGACAAAGAATCTATAGAGGCTTTTGTAAAACATGATATTAGTAAAATTAAAGAATTTAATATTCTTAATTTTGATAACAAAAATTTTAAGAATATTCAAGTAATTGGAAATTTTGATAGTGAAAGAATTTTATCTCTTGATGTGTCAGGGAAAAGTTTTGATCTAAGTTCTATAATTGACAAAACTCTCTTCAGTACTTCGGTCAGTAAATCAATTACAAGTTCACCCATCATTAATATAAATATAATTAACGTAGAAAATATAGTAGGAAAAAGATCAAGCGTACAAAATGTAACAGGAAATATTATCTTGCAGAACGGAAAATTATTCCAAACAGATCTTAGTGGATATTTTAATGAAGATGATAAAATAGACTTTATATATACCGATCAAGATGATGTTTTCCCTATTGATCTTGGTATAAATACAAATAATGCTGGAGAATTCTTTAAATTTATTGGCGTTTACACAAAGGCTTTATCTGGCAGCATGCAACTTCGCGCACAAGGTCCGGCAATAAACAATTTGACTGGAAAGCTTTTTATAAATGATTTTAACATCTCAGGAGACACTACGCTTTTATCGCTTTTTGCTGCCTCTGGACCAAGCCCAGAATTGTCATCTATAGAACAGGTTGGCTTTAAAAAATTAGATATTGATTTTTCTCTTACTAACGGATCAATTTTTGTTGATCAATCCTTGTTAGACGGCCCTAATGTTAGAATGTCTTTCAGTGGTCCGGTTAATCAGGAAACTGGTTTTTTCAAAATATCTGGTAACTATTGCCCTGCTTATGAAGTAAACGCATCCTTTGGTACAATTCCATTATTTGGACCTCTATTATCAGGGGGGGATGATCAGTGTTTATTCGCCGTACCATTTGTTATTATGAGGGATAAATATGGCGAAGGGACTCTTGTAAAGCATAACGCTGCTGGTTTATTAGCACCGGGTGTTTTCCGTCAATTTTTCGCTTATTGATTGATCTTTATTAAGATGTGTTTCTTTTTCCCCAGTGATAATTTTATTGAGCTGCCATTTTTGAAATTTGTAATTTTGATTATGGTCCTGGGATCTGTGACTGAAACATCATTTATTTTCACTGCATTGCTTTCTATGTGTCTCCTGGAATCACTGTTAGTTTTAGTAAGATTTGCAAGAACAAGCAGATTAAGAAGCCCGATTCCTTTGTCTAATTCAATTTTATTGATTTTAACTGTAGGTAAGGTTTCCGAAGCAACCCCTTCTTCGAAGGTTTGTTTTGCTGTTTCTGACGCTTTTGTTGCCGCCTCTCTCCCATGAGTCATAGAAGTTACTTCTGTTGCTAATATCTTTTTAGCTTCATTTAATTCTTTTTCTTTTAAGTTTTCTAACTTTTTAATTTCATGTAATGGAAGCTCTGTGAAGAATCTCAAGAACCTTCCAACATCACTGTCCTCAGTATTTCTCCAAAATTGCCAATAATCATAAGGGCTGTATAAATCTTCATCAAGCCACACGGCTCCATTAACACTTTTTCCCATCTTGGTTCCCGACGATGTTGTTATTAACGGGGTTGTTAAGGCGAACAATTCCTTCGAATCTACTCTTCTTCCAAGTTCTATTCCATTAACCATATTACCCCATTGGTCAGAGCCACCCATTTGCAATTTGCAATCAAACATTCTATTTAATTGAACGAAATCGTATGCCTGAAGGATCATATAATTAAATTCAATAAATGTAAGTGGTTGCTCTCTCTCAAGCCTCAATCTAACTGAGTCGAAAGCCATCATTCTGTTTATAGTAAAATGTTTGCCAAAATCCCTAAGAAAATCGATATAATTAATATTATTTAACCACTGTTTATTGTCAGCAATAATTGCTTTTCCTTGGCTTGTATCAATATATTTATTGAAAACTTTTAGGATGCCTTTTTTATTTTTAGCAATATCTTTTTCTGATAGAATTTTTCGAGTATCGTCTTTTCCAGACGGATCTCCAATCATTGTTGTGCCGCTACCTAACAGAATTAAAGGTTTGTTTCCATACTTCTGAAACCATCTTAATAACATTATTTGCAATAAAGACCCTACATGCAAACTGGGAGCAGTTAGATCAAACCCAATATAACCGGTTACTTGATTGTTTTTAATCAAATTATCTAGACTATCTGGATCAGAAACTTGTTTCAAAAATCCTCTGCTCTGAAGTTCAACCAATAATTCTGATTTGAAATTTTTCATGTATAAACTCTTTAAAAATTAAATATCTTATTATATTAAAATAAATTTAAATCTTTTGTATCATTTTATAACAATGAATGAAAATATAAACTTAAAAAAATTTGTATCTATCGGTTTAATGAGCGGTACATCAATGGACGGAATTGATGCAGCGTTAATCGTAACAGATGGATTGAAAATTATAGAATTTGGGCCAACAAAATCAATAGAATATTCAGACAAATTAAAATACGATCTTAAATCAATTTCTAATGAATACAAATCAACCAATGGAAAACATATACAATCAGAAGTAAATGCTATGGGTAATCATTTAGGGGAAATTAATGCTAAATTAATTCTTGATTTACTTAAAGAAGCTAATTTTAATACGAGTAAGGTTGATGTAATAGGGTACCATGGTCAAACTGTTATTCATAAGCCACATCAACGTGTTAGTATTCAATTGGGTAATCCATATATTATAAAAGAGGCTGTAGGCTCCAAGGTAGTTTATAATTTTAGAAACAATGATATTATTAACGGAGGAGAGGGTGCTCCACTAACGCCAATTTACCATAAGGCTCTTAGTAATTTATCTGCAATTTATCCTAAGGTGTTTTTAAATATTGGAGGTGTATGCAACGTTACTTATATTGATGAAGCTATGGATCCAATTGCCTTCGACACAGGACCAGGCAATGCACTTATAGATGACAATATGATAAAGTTATATGCAAAAGATTACGATAAATCTGGTGAAGTTGCGGCTATTGGTATTGTAAATAATAGCTTTGTTAAAAAATTCTTATCAAACAACTACTTCAGATCACCGCCGCCAAAGTCTCTTGATAGGAATCATTTTGATATGGATATTGATTTTCCAGTTAAAAATGCGGATTTAATTGCTTCTTTAACTCAAGTAACCATTGAATCTATATGTTTATCTAAAGCTTATTTTCCAAAAAATCCAAAACTTTGGATCGTTTGTGGTGGGGGTAGGAATAATAAAACGATAATTAAAGGTCTTCAAAAAAACATTTACGAACAAGTAGTGCTGGCCGAAGAAGTTAACCTAAGGGGGCAGTATATTGAAGCCGAAGCCTTTGCTTTTTTAGCGGTTAGAAGTCTTTTAGGATATAATATAAGCTATCCAAGTACAACAGGTGTAAATCAACCGACTACAGGTGGAGAAATTATTTAACACCAAGGGATATTCTGTAATCTAAATACGAGTCTATACCTTCGATCAAATTGTCAATTTTATTGTCAAAAAAGTGGTTAGCGCCTTGAACAACCTTATGTTCTATTTCAATTCCTTTTTGCTTCTTTAATTTTTCAACTAATTTTTGTATATCAAGTTTTGGAGCCACTATATCTTGGCTTCCATTGATTATTAACCCAGAAGAAGGGCAGGGAGCTAAAAAGCTAAAGTCATATAGATTGGCTGGAGGGGATATTGAAATAAACCCTTCTATCTCAGGTCTTCTCATTAAAAGTTGCATAGATATCCAAGATCCAAATGAAAAACCAAGAACCCAACACCCCATTGAGTCGGGATTATGAGACTGTGCCCAGTCAAGAGCAGCAGCAGCATCAGAAAGCTCTCCAAATCCTGTGTCAAAAGTGCCTTGACTTTTTCCAACTCCTCTAAAATTAAACCTAAGAACAGAGAATTTTTTTTCTATAAATTTATAAAAAGAATGGTATACAATAGGATTATTCATTGTTCCCCCAAACTCAGGATGAGGATGAAGTATAATTACTAATTTCGATTCTGGGTCTGGATTATGGTGATATCTACCTTCCAGACGACCAGCTGGACCGTTAAAGATTATTTCAGGCATTTATTTTCCTTGATTAAACAACAGTTATTCAACTGTATATATTATAATAGTAAATATATTAATAAGTTTATGAAATGAATTTAATATAAACATTATACAATATACCGCAAAGGATTGACATATTAAAATGAGAGTTTATCTAGATAATGCTGCAACAACACCCCTGAGACCAGAGGTATGTAAATTTATGAGAGAACAACTTGAGTTTTCTGCAAATGCATCCTCCATCCATCAAGAAGGCCAATACTCTAGAGCAAGGATAGAAGAATCAAGAGCATTAATTTCAGATAAAATAAATTGTAATCAAAGTTCTATTCTTTTTACTTCCAGTGGCACAGAGTCTTGTAATTATGTAATTAACTTTGCAAAGAACAAATTGAATGTTGGAAGTATTGTTTATTTGCCAACCGAACACACTGCTGTGTTGAGTCCAATAGAAAACAGTAATTTGAATTCTGCTGTATGCCCTATCCAACCCGATGGGCTGATAGACCTATTTCAACTTGAGAATATCTTAAAAAAGCCCTCTGAATTAAAAAAATTAGTTTGCGCTATGGCGGTTAATAATGAAACTGGCGTGATCCAACCGATTGAGGAAATTTCAAATCTATGTAAAAAATACGAGGCATATTTCTTCTGTGACTGCATTCAGGCTTTAGGAAAGATTCCATTGGATATAAAAAGTTTAGGTATAGATTTTTCAACATTTGCATCTCATAAAATAGGCGGTCCTCATGGTGTTGGAGTTGTTTGTATGGAGACTGATTTGGATAATTACTCTGATATTGTTGGAGGTGGTCAAGAGCTTGGAAGAAGAGGAGGAACAGAAAATGTGTTGGCCATATCTTCTTTTGGAAAGGCGTTAGAGGTAACTTTCAATAATCTCTTAATTGAAAGCAATTATATTAAAAAGTTAAATAAAATATTACTAAAGGGAATAGAAAATATATCCACTGATATAATTATAGTCGCTAATGATACAAATAAGTTGGATTCAATAATATCTGTAATCATACCAAATATTAAATCAGAAACAATGGTTATTGCAATGGATATTGAAGGATTCTCTGTAAGTGCGGGCGCTGCCTGTTCTTCAGGTAAGCTTAATTCGTCTCATGTATTAAAAGCCATGGGTTATGATGATATTTTGTCTAATTCGGTAATAAGAATTAGTATGGGGTGGAATAATACTGAAGAAGATATATTAAATTTTATAAATATCTTAAATAAATTATCAAAAACGATGAATTTTTAAATAAACATATTATATAAACTATAGTATAGGTATTTAAATGAAAAAGATAAATAAGGAACAACAATGCCTGCCATAAAAGAAACTGTAGAACAAGTTTTAGATATAGATGTTGATAATTATAAATACGGTTGGTCAACTGATCTTGAAAGCGAAAGAGCCCCAAAGGGTTTAAGTAAAGATGTAATAAAATTCATTTCTAATAAAAAAGAAGAACCCGAATGGATGCTTGAGTGGAGATACGATGCTTACGAAAGGTTTTTAACAATGAAAGAACCTGATTGGGCTAAGGTTTCGTACCCTCGTATGGATTTAAATGATATTTATTACTATTCGGCGCCAAAAAACACCGAAGGGCCAGAATCGTTGGATGAAATTGATCCTGAAATACTAAAAACTTATGAAAAGCTTGGTATACCTTTAAAAGAACAAGAATTTTTGGCAGGAATAAAAAATAACATTGCAGTTGATGCTGTATTTGATTCGGTTTCTGTTGTAACAACTTTCAAAGATAAGCTTGCAGAAGTTGGAATTATATTTTGTCCTATTTCAGAAGCCATAAAAGAACACCCTGATTTAGTAAAAAAATACATTAGTTCAGTTGTTCCTAAATCAGACAACTACTACGCAGCTTTAAATTCTGCAGTCTTTACTGATGGTTCATTCGTTTATATTCCACCAAATGTAAGATGCCCTATGGAATTATCAACGTATTTTAGAATAAACGATGTTAACACAGGTCAGTTTGAAAGAACCTTAATAATTGCCGACAAAGGATCTTACGTAAGTTATTTAGAAGGTTGTACGGCCCCTAAAAGGGATGAGAATCAACTTCATGCTGCGGTCGTTGAATTGGTTGCGTTGGAGGATGCTGAGATTAAGTACTCTACTGTTCAAAATTGGTACCCTGGAAATTCAGAAGGAATTGGTGGAATATATAATTTTGTTACAAAAAGAGGTGACTGCAGAGGAGATAGGTCAAAAATTTCATGGACTCAGGTAGAAACTGGTTCTGCTATTACATGGAAGTATCCTTCATGTATTTTACGCGGTGACGGTTCAAGTGGTGAATTTTATTCAATAGCAATTTCAAATGCATTTCAGCAAATAGATTCTGGTACAAAGATGGTTCATTTAGGTAAAAATACTAAAAGCAAGATCATCTCAAAAGGTATTTCTGCTGGCAAGTCATCTAATGCTTATAGGGGGCTAGTGTCTTCTCATAAGAAGGCCGAAAATGCTAGAAACTTTACACAATGTGATTCTTTGTTAATAGGCAATAATTGCTCTGCACATACCGTTCCTTATATTGAGTCAAAAAATAAATCATCGATATTTGAGCATGAAGCAACTACATCAAAAATATCTGATGATCAGATATTTTATTGTTGTCAAAGAGGTATCGGAAAAGAAGATGCTATTGCATTAATAGTAAATGGGTTTTGCAAAGAGGTTTTGCAAAAGTTACCTATGGAATTTGCTGTTGAAGCGCAAAAGTTAGTTGGAATATCACTTGAAGGTAGTGTCGGTTAAGTTTCTTAACCTGCTAAAATATAGGAAAAATAATGTTTGAAATAAAGAATTTAAATGCAAGTATTCAAGATAAACAAATATTAAAGGATTTTAACCTAAAGGTTAATCCGGGCGAAGTACATGCAATAATGGGTCCAAATGGATCAGGAAAATCAACGCTAGCACATGTTTGCGCTGGTAGGGAAGAGTACGAAATATCAAGTGGCTCTGTTAGACTCGACGGTGTTAATTTACTCGATCTTGAGCCTGAGGAAAGGGCAGTCAGAGGGCTTTTCTTGGCATTTCAGTATCCTGTTGAAATACCTGGTGTAGCGTCCATGACATTTTTAAAGAGTGCGCTTTCAGCACACTATAAGTTTAATGGTAAGAAAGAGCTAACTATACCGGAATTTATGAAATTAATTAAAGAAAAATCAAACAGTCTCAATATAAGCGATGATATGATAAAAAGACCCTTAAATGTCGGTTTTTCTGGTGGTGAAAAGAAGAGAAATGAAGTTCTGCAAATGACATTATTGGAGCCTAAAATATGTATCTTAGATGAAACCGATTCTGGTTTAGATATTGATGCTTTAAGGTTAGTAGCAAATGGCGTTAATTTATTAAGATCTAAGGAGAGGTCTTTTGTTGTAATAACCCATTATCAAAGATTATTAGATTATATAGAGCCAGATTTTGTGCATATTATGGCTGATGGTAAAATCATTGAAACTGGTGATAAAAATCTAGCCCTAGATCTAGAAAAAACAGGTTATAATGATTATATCGAAAAAGATATTTAAAGATTATGACAGTTAAACCATCAAATAAAACAAGCCAAATAGATCAAGAAATCTTAAAGTTATGCAATGATAAGATTGATTCTTTTTTAGATTACAATGATGACATCTCTGTTATAAAAAGAGAAGCGTTCAAACGGTATAGCAAAAAAGGCCTTCCAAATAGATTTGAAGAAAGCTGGAAATATACAAATATTCATAAAAAATTACAGAATATTCCTGTATCCGATAAAAATTATCCAATTCCTCTCAATGTAGATAATTTTATAAATAGCTTCGATATAATGAGCAAAATAAAGAGTGACAATGATACTCTGATAGTTTTTATGGATGGCAAATTTATACCAGAGCTGTCTATGTTAGAATATAGTAAAAATGGAATGGAAATAAATTTCTTATCCCATGGTGATGTCCCGAGATGGGCGATTGAATTGATGATAAATAAGCATAATGTAAATGAGGATCCGTTATTTGATTTGAATACAATATTAATGCAAGAAGGTGTTCTTATCAACGTTAGCGCTAACGTTAAAATTGATTCAAATGTTTATATTATTCACATTGGAAATAATGATGGTTTTTTCAATTATCGTCACGTAATAAATGTTGGAAAAGATAGCCATATAAATGTAACTGAATTAAAAGTATCAAATCGAGTTAACGATGCTTTGTATACATCTTCTGTTCTGTGGAATGTAGAAGATAATGCTATTGTTAATAACGTTAAATATCAAGCCCATAATCAATCAACAGTTGGTTTTAATCAACAGTATGCGGATGTTGGCAGCGGATCTATTTTTAACAGTTTTACTATCTCATCTGGATCAAAATTATTACGAGAATCGCGTAATATAAGCTGTAATGGAGAAAATAGCGAAGTATCTATATCCGGTGTCAACTTATTAGATGGCGAAAGCCATATTGATACAACATTAGTAGTAACACATAAAGCTCCTAACTCATTAAGTAAGGAAAAGTATAAGTCAATACTTAGCGACCGTTCTAGAAGTGTTTTTCAAGGCAATATAGTTGTCGACCAAATCGCACAGAAAACTATAGCTAAACAATCCATAGACGCATTAATTTTATCGAACGACGCAGAACATGACTCTAAACCTGAATTAGAAATTTATGCCGATGATGTGCAGTGTGGTCATGGCGCTACGACTGGTCAATTAAGTGCCGATTCTTTATTTTATTTAAGAGCAAGAGGTATTGGTGAGGATGAAGCGAGAAGATTGTTGGTACATGCTTTTATAAGTGATGTAATGGAAGAAATACAGGATACAAATTTAAGAAATGTATTAAGAGATGTCATGAATAATATGCTAAACAGAGTTTCAAAGGGTAGATTAAATGTCTAATTCCAGAGAATATGATGTCAGTTTAATAAAATCAGAATTTCCTGTTTTCTCAAAAAATATATATGGAAAACAATTAGTCTATTTAGACAATGCAGCGTCTTCCCAAAAACCAAATATCGTTATTGATAAAATGGCAAATGCATATAGATATGAGTATGCAAATGTTCATCGCGGTTTGCATTATTTGTCAAATAAAGCTACGGAAAATTATGAAGATGCAAGAAAAACTGTTGCTGAATTCATTAATTCAAATCATGTAAATGAGATTGTTTTTACAAAAAATGCTACTGAGGCTCTTAATTTAGTTGCCCATTCTTATGGCGGAGAAATGTTAACCGAAGGTGATGAAATTATACTTACGATAATGGAGCATCACTCTAATATTGTTCCGTGGCATTTTTTAAGAGAAAAAAATAAAATTAAAATAAAATGGCTATCAGTCAATGATGACGGTGACATTGACCTTGATGAATTTAGGTCTTTGATAACAGATAAAACTAAACTTATCTCATTAACCCATATGTCAAATGTATTGGGAACAGTTTTGCCAATTAAAGAGATGATAGCGATAGCCCATGATAAAAACATTCCTGTAGTAGTAGACGGTACCCAGGCTATTGTTCATCACAAAGTTGACGTTCAGGATTTGGATGTAGATTTTTATGTTTTTACAGGTCATAAATTGTACGGTCCTTCCGGTATTGGGGTTCTTTATGGTAAGTCTGATTATTTAGAAAAGATGGTACCTTACCAAGGTGGAGGAGAGATGATTGAAGAAGTATATACCGATAGAGTGGTATATGGTAAGCCTCCGCAGAGGTTTGAGGCAGGAACACCAGCAATTATTCAGTCTCTTGGTTTAAAGGTGGCCATAGACTATATCAATACAATTGGTCAGGAAAAAATCTTACAACACGAAAATTTATTAAAAGATTACGCGGAAAATAAACTAAAAGATATTGATGGACTCAAGATAATAGGTAACAGCAAAACTAAGGGTGCAATTTTTTCTTTTATATTAGAAGGTATACATCCTCATGATGTTAGTACTATAATAGATCGATCAGGAGTCGCAGTAAGGGCGGGGATGCATTGTGCAGAACCACTTTTAGCAAGATATAATGTGCAGTCTACCTGCAGAGCATCCTTTGCCATGTACAATACAATAGAAGATGTTGATATTTTGTGTAACTCTTTGCTTGAGTGTAAAAAATTTTTTAGGTAAAATATATAAAATGAACGAAAATAATATATCAAACAACGATAAAACTATAGACAACGAGGCTATTGAAAAGCTTACTGAAGATATAATAGCTTCATTAAAAACTGTATATGATCCTGAAATTCCTGTTGATATATATGAATTAGGTCTCATTTATAAAGTTGACTTAGATGACAATAGCCACGTTAATATAGATATGACACTAACAGCGCCCGGATGCCCGGTAGCCGGAGAGATGCCAAAGTGGGTTGAAGATGCTGTTAGTAATGTTATTGGTGTATCAGGGGCAACCGTTACTATGGTATTTGATCCACCGTGGGATATGGTAATGATGTCTGAAGAAGCAAAAGTAGCTTTAAATATGTTATAGGAGAGGTGTATTATGTTAAGACAATTAAATAGCGTTATAACACTGACTGATGCTGCTGCTGCTAGGATTAAGTTGTTATTAGAAAAATGTAACGATCCAAAAATAAAGACTTTAAAAATAGGAATTAAAGAGGGTGGTTGTGCTGGTATGACGTATACATTAGATTATGCTGTAGCTGCTGAAAAATTAGATGAAATTATTAACGACAAAGGTGTTACAGTTCTTATTGAACCTAAAGCAGTGATGTACTTATTAGGGACTGAGATGGATTATAAAGTTGAAAAGTTAGGTTCTGGTTTTATCTTTAACAATCCTAACGAAGAGTCAGCATGTGGTTGCGGTGAATCTGTTAACATCAAGCCAGTCGAAAATATTAATTAATTTCATCTGTTATAGAATACCCAAAACCATGAATGGTTTTAATTAGTTTATGGTTGCTATTTATTTTCTTTATTGATCTTCTTAGTCTACTGACATGCACATCAACCGTTCTGTCTTCAATTAATGAATTATTATCCCAAACGGATTCTATTAGCTGTTCCCTTGAAAATACATATTTTGGCCTAGAGAGTAAAATAGATAAGATTTTATATTCTATTTTGCCAATCTTAATGAGAGAACCTCCAACGGTTACCTCTTTTGTGTTGTGGTTTATATTAATACCGCCATAAGATAGCTCGGATTCACTTTTTATATTTCTTGAACGCCTAATTAGGGATCTAACTCTAGCCATGAGCTCTAGTGGGGAGAAGGGTTTTGCCATATAATCATCAGCTCCAGCATTAAGCCCATGTGAGGTATCTATATCTTCGCCGCGAGCGCTCAATATAATTATTGGAATATTCTTTATATCTTTATTAGATCTAATTTTTCTGGTTAAGCTGATGCCAGATAATCCTGGCATCATCCAATCAATTATAATGATATCCGGTTTATTTTCCTGAATTAACTCAAATGCGTCTTCGCCGTTTAAGGCGGTTAAAGTTTTAAAGCCTTCTTTTTGTAGATGGTATGAAATCAATTCCAATTGATTGGGTTCGTCATCTGCTAATACAGCTAAATACATATTGCACTCTTAATCTATATTAAAATCTGCCTTCGGTCTGTGGTCAGGGGGCATGGATCCGTTAACAAGGAAATAAATTTGTTTTGCAATCGCGGTGGCATGATCACCTATCCTCTCAAGGTTTTTAGAAATAAAAACCATATGAGTTAGATCTTTTATCTCTTCTGGATTATCATGCATTATTGTTGTAAGTTCTTTGAAAAGACTTAAATATAAACGGTCAATATCGATGTCTTGACTCCATATCTCCATAGCTAAATCAACATCTCTTTCCATATAAGCATCTAATACATTGTGAAGTAGTTTTTGCACATGTTCACCTAGTCCAATTATATTAACGGGAAGTGTTGAAAAGTTATTATCTTCAATAATAATTAAACTTCTTCTAGATATATTCTTGGAATAATCACCAATTCTTTCCAGAATAGATGATATTTTGTGTGCAACAAGAACATTTCTTAAATCACTTGCAATTGGTGACCAGATTGCTAAAAATTCTACAACTTTTTTATTAATCTCATCTTCCAATGCATCTAATTTTTTGTCTCTATTAATAATTTTATTGAATTTATAGACATTTTTATCTGCTAATGATTGCATTGTTTCATAAAGCTGTGTTTCAGCTAAGCCACCTAGTTTCGCTATGTTGTTATTCAATGACTTTAGATCCTCATCAAAGCCAGTGTTAATATGATTATTTGTTTTCATTTTTCTCTCCTTAACCTATCTTACCTGATATGTAAGCTTCGGTCATCTCATGTTTTGGATTTGTAAATATGCTGCTAGTATCACCAAACTCTATCATTTCACCGAGGTGGAAATAAGCGGTTTTTTGAGAGAGCCTTGCTGCTTGTTGCATTGAGTGAGTTACTATCATTATTGTATACCTCTCTTTTAATTCATTTATAAGCTCTTCAATGACTGCAGTCGCTATTGGATCTAAAGCTGAACAAGGTTCGTCCATAAGTAAGATATCAGGATTAACTGCTATAGCCCTAGCAATGCATAGTCTTTGCTGTTGCCCTCCTGATAAAGATAAACCTGAAGCATCTAATCGGTCGTGAACTTCATTCCACAAGCCTGCCCTCTTAAGACTTTTCCTAACCATGTTTTCTAATTCTTCTTTATTCTTTACAGTGCCATGTATTCTAGGGCCATAGGCTACATTATCAAATATTGATTTTGGAAAAGGGTTTGGCTTTTGAAAGACCATGCCAACTTTGGCTCTTAACTCCACAACATCCATGTTTTGATTATTAATATCCTCGTTATCTATTAATATTTTTCCATTAACTTTGCATCCGTCAATCAAGTCATTCATTCTATTTATACATCTTATAAATGTTGATTTACCGCATCCAGACGGACCTATAAGTGACGTCACTTCATTAGAAGATATATTTAAATTTATACCATGAAGTGCTCTTTTTTCTCCATAATCGACTGTAATATTTTCTGTTTTCACTTTATAATCGTTTTTCATTTTACCATTTTCTCTCATATTTTTTTCTTAAATAAATAGCCAATGCATTCATCGTTATTAGAATGATAAGCAGAATTAAAATAGCGGCACTTGTTAGGGATTCAAAAGATCTTTCTGGATTATTAGCCCACATATATATTTGCGCTGGCATAACAGTTGCTTTGTCTGTAATTTTATGCGGTGTATCAACAATGAAGGCCATCATTCCTATCATTAACAAGGGAGCCGTTTCGCCTGCCGCTCTTGCTATTCCAATTATAGTTCCTGTTAGGATTCCGGGTATTGCTAAAGGTAATACGTGATGGTTAATAACTTGCAATTGCGATGCACCAACTCCATAAGCTGCTTCTCGAATAGAAGGTGGGATAGACGCAAGTGAAGCTCTTGTTGCTATTATTATTACTGGTAGCGTCATTAATGCGAGTACAATCCCACCAACCAATGGTGCCGAACGTGGCATACCAAAATATCCGATAAAAACAGCCAGTCCCAGTAACCCAAAAACGATAGAAGGAACAGCTGCAAGATTATTAATGTTGACTTCTATAAAGTCAGTCATCCTATTTTTAGGTGCGATTTCTTCTAAATATACGGCTGTCATAACTCCTATAGGAAAGCTGATAATCAATGTAACAAACATTGTTAATAGAGTCCCAGCTATCGCACCTTTTAAACCAGCAACTTCCGCTTCCCTGCTGTCGCCGTGATTAAATAGCTTCCATGCAAAGCGCTTGCTAACTCTTTTCTCATATATAAATTGATCGAGCCATTTTAACTGAAGGTTGCTAACAGTTCTGTTTTCTTCTGGTAAATTCCTGTCAATCAAACCTTTTGTTAACAGGTCAATATCATCTGAACTGGGTATGTTTATTTGTACTTTCTTCCCAATATCATTAGGGTTTTCTTTTACGTAATACTTTATAGAATCACCTGCAATTACAGATACAAGCCCGTATAGCTCTCTTTTTTCTTTTCTATCATTTACACCGGGTACCATTTCTCTTAATGAAGATTTTGCAAGAGATCTCCATGGTCCTTCTCTTAATATAGCTTCAAGGTCATTTGTGTTGTTAGGGTCTAGCAAATTTTTATCCAGATAGACATCTGTTGTTATGTGCGTTTGCGTAAAAGCAGGCAGTGAATTTAATGTAATAGATGATAATAGTGTAAATAATATTGCCATAGCTAAAGCTAACGCTGCAATACAATAAGCTTTAAATCTTTTTTCAGAGCTATATCGTTTTTTTGTTAAAGCGCTTATTTTTTTATTAGTCATACTGCTCTCTATATTTTCTTATTATGTATATTGATAAGATATTCAATCCTAAGGTAATAATAAATAGCGTAAACCCTAATGCAAAAGCTGCCAATGTTTTGGCGCTATCAAACTCTTGATCCCCTACAAGCAAAACAACTATTTGAACTGTGACTGCAGTTACAGATTCAAACGGGTTGGCGGTTAGATTTGCAGCCACACCTGCCGCCATAACAACAATCATAGTTTCTCCTATAGCTCTTGATACAGCTAATAATATAGCGCTAACGATTCCCGGTAGAGCTGCAGGTAATATAACCTTCTTAACAGTCTCTGATTTTGTTGAGCCTAATGCAGCCGAGCCTTCTCGTAGACTTTGGGGAACTGCGTTAATAACATCATCTGATAGGGATGATATTAACGGTATAATCATTATCCCCATAACAAGGCCAGCTGCTAACGCAGATTCGGATGATAATGTTAGACCGATATCAGCGCCTTTATCCCTTAGGAATGGAGCAACAGTTAGAGCTGCAAAAAAACCGTAAACTACCGTCGGAATTCCAGCTAATATTTCTAATGCAGGCTTTGCTATCGAACGTAAAGTATTTGATGCATATTCTGAAAGATAGACAGCAGTCATGAGACCAATTGGGACCGCTACAACCATTGCTATAACGGTGATCATGAGAGTACCAGCAAATAATGGAACGGCGCCAAATAAACCTTCGTTAGCTACTTGATCTGCTCTTAAAGCTATCTGTGGGCTCCATTTTAATCCGAATAAAAAGTCTGCTATATTTATAATTTCAAAAAACCGTATTGTTTCCACTACAAGAGATAAAATAATTCCAACTGTTGTTAGAATGGCGATTAAGGAAGCAAGTATCATTATTGATTTAACTATGACTTCAACATTAAACCTTGCATTAAATCTTATCGTTATTTTTTTTCTTGCATATAAGAAAGCTGCTGCTGATCCTAGGCATGATAATATAATATATATTTTTTTTGAAACAGTTTGGATATATAAATAATAGTCAGATATATAGTTAACCTCTTCACTTAAGTTACCTGCGATTAAAACGCCATTTGAGAGAGCTATAACTTGAGATTTTAATATTTTTAACTCATCAATACCTAATTGACCAAAAATATAAATTATTTTAATTGTTAGAAGTTCATCAATAATATTTGGTGAAATAACAATCCAAAGAGATAAAAAAATTATCGATGGTAGGATTAGGTATAAAGATATAAAAGCACCGTGATAGGTGTCTTTTGAATGTTGTTTTTCTGTTGATGTGGATGTTTTGTTTTTTATAAAATTTCTTCCATAGAAATACGAAGAAATTGAAAGAAGCATAATTATAATCATGTATATGTTTATTATGCTCATCTATAAAACCTATAATTAATTTATTATAAAAATATTCTCCTGTTTAATATTTAAACAGGAGAATATATCAAGATGAAAAAAAGCTATTACATCTCTAATTTAGGCATATTTTTTGCAGCTGAACTATATTTAGCTCGGTCTGCAGCAGGAAGAGGGATTAGGCCTTTGTCAACCAAATAACCTTCTTCTCCATACGCATCTTCACTTGTAAATTCTTGTGCAAAGCCTTTTAGACCTGGCACAACACCAATATGCGCTTTCTTAACATAGAAGAACAATGAACGCGATATTGTGTATTCACCGGCAGCAATATTTTCAAAAGTTGGTTCAACGTCATCAACGATAGCTCCCTTAATTTTATCGGAGTTTTGGTCAAGGAAACTGTAACCAAAAATACCAATTGCATCTGGATTTGCATCGAGTTTTGATACCATTAGATTGTCATTTTCGCCTGCATCTATCCACCCGCCATCTTCACGAAGACCGTGAACCGTAGCTTTCCAAGCACTGCTGTCTGTTATCTTAAGTGCACCAAGGCATTTGAATGATTTTGACCCACCTTCCATTGCTAACTCTGCGAACGCATCTCTAGTACCAGAAGTTGGTGGAGGGCCTAATACTTCAATTTTAACCGCTGGAAGCGATGACCTGATGTCACTCCATTTAATGTTTGGGTTAGAAATTAAATCGCATGAATCATCTGTTGATTTAGGACCTGGAACAACAGCCGCTACAGCAGAAAAAATTTCACCTAGTGTTAGATTAAGCTGTGGAGCAGAGTTTGCATTAGCTATCACGATGCCATCATAGCCAATAACAAATTCAGTCATATCAATACCATTTCCTTGGCATTTTTCGAATTCTGAAGATTTGATTCTTCTTGATGCATTTGTTATATCTGGATGCTCAAGTCCAATACCAGCACAAAATAATTTCAACCCACCTCCGGTACCAGTTGATTCTACGACAGGTGTTCTAATACCGTAAGCTCTTCCAAACTCTTCTGCAACAGATGCAGAAAAAGGAAAAACGGTTGATGAACCAACTATTGAGATTTGCTCTCTAGCTTCTGTATTCATCCCAGATGACAAAAGCATAGATAATACTATCGCACCGAATGTTAATTTATTAAAGTGTTTCATTTACGTCTCCATTGTTAATATTAAACTTCGCACTGATACCGACCTTCACTATCAATTGCTTGGTTAACATATGCATCGGATATTTTTAGAATGTGTGACAAAAATGTGACAAAAATGTGACAAGTTATTTTGCAGTCAACTTATACACGGAAGATTTATAGAGAAAGTTGTTTTTTTATTAGGTGTACTTTCTATAAATAGCTCACCGTCATGCCTATACATTATATGCTTTACTATCGCAAGCCCTAGACCTGTCCCTCCAACTGTTCTGGAGCGATCTTTATCAACTCGATAAAATCTTTCAGTTAATCTCGGTAAGTGTTCTTCTGAAACACCTGTTCCTTCGTTTGAAATGCTTATTGTTATTGTATTAAGTTTGTTATCATTTTTTTTATAACTAACATCTATAGAAATCGTCTTATTCTCAGGGGAGTATTTGATTGCATTGTCTATTAAATTATTAAATACCTGTGTTATCTCATCGAAGTCACCTCTGATTTTATATTTAAAGGTATTTTTTGATTCTGTATTCAATTTAACTTCTATCCTTTTCTCTTTAAGTCTTATCTCCATAGTTGATAGAACTATATTTAAATTTTCTAGAATATCTATCTCATCTACCGGTTTTATATAAGCGTTAATTTCAAGTTTAGATAATGACAGTAGGTCATCTAATATGCGAGACATCCGATTAGCTTCGTCTTGCATAATCTTTAAAAAATGATTGGATTTATCTTTTGGAACTTCTTGTGTTTGTAGTGTCTCTATGAATCCGATAATGCTTGTTAACGGAGATCTTAATTCATGGCTAACATTAGCAATAAACTCTTTCCTCACGTTTTCAAAAGCTTCTCTTTGACTGTAATCAGCAATTTTTAATGCGGTAGCTTTTTCCGTTAAAGGGATAATGGTAATTACGTATGTTTGTATGGTATTGCCTTGATGGATGTACTCGAATATTTTTGGTTTTTTTTCAATATTTATTAAATCAATTAGCTGGGGTGCTCTTATAAAATTATATATAGGATTGGATAATATCCTTTCACCAAAATAAGATAGAGCCTTTGGGTTTGCGTACATTACATTAGCATCTAAATCTAATAAAATAAGACCTTCATCTAATTCTTTTGATATTATCTCAATGTCAACAGGACTCGTCAACTGAATAATCCTTTTATAATTTTTTATTGCACTCTAAATACTAAAGATTTTTAAAGTTAGCATACTTTTGAATAAAATTAAATCTTGCTTCGGGTTTATTTCCCATTAATTCTTCAACAGCCTGTATATTATCCTCGTCTTCGTACATGTTAATATCAATTAACAGCAGTTCTCTTTTTTCAGGGTCCATTGTAGTTTCTTTTAATTGAGCCGGCATCATCTCTCCTAACCCTTTAAACCTAGAGACGTCAATTTTTGATTTATTGTTGAATTGTTTTTTTATAATTTCTTCCCTATCTATCTCATCTTTTGCATATATTACTTTACCTCCTTGTGATAATTTAAATAGAGGTGGAACAGCAAGATAAAGATGTTTGTTTTCAATTAGTTGTTTCATTTCTTTGAAAAAAAATGTCATAAGTAATGCTGAAATATGAGCGCCATCTACATCTGCATCTGTCATAATAATAATCTTTTCATACCTTAGATTATCTTCAATGTAATACTCACCGCTTCCGCATCCCAATGCTAAAACTAGGTCTGATAATTGTTGATTTTGGTTGTATTTTTGTGAAGAAGCATTTGCAACATTCAATATTTTTCCTCTTAGAGGCAAGATAGCTTGATTTTTTCTATTTCTTGCTTGCTTTGCTGATCCTCCTGCAGAATCTCCTTCTACTATAAACAGCTCTGTCCCTTCCGGAGAATTGTTTGAACAATCTGATAATTTTCCTGGAAGTCTTAATTTTTTAGTAGCTGATTTTCTGCTTATTTCACGTTCATTTTTTCTTTTTATACGCTCCTCTGCTATATTGGTCAGCCATTCTAGGAGCCTCAAAGAGTCCTTAGGTGACTGAACAAGCCAGTGATCTATATGATCACCAACAATTTTATCTACAAGCTTATAAGCGTCTTGGGATGCAAGTTTTTCTTTTGTTTGCCCTTGAAATTCTGGCTCGTTTATAAATATGGATAGTATCCCTGAAGTTGAGCTAACAATATCATCTAGGGTCAGTAGCTGAGATCTTTTGTAGCTTATAAGGTCGCCGTATTTTTTAAGACCCTTTAAAAGAACATTTTTTAATGAATTTTCATGTGTTCCGCCATTTATTGTAGGTATTGTGTTGCAAAAAGATTTAATTGTACCTGATTGCCTTTCAAGCCATACTATTGACCATTCAACACTATATTGACTTTCATTTTTATGCTTGCCGTGGAATATGCTGTTTATTATTTTTTCATCATTAGCGTATGTTTTTTCGATATAATCATTTAGCCCATTGGGAAAATGAATAATTTCTTCTTTTGGAATGCTGTCATCAATTGAATCGGATTTGTTTTTCCAATTTATTTTAATTCCAGCAAAAAGATAAGCTTTGGATTTGGTTGCTTCGTATATTACAGAAGGATCAAAGACTGTGGTTTCTTTGAAAATTTCTTTATCTGGGACAAACCTAATGGTAGTTCCTCTTTTTTTAGATGCCTTTCCTATGCAAACAAGTTTTGATAAAGGAATTCCTTTTGAATATTCTTGATAATATGTTTTTCCATCTCGAGTTACCGTTACTTCTAAGTGCTCAGATAAAGCATTAACAACTGATATTCCTACTCCATGAAGGCCACCGGATGTTTGATAACTGTTTGAATTAAATTTTCCGCCGGCATGTAAAGTAGTAAATATAACCTCAAGTGCCGTTTGGTCTGGTTTTTTTGGATGAGGGTCTATCGGTATGCCTCTTCCGTTATCTGATACTGAAACGCTGTTATCTTTTTCAATAGTTATTTCAATTAAATCGGCGTGGCCAGACACAACCTCATCCATGCAATTATCAATAACTTCGGAGAACAAGTGGTGAAGAGATTTTTTATCTGTTCCGCCAATATACATACCTGGACGCATACGTACAGGCTCTAGCCCTTCAAGTATTTCGATACTCGTTGCATTATATTCATTTTTTTTATTATTTTTTATATTTTTTATTGATTTTGTTTTATTTTGAGGAACTACTAGGTCTTTCCGATCTGTAATGGATTGTTCATCAGTGTTTAAAATATCAAAAAGATCACTTGTCATACTAATATCTTTACTTAAATTTTCGAATCAAAATAAATTCTTATTATAATATGAATTATCTAATAATTAGATAATTAGATAATATTTTTTTAGTTAAGTAAAAATTTTTAGATATTTAATTTAGTTAAAAATAAAGGGGGCTTAGACTAACCCCCTTTATTATGCGTTTTTAATATAATTTAAATCAAACACTATAATACATATCAAACTCAACTGGGTGAGGGGTGTGTTCGTATCTAATAACGTCTTCCATCTTTAATTGAATGTATGCATCAATTTGGTCTTTTGAAAAGACTCCACCCTTTAACAGATAGTCATGGTCAGCCGACAAGCTTGACAAGGCTTCTCTTAAATTCGCGCATACTGTTGGTATTTTTTTCAACTCTACTTCTGGTAATTCATATAAATCCATATCCATTGGTGATCCTGGATCTATCTTGTTTGCTATCCCATCAAGGCCAGCCATTAACATAGCTGAGAAAGCAAGATAAGGATTTGCAGTAGGATCAGGAAAGCGTATTTCTACACGTTTTGAACTTGGAGAGCTGCCGAATGGTATGCGACATGATGCTGATCTGTTTCGTGCAGAATAAGCCAACAATACAGGGGCTTCAAATCCTGGTACTAATCTTTTGTAAGAGTTAGTCGATGGGTTTGTGAATGCATTTAATGATTTTGCGTGTTTTATTATACCACCAATATAATATAACGCTATATCAGAAAGTCCAGCATACTTGTCTCCAGCAAAAATTGGTTTTCCATCTTTCCAGATAGATTGATGCACATGCATTCCGCTGCCATTGTCTCCGTAGACAGGCTTAGGCATGAATGTTGCTGTTTTTCCATAAGCATTTGCCACCTGATGAACTACATATTTATATATCTGTTGTCCATCCGCTATCTTTGTAAGATCGTCAAATTTAATTCCAAGTTCATGCTGAGCTGCACCAACTTCGTGATGGTGTTTTTCAGTTGTAACACCCATATCAGATAAAACACTTAACATTTCAGACCGTATATCTTGTGCCGAATCAATTGGTGGTACAGGGAAGTATCCCCCTTTAGTTCTTGGTCTATGACCAAGATTACCCATTTCATACTCTGTTGCGCTGTTGGTAGGCAATTCTGTACAATCAACTTCAAAACCTGTTTGATAAGGGTCTGTTGCAAATTTTACGTCGTCAAAGATAAAAAATTCTGCTTCAGGGCCGAATGATGCAGTGTCACCAATACCGGTAGACTTTAGGTAACTTTCAGCTCTTTTTGCAGTCATTCTTGGGTCACGTTCGTAGCCTTCGCCACTTACAGGATCAAGTATGTCACAAAAAATCGCTAATGTTGATTGGGCAAAAAATGGGTCAATATGCGATGTATCTGGTTCTGGCATTAACGTCATATCCGATTCATTTATTGCTTTCCAGCCTGCTATAGATGATCCGTCAAACATAACCCCATCTGCAAATGCATCTTCATCCATTAATTTAGAATCCATTGTTAGATGTTGCATTTTTCCTCTTGTGTCAGTAAACCTTAAGTCAACAAACTTGATGTCTTCGTCTTTAATTTTTTTAATTAATTCACTTACTTTAGTCATTTATTCACAACTCCTTATTGTTAATTAGTGATCTTAGATTTTTTATATAGCGTCTTCGCCTGTCTCTCCGGTACGAATTCTTATAACTTCCTCAACGTTCGTTACAAAGATTTTTCCGTCTCCTATTTTTCCAGTAAATGCTGATAATTTAATTGTATCCACAACCTTTGATGCTAAATTGTCGTTAACAATTATATCAATTTTAATCTTAGGTAAGAAATCAATTATATATTCTGCCCCTCTGTATAATTCAGTATGACCTTTTTGCCTTCCAAAACCTTTAGTTTCAGTAACCGTCATTCCTTCTATCCCTATTCCTTGGAGAGCTTCCTTTACCTCATCAAGCTTAAAGGGTTTTATGATTGCTTCAATTTTTTTCATTTTGTCCTCGTGTGCATTATATATATATAATTAGTATGCATGTTTTATGCCAACAAGGTGAATTTATTGATAAAATATTGTTTTAATGTAATATATTTAATTAAACTAAAATAATATAGTTTATGCAATGCTGTAATAATGCTTAAAAATTAATCGTTTTACCGATTTTACGCCTATTGAATAGGCAATAAATCTTTCAATATAAATATAAATTTTATCATAGATGTAATATTTTATAGAAACGGTCAACTATTTTTTGTCTACGATATTGCTATGGATGTTAAAATTGATAATTTTTTAATATTATAATGTACAAATGTTTTTTAATCGTTTATTCAAAATACATTAAAATTTTTATTTATAACAAATAGTGTTATATAAGATATAATTTTACACGTTGTGCGGGCGTGGCGGAATTGGTAGACGCGCTAGATTTAGGTTCTAGTTTCTAACGGAGTGGGGGTTCGAGTCCCTTCGCCCGCACCAAATAATAAATACAAACAATTGGATGTCACAATATGAATGTCACAGAAATAACCTCAAAAGGTCTATCTAGAGAGCTTAAAATTGAAATTAAAAAAGATATTATTCATAATAAGTTAATGGATCGATTAGAAGAATTAAAAAAGACGATCCAATTAAAAGGCTTTAGACCAGGTAAAGTTCCTATCTCACACTTAAAAAAAACATTTACAAACCGAATAATGCCAGAGGTTGTGGAAGAAATTGTTAGAGAATCATCAACTAAAGCTGTTGATGATAGAAAAGAAAAAGTTGCAATGCAACCAGAAATTATTTTTGGCAAAGGTGATGATAAAGAGGGAAATAATGAAGAGATAGCTCTAGTAATTAAAGGAGAGAGCGATCTCATCTATAGTCTTAAATACGAGATATTACCTGAAATAAAAAGTCCTAACTTCACTGATATTTCCATAGAAAAGCTAGTTGCATCTGTAACAAAAAAAGACATAGATGAATCTTTAGAAAACATCAGAAAAGAACAAAAAACATTTTCTTCAAAGAAACCTACAGAAAAAGCTTCTAACGGAGATCAAGTTTCCATTGACTTTATTGGTAAGATCGATGGCGAACCTTTTGAGGGAGGTTCCGCTACTGATGCTCCACTTGTTTTAGGGAGTGGTACATTTATTCCTGGATTCGAGGAACAACTTGTCGGAACAAAAATAGGTCAGGATGTTAAAATTGATATCAAGTTTCCGGATGATTATCAGGCTAAACATTTAGCTGGTAAGCAAGCAATATTCGAATCTGTGGTTAAAAAGATAGAACAGCCATCGGAAACTAAATTAGACGATGAATTTGCAAAGAACATTGGATTCGAGAATCTTGAAAAACTAAAAGAAGCTGTTAGTTCTCAGATTGAAAGAGATTTTGAAGAAGCTTCTAAGTCAAAATTAAAGAAATCTCTATTAGATGAGCTTGATGAAATTCTCGATTTTCCTCTTCCTACAACCATGCAAGAGTCGGAGTTCAAGAACTTATGGGCATCTTTTAAGGGTGATATAGAACAATCTGGTAAGAAATTTGAAGATGTTGTCAAAGATGAAGAGAAAACTGAAAAAGAATATAGGGCAATTTCAGACAGAAGAGTTAGACTCGGGTTATTTTTAAGTCAAGTGGCGGAAGAAAATAAGATTACTGTATCTGATGATGAGGTTAATAAGGTGGTGTTGGAGAAAACTAGAGAATTTCCAGGTCAAGAATCGGAAGTTTTAAAGTATTATCAAGAAAATCCAAATGCAATGAATCAAATTAGAGGTCCTATTGCTGAAGATAAAGTGATAAATTTTATAATAGAGCTTGTAAAGATTAAAGAAAAGAAGGTTACGAGAGACGTGCTCTTTGAGCATGACCACGATCATGACCACGATCATGATCACGATCATTCCAAGGAACAAAGCCCTAAAACAAAAAAAGCAACAAAAGTAACAAAAGAAAAAGTAGTTGCAAAAAAAACTTCTGCTAAAAAAGAAGAAAAGAAATAAGTTGTTAACTTAAAGTTGTATAATTGGATATAAATTGATTTTAAAAGGATATTGTTATGGTTAATGGTGAAAATTTAAATATGAATTTAGTTCCTATGGTTGTGGAGCAATCTAATAGAGGTGAACGTGCCTATGATATATTTTCTAGATTACTGAAGGAGAGAATTATTTTTATTACCGGTGCAATTGATGATAATATTTCTACATTAGTTACAGCGCAACTTCTTTTTTTAGAAGCTGAGAATCCAAAAAAAGAGATTTCCATATACATTAATTCACCTGGAGGTGTTGTGACTTCTGGTCTAGCTATATATGACACAATACAATTTATTCGTCCGCCAGTTTCAACTTTATGTATTGGGCAAGCTGCTTCAATGGGGTCATTATTACTGGCTGCCGGAAAAAAAGGTTTAAGATTTTCACTTCCGCATTCAAGGATTATGGTTCACCAACCATCTGGAGGTTTTTCAGGCCAAGCAAGTGATATAGAGAGACATGCTCTTGATATAATTAAGATTAAAAAAAGATTGAATGAACTGTATGTCAAACATACAGGCCAAGAATACAAAACTATAGAATCAACGCTAGATAGAGACCATTTTATGGATGCTGTAGAGGCTAAAGCATTCGGTTTAATTGATGAGGTTATTGAAACTAGGCCTGCTGATGAAATCAAGGTCACTGGTAAGGATTGAAAAATAATCAAATTTAATTAAGGTTGTTATCTTGTTATTAATAATTATTGGTTTTATATAAGTTTAACAAGATAATATAAATTAGTAAGATCAAGTTTTAGACGGAGATTATCAAATGAGTAAAGTTGGCGCTGGTACAGGTGAGACAAACAATACGCTTTACTGTTCTTTTTGTGGAAAAAGTCAACACGAAGTTAGAAAGTTGATAGCTGGACCCAGTGTCTTTATCTGCGACGAATGTGTTGATCTTTGTACTGATATAATCAAAGAAGAAAACAAGTCATCATTAGTTAAAAAGACAGAAGGAGTTCCCACTCCTACTGAAATATTTGATGTTCTTAACGACTATGTAATTGGGCAAGATTACGCAAAGAAGGTTCTTTCGGTTGCTGTTCACAATCATTATAAAAGATTATCGGAAAGCGATAAAAATAGTGATATAGAATTGGCAAAATCAAATATTTTAATATTAGGGCCAACAGGAAGCGGAAAGACGTTATTGGCACAAACTTTAGCCAGAATATTAGATGTGCCTTTTACTATGGCAGACGCAACAACTTTAACAGAAGCGGGTTATGTTGGTGAGGATGTTGAAAATATTATCCTAAAATTACTACAAGCAGCAGATTATAATGTCGAAAAAGCTCAAAAAGGGATAGTTTACATCGATGAGGTTGATAAAATAAGCCGAAAATCTGAAAATCCATCTATAACAAGAGATGTTTCAGGTGAGGGAGTTCAGCAGGCATTGTTAAAGATTATGGAAGGTACTATTGCAAGTGTTCCTCCGCAAGGCGGAAGAAAACATCCACAACAGGAATTTCTTCAAATTGACACAACAAATATTCTATTTATTTGTGGTGGAGCTTTTGCTGGCTTAGAAAAGATTATCAGCCAAAGAAGCAGGGATACCTCAATCGGCTTTGGAGCCAAGGTTGATGTAGAAGATCAGAAATCTATGGGTGAATTATTAAAGAAAATAGAGCCTGAAGATTTATTAAAGTTTGGCTTAATACCAGAATTTGTCGGAAGATTACCAATTCTTGCTACATTAGAAGATTTAGACGAAACTGCTCTAATTAAAATTCTTAAAGAACCAAAAAATGCCCTCATTAAACAATATAGCAAACTTTTTGATATGGAGAACGTTAATCTAACCTTCTCTGAAGATGCAATGCAAGCTATAGCAAAAAAAGCAATAGAACGTAAAACAGGCGCAAGAGGACTAAGGTCTATTCTAGAATCTATTCTGTTAGATACAATGTTTGATCTTCCTGGCTTAGATGGGGTAGAAGAAGTTGTTGTTTCTAATGAGGTTGTTGAAGGTAAAGCACGTCCTCTTTATATATATTCAGAGAGATCTGATGACGTTGGAAGTTCTGCATAGTTAGATAATAATAAAAAATACAGTTCATTTCTTATATTAGCCCTTGAAACTAAATCAATTACACTCCAATTTATATATATACTTAAATATAATCATTATACTTGATTGTAATAAATTTTATTAGGATAAACAGATGAATACAAATGAAGATAAAGATCTAGAAAATATCGATGATATTTACCCTCTGCTACCATTAAGAGATATTGTCGTTTATCCAAATATGATTGTTCCGCTTTTTGTAGGTAGGGAAAAGTCTATATTAGCACTTGAAGAGGTCATGAAAGAGGATAAGTGTCTTATTCTCGTTGCACAAAAAGATTCTGCAAATGAAAATCCAACAAAAGACGATATCTACGAAATAGGAACTATAGCAACCGTATTGCAACTGTTAAAACTTCCAGACAATACTGTTAAGGTATTGGTAGAAGGGTCAAGTAGAGCTAAGATCAAAAGATATTTAGACACGGATAATTTTTATCAAGTTGAAGCCGAGTTAATAGACGATGACACCATTGATTCTAAAGAACTGACCGCATTGGCTCGTACAACTCTATCTCAATTTGAATCTTATGTTAAATTAAACAGAAAAATACCTTCAGAAACATATAAAACCGTATCTAAAATTGAAGATTATTCTAAGTTAGCTGATACAATAGCATCAAATTTAGAAATAAACTTGTCAGATAAACAAAAGATATTAGAGACCCATTCTATTAAAGAAAGGTTGGAGCTAGTTTATGCATTTATTGATGGTGAAATAGATGTATTGCAAACTGAAAAAAGAATAAGAGGGCGCGTTAAGCGTCAAATGGAAAAGACTCAACGTGAGTATTACCTAAACGAGCAAATGAAGGCCATACAAAAAGAATTAGGAAAAGATACTGAAGATGCATCCGATGAATTGGATGAATTGGAAACAAAATTACTAAAATTAAAGCTCTCTAAAGAAGCAAGAGAGAAAACTAATTCAGAATTAAAAAAATTACGTCAAATGAGTCCAATGTCTGCAGAAGCAGCTGTTGTTAGAAATTATCTGGATTGGATTACTTCAATACCGTGGAGCACTAAAGGAAAATTTAAAAAAGAAATATCTTATTCAGAAAAAGTGCTTGATGAAGACCATTATGGGCTTGAGAAGGTTAAAGAGAGAATTATTGAATATATAGCCGTCCAAAAAAGGACAAATAAATTAAAAGGGCCAATATTATGCCTTGTTGGACCTCCTGGGGTTGGTAAAACATCTCTTGGAAAGTCAATTGCCCAAGCAACCGGCAGAGAGTTTGTGAGGGTTAGTTTAGGCGGTGTGAGAGATGAAGCTGAAATAAGGGGGCACAGAAGAACTTATATTGGTTCAATGCCAGGTAGAATAATACAATCTATGAAAAAAGTTAAATCGAATAATCCGCTTTTTTTGCTTGATGAAATAGATAAGATGGGTTCAGACTCAAGGGGTGATCCTTCTTCAGCCCTATTAGAAGTCTTAGATCCAGAGCAAAATAATTCTTTTAATGATCATTACTTAGAATTAGATTATGACCTTTCTGACGTAATGTTCGTAACCACTGCAAATACACTTAATATTCCACCAGCATTAATGGATAGAATGGAAATTATTAGGATTGCCGGTTACACCGAGGATGAAAAATTACAGATATCAAAAAAACATCTAATGCCAAAGGTTATGAATCAGCATGGTTTAAAGGCATCTGAATTGTCAATAAGCGATGATGCTGTTTTAGAAATTATAAGACGCTATACAAAGGAAGCTGGTGTGAGAAGTCTTGAAAGAGAATTATCAAAATTAGCCAGAAAAACAATTAAAGAGATACTTTCTAAAAAATTTAGCAAATTAAAAGTTACTACTGAAAATCTAGCTGATTACCTTGGTGTCTTTAAGTACAGGTATGGAGAAGCTGAAGGTGCAGATCAAATTGGAATAGTTACGGGTTTAGCTTGGACTGAATATGGTGGTGAATTACTTACCATTGAAGGTGCAATGATGGTTGGCAAGGGAAAGATGACCATAACAGGAAATTTAAGAGACGTTATGAAAGAATCAATTTCAGCCGCCGCATCATATGTAAAATCTAACGCTGTAAAATATGGAATAAAGCCTCCTTTATTTGACAAAAGAGATATTCATGTTCATGTGCCAGAGGGAGCTACCCCAAAAGACGGTCCATCTGCTGGTGTTGCAATGGCTACAGCTATTATATCAGTCATGACACAGATTCCTGTAAGAAAAGACATAGCAATGACAGGAGAGATAACTTTACGTGGACGCGTGCTTCCGATAGGTGGGTTAAAGGAAAAGTTACTGGCTGCGCTTAGAGGTGGAATTAAAACAGTATTTATTCCTCAAGACAATGTGAAGGATCTTACGGATATACCAGATGTCGTCAAATTAGGTTTAGAGATTATTCCTGTTTCAATGGTTGATGAAGTCTTAGCAAAAGCATTAGTTGCAGAACCTAAGGCAATTGAATGGAATCAAGAAGATATTGAAGCTCATGACGCATCAATGCAAGGGCCTTCTACTAAGCCTTCTCCAACAATTGCACATTAGTAAGATAAAAAATTGATTCTAAATTTATGGCAATTAGGCTGCTGATTGCATAGGTTTTTTAGTAATTTTAGCTGTTTTACATCTAATTTAACGTTTATTTGATAAAATATGCTGATTTTGTTTGTTTTTTTTGATTAGTTCTGTAGGAATCGTTATTATAACTTAATTGAAAAACTCTTTTATTAATTCACACTATTAGGTGTGCATTAAAAACGAAAGGATAAAAGATGAATAAAAACGATCTAATAGCAAGTGTAGCAACAGCAGCAGGAATATCAAAGACCGATGCTTCTAACGCAGTAGACGGAGTTCTAAGTTCTATCAGCTCAGCTTTGAGTGGCGGAGATGACGTACGTCTTGTTGGTTTCGGAACATTTTCAGTTGCAAGTCGTGCAGCAACAACTGGAAGAAATCCTCGTACAGGTGAAGCAATTCAAATTAAAGCTTCAAAGAACCCTAAATTTAAAGCTGGTAAAGCTCTAAAAGAAGCTGTTAATTAATCTTATTAGATTAAATTAATATGTTTTTTTTAGATTTTTTTTAGTTTATTTACGTGCGTTAAATTAAATGTTTAACGCACGTAATTTTTTTAGTGTATTTTTTTTATTTTGTTGTTATAAAACATTACCTTTATTTATGAGGGCGGTTAGCTCAGTTGGGAGAGCATCTCGTTTACACCGAGAGGGTCGGCAGTTCGAGCCTGTCACCGCCTACCATTATGGGGATGTAGCTCAGTTGGTTAGAGCGCCGGCCTGTCACGCCGGAGGTCGCGGGTTCGAGTCCCGTCATTCCCGCCATTAAAAAATGGCAGAAACGTTGGCTTTCCAAGGAAAATAAGGTTTAATTCCAAACAATAGATTTAGTGATTTTTTGGCTATTTTGGCAATATTGACGTTTTTTTAGCACTTAAATTGACGTTTTTGCTTTTTTAGGCACAATATATCCTCCAAAAAAGAGGGTATTTAAAATTTCAAAATTGAGGTTTTTTTCTATGTTATTTTAATGTGCTTCGAACCTCGCATAAATTATGGTCTTTTAACAAAGATATTTAATTATGCTAAATTCGAATCTTACGTTTTTTAAAACGTTTAGAAAAATAA
>MEHZ011591486.1_pt1 | contig 39550 bp, 18 predicted proteins | sample 897221 | NCBI WGS metagenome assembly MEHZ01 (sample SAMN05514161, study PRJNA337945) | marine metagenome | isolation source: marine surface water | place: Arctic Ocean | collected 2007-12-13 | reverse complement strand
TATGTTGTGTTTTTCGACTGCCAACAATGCAATCTATATCAACCAGTGAGCCCAATTTGTTTGGTGGCTTCCTACCTCTGGGTAGTCGATCAATATGTACGTGTGCTTCTATACGAGAGCTTTTTCCACAGCGGTATTACTAAACTGGCCCGCCAACCTTATGTGTTGGAATGTTTTGCCTGTATGTGTTGTTCTAGAAGTGCCTGTTTTAGTTTATCTGATCCGCCAACTCTAACATTAATGATACCATTGTAGTAATCATCTGTTTCAAGTACACGTCTGTCAAATTGCTCTCTTGCCTCAATGTAGGACATTTCGCCCCTACCTTTACATAGGTATAATATTTCTCTTGTAAACTTATCTTCGCCTAGTGATGCTACGTCTGCGTTTAGTCTATCTGAACTACCGTAGTATGTTCTCCAATCGCTTTCTTTGTAACCTCGTCTTTTATTTTTTCTGCCTTTGAGCGGTGGCTTAGTAGTTTTAAACTTCGCTAGTTTTTTGCCTATGTATTTTTGGCTTGTAACGGTATTAGTGATAAGGTAAACAAATCCTTCATACTCATCTGGTATATTGTCAATTGTTTTCCCTTTATAAATCCATTGCATACAGTATATACCGTAGCTTTAGTTGTCACCTTCGTCGTTGTGGTTTTTCAACCGTTTATTCTGATGAAGCGTATGTATTTCGTCCATACGTATCTTTGCAAGCCGCCTAATTTCTCTTAGGCAACGCCTTGCTGACTGATGAGTCCTAACTGAGTTTCTTGAATCAAATTTTTCATTTTCTTTAAAATATGCAAGATACATCTTGGTTAGTTTATCATGTGTGTCATCTTCAATCATAATATACCGCCTCTAATTTAATTGGATTGTCACCACTTGCATAACCTGCAACTTTTGTAGTACAATCCCCACTTATGCCTTTTAATAACGCTCTTTCAAGTTGTGCTTGCCTATATGTTAAATCGTGATTTATTTCTTTAACTATGTCGCTAGCCATAAGTCCTTTAACAGTCTGCAATGCAATAATGCCTTGTCCTACTGCTGGTACAATGTGTAATTGTGTCCATTCTCGATCTATATCTAATGCTTCTAATCCTGCCTGTGCAAGTATTATAGCATCATATTCGCCGTTGTCAAGTTTATTCAACCTAGTATCGATATTTCCCCTAATAGGTAGTATTTCGCTGTTAGGATATAGTTGTGCTAATTGTGCTTTACGTCTCGGACTACTGGTGCCTATTTTACACCCGTCAAATATATTGCCTAATATTACATCATGCGGGCTGTTTCTTTTTAGTACAGCACTAATTTCTAATAACGGATGCTCTACATCACCTGGCATGTCTTTAAGACTATGTACAGCAACGTCTACTTCTCCGGTTAATAGTGCTTGTTCAATTGCACTACAAAACACACCTTTTCCGCCTATTTCGTGTATAGGTGTATCAGGATGTAAATCTCCTGCTGTTTTAATAACAACAACCTTTGTGTCGCAAGAAAGTTCATTGCATACTTGTTCTGCGTATGCTAATGCAAGTTTACTGCCTCTAACACCTATCCTAAGAAGCATAATGTTGTCTAACCATTTGTACAAAAAGTTTTACATTCCTTGTAGGAGTTGTCTTTCCAATACCATGGCCTAATCCACAAACCCACCCGGTTGTGTCAACACCATCTAGTGTTTGTAACCATTTCTTTATTACATGTTCAACAACTGCGGTTGAGTTTTCCAACAATATTGCTTCGTCAAAGTTTCCTTGAACAAACCCATTTGTATGTGTTCTTAATGTCTTTGCTAGATCTTGTGTAGTATCAATTCCAATACCTGCCCAATTCATTTGTGTTACTTTAGGCAAACTATTTGTAGGTAACCCGCGAGTATAATACCCAACATTGTTAATTTCTGTAATTGTTTCTAGTAGTGGCAAGTATGTATTTTCGTAATAGCTTTTACTAATGTTTTCTAGGCCACTATCAAATATCATAACAACTTCAGCATCTGATGCAAGTTGCTTTCTAATACTTGCTTTTAATAACGGAATAATAACTTCTTTAAGATACATTGTTTTAAAATCTGTACTTACTTTGTTATTGCCTAGTGCATAATTTAACATACTCCAAGGCCCGCCAACAAATCCAATTAAACTTTTATTAGAAGGTAAAACTTCTCTAGTTGTTTTAAGTGCCGCACTTTGAAAAGAAATATGATCCATAGCTTTATCAATATCAGTGTAGTCTTTCCAATTGTCTTCGTTAAGATGTATTCCAAACTTAGGACCTGGATCAAACTTTAACGGAAGGCCTAACCCTTCTAAGTGCCATAGTATATCACTAAACAATATAGCAACGTCAAAGTCAAACTCGTCAATTGGCAACATTGCAACTTGTGATGCAACTTTAGGAAGTTTACACATTTGTTCAAATGTAAACTTTTCTTTCAATTCCATATAAGACGGTTGATATCTTCCAGCTTGTCTCATCATCCAAATTGGAGGACAGGATTGAGGTACTCTGTTTAATGCATTGCTGAAGTTTATATTTGTCATTCTTCGTACACTTCAATGTCATTTTCGTAACTAGTATACCCGTTTTCTTTTACAACTCTTAATACGTTGTTAACCCTGCCAATTAATTCATCCTTGTGCGATATTAAGAAAACATTCTTGCCTCCTTCACGACCCATCTTCTTAAGAACAGCAAGTGAACCTTCAACTCCTGCTGTATCCATTCCGCTGTCAATCAGCTCGTCTATAAACATTAGGTTAATTTTTTGATATAAACTTTCCCACACATCGCGGAATGCAAAGCTCATACCAAGTATAAGTCTGTTACGTTCGCCTCTTGATAAGTTGTCAAAATCTAAGTCTTGACCAAGTTGTGTAATTTCTACGTTTAAGTCGTTTTGGAAAACAACTAAATGCGGAAGCCCTAGCTTATCTAAATAATATGTAAGTCTGTGGTTTAAGTATGCTAAATTTTGATCAATAATTTTCTTACGTATAAAGCTATCTTTATTCGTTAATAGTTTTAGCAAGAATTCTTGATGGTCTTTATAGGTAGTTAGCTCGTTAACAGAATCCCAATTGATTGCTTGTATTGCTTCGTTATTAAGATCGTCAATTTGTGCTTGATAAGGATCTTCTTCTTGCTTCTTATTTTCCCATGCCTTTGTCAGAGCGTCAACATTTTGTCTATGATCGTATGCTTCTTTTGATGTTTCGTAGAATGTAGTAGGTTTGCCATTAATATCGCCAATGTCTTCAAGACCCTTTGCAACATCAGTTACTTTACTAGTAATCTCAGATAGATAAGCAATAGCATCTTCTAATTCTTTAGATTTGCGTTCTGCAATTTCTGCTTTCTTATCTGCATGTAATTCTTGACCACATGTGTAGCAGGTTGCATCGTCTAAATCTGCAATGTCTTTTTGCGCCTTTTCAACAGCTCTATCAGCACGTACTAGTGCAGGCTCTAACGTACTAAGTTCTTTCCTAAGAGCTGAAATAGCATTATTGTGCTCATTCCAATTTTGAAGTCTTTCGTGAAACTCTAACTCTTTTTCAATATCTAAGTGTTCTAATTCGTCAATACCTTCACGCAACTTAACAGTGTCAGATGCACGTTTAGATAGCCATGCTCTTTGTTTACTTTGTAAACCAACAACAGTTCCTTCAATCTTTTCATTAGCAGTTTGTATTGCGTTGATACGCATTGTTTCTTCTTGAATAGCATCTTTAGTTTTCTTAGTTTCGTCTTTGAGACTATTAGCTTTCTCAGACAGTATAGTAATACCTAATAATTGTTCAATAATTGCACGTTGATCGTTTGTACGCATTGCTAAAAACGGTTCGGTATAAGTGTTTAATGCAACAATATGCTTAAACATATCGTGACTCATATCTAACAAACTATCGATGTCTTTTTGTGTTTGTCTACTGTCGCCTTGCGACTCGTCAACCATTTGTTGTTCTTGGTCATTGATATAGAACTTCATAACATTAGGACTACGCCCACGTTCAATCCTGTAATCAATATTGTTCTTTTCGAAGTGTAACGTAACCAACATACCCTTAGAGTTTGTCTTGTTGATTAAGTTATTACGTTTAATATTAGTAAGTGCTGTGCCGTACAAAGCATACGAAAGTGCATTAATGATAGTAGTTTTACCTGTACCATTACGACTTCCAGTGTCGTCACCACCTTGGTCTAGGTTTTCACCTAGCACAAGTGTAAGTTGCTCTTTATTAAAGTCGACAGCCTGAGTTTGATTACCCACACTCATAAAATTCTTTACGGTAAGATCTTTAAGTTGTATCATAGCTCGTTATAGATATCCAATAGAGTTTTCTTATTATAGTTGTCAGTGTCAAGTGCTGAAATCTCTCCAGCAACAATTTGGTCTACACTTTCAAACTGCTGAATGTCAAGCTCGGTAGACATTTCTTCGATTTGTTGTTGTGTTATTAAACTAATTTCTCGGCAACCGTGCTCGTTGATAAATGTTTCTTTTATAAAACTTGCTTCTTCATAACTAATAGGCAAGTCAATTGTAACTCTAAGATACATCTTACTTTTAATAATAGAAGAATCTGGATCAAGTAACTGACTAAGTTTCACGGTACGATATTTCGGACAATCAGTCCAGTTAATAAACTCGGGTTCTTTATTGTTTTCTCTATCAAGAATCATCATACCACGATCGTCATCCCATGCGTCTGCATAGTTGTGTGGCATTGCATTACCAATGTAATGAATCTTTCCTTGTTGTTGTCTTTTGTGGAAATGTCCACTAAACACATACTCTTGATGTTCAAAGTGTTCAGGACGTAAGTCACCATGGTCCGGCATCTTTACTAATGCATTCATATAGAAACTTGGCAATTCAAAATGCCCAAACATATATTTCGCTTTGCACTTTTGTATTTTTTTCCATTCATCACCAACTAACCACGGGACAATAGCAACATCATCAATTACAGTAAATTCATCAACAAATGTTATACCAGGAATGTGTTTAGCAAACGCTGTAGAATTAACATTTCTTTTATCCTTGTAATACAAATCGTGATTACCGTCAAAAAAGAAAAATTGATCAAACGCTTGTCCAAGTTTTTCCATACTACGGATAGTTGAATCCATAGTTGTTAGATTTAGACTATTTCTATTATGGTGCCAGTCACCGCAGAATATACCGGTTTCACATCCGTTAGCTTTTGCGGTTTCTATATACCAATCAACAAAGTCTTCACAATCTGCATTGTGAGTACGGCTGTTGCTTTTAAGTCCAAAATGTATGTCTGTAAAGACAGCTGCTTTTTTAAACAAAATAAGGTCCTTTAATATTATATACTATTATAGCGTCAATGACGACAAATGTCAAGTCTTTCCGTTTACTCGATTTTCCATTTCACGCTTTTGCTGTGCTTCCCATTCTCCACTATGCTGTCTAGTATAACTAGGATTCATATTATTCATTTCCAAAATATCATCTCTAATGTTTTGATTACGCTTTTCTATATTGATAACTCTTACAAACGAGTTTGTAACAGCGGCAGTATAATATGCAAACGGATTGTTTGATTTAGATTCATCAAACTGTAAGCCAATTTGTGCTAATTGTAATATAGCTTGACCCTTCATTTCGTCATTGTAAGTGTATCCACGAACATTGCCTCTTGTAGCATAACGTTCGCATAACTTCATCCACATACGGGCAAGTTTTTCTGTAACCTGTGTATGATCCTTGGAAAAGTATCCGTTGCTCATACCACCAATCCAGTGACTTTTACCAATTATTTCTAATTCGCCATCGTCATTGAACTTATAATGCACATACGGAGGAAAGTTTAACTTTACCTTAGTATCAGCAATAGTCTTTGGGTTTTTCTTTCTACCAAATTCTTCTGGTATATGATCAAACGTCATAATCCTAAAGATTAGTTCTTCTTTCTTAATCTTTCGGTAATCAACTTCAAACTCTGCTTGCTTACATTTTAAGCCTGCTAGTTTAGAAGCATCAAATGCTTCAACTTGCAAACGCTTTGCTTTATTACGCTTTGCTTCAGCAATCGTTCTAATGTTAATTTTGTCAACATCAAGTAATATGATGTCGTACTGGTTAAACGAATCTTCGTTGAAACTGCTAAATCTCGCTTTAGATTTGTGTATTTCTTTAAGTATGTCTTTATTGTTAAGGTAATTTACTTTTCTCATAAGATCTCCTGTTGTTAACTTCTATTATAAACTACTCTGTTAATAAAGTCAACTAAATACTTTATATAGGAGAGTAATATGACAATTGGCTCAGCATTACAAAAAGCAGGCGGTAGTTTTGTAAAAGATATCGCTAAAACCGGTAATTCATTAAAGGACGGTGCATTAGGCGCCCTTGAGGATATTGCAGACTCTGCTGGATTAGGTAAGTTATTACGTGGAGGACCAAGTAGTGACCCGTTACAAGCCCAATTTAGTACAGCGCAGATAAAAGAAGATGAAGGAAATGACTGGCGTGTTAAGTTAAGTATTCCTACTAGCATTAAAAGCGATGCCTTTGCACCTTTGCTAAAAACTGGGGGATTGTGTTTTCCATATACTCCTACAATATTAATGAGTCATAGTGCAAATTATAATTCGATGCAGCCTATACATACTAATTATCCGTTTTATAACTATCAATCGTCTCAAGTGGACGACTTGGTTATTACAGGAGACTTTTTTGTCCAAAATAGCGAAGAAGCAAGGTACTGGTGTGCAACTGTGCATTATCTAAGAACAGTAACTAAAATGTTTTATGGTACAGGTGACAACGCAGGCAATCCACCACCAATAGTTAAACTAAACGGGTATGGTGACTTTGTTTTTAACAATGTTTCTGTCATCATTAAAAACTTCACAGTTGACATGCCAGCTGATGTTGATTACTTAAAAACAGATTTTCCAGAAGGAAAGGGTAACAACTCATTTGTTCCAACACAGAGTCAAGTATCGGTAACAGTATCACCGATATACTCACGTAGTAAAACACAAAAGTTTAGCATGAGCAAATTTGTCTCAGGCAGCTACATTGGTAATGATAGCGGGTACATTTAATGGCAAAGTATACAACTAGTAGTCCTTGGGCTAACACTAAAATTGAAGGCGAAGAATACTTAGGTATTTTAAAAATCAGACCTGTTCCAAAAGAGTCCGATGATGTGTTATATACTATACAACCGCAATATACACATAGGCCGGATTTACTAGCATATGATGTTTATGGTGACAGTAAATTATGGTGGGTTTTTGCACAACGTAATATGGATGTAATTAAAGATCCAATATATGATATGATAGCAGGAACAGAAATATATCTTCCACAAGATTCAAAACTAAAAAAACTTTTAGGGGTATAACTTGGCTGACAATGGCGAAAACATAGAAGTTAGTACAGGACAACCTCCTGCAGGGAAAACAACAGAGAAACCAGTTTCCGAAAAAAGCGAAAAGGCTAATGATCAATCTGCTGAAGACTTTTTTAAATCAATGCTCGGAGATTTGCCATTACCTAATACATTAGAAAAGTATTCTAGCTCGAATACTATTATTACTCTTTCGGCAATAAGCCCTTTTGAAGTTAACAATCCTGATTTAACTTATAGACTTACAGGAACTGGATCATCGATTATTTTACAGTCCGGTGGTGGCGCAGGACCGAGGAAGGCGCTAACAGCATACGAAACATCAGATAATCAAATTGAATACTTTATCGATAATGTTAATATTCAAACAATTATCATGCCTACTACTAGGACAAGAACATCTAACGCTACTATGATTGATTTCGAAGTAACTGAACCATACAGTATGGGATTGTTTTACCAAACATTACAAGTAGCAGTTAAAGATGCTAATGGAGACGATTCAGCATACAACAGAGCTCCGTTTTTACTAAGCATTAAATTTGTAGGATACGACGATGACGGCAAAGTTATTCCTACAGGCGAAGTAAGACATTTTCCAATTAAGCTAATTAATTCTTCACTAAGAGTTGATCAAGGCGGAAGTCATTATGCTATTCAAGCAGTAGCATGGAACGAAACTGCATTAACAGATGAAATACAAACAGTTAAAACTGATGTAGTCTTAAATGGCGATAACATGTTAACACTATTACAAACAGGCGCTCAAAGTTTGTCAACAGTGCTTAATGAAAGATTACTAGATCAGAAAGACAAAAAACAAATTAAAACACCAGATCAGTATGTGTTTTTATTTCCAAAAGAGCTTGCCTCAATTTCAGCACTATCGTCCGAAGACGGTGCGCCGGTATCGGAAGATGAATACATGCAAAAACTATACGAAAGTATAAGCGGTTCTGAAGATAAGGTTCCTGAAAATTTTGATGAATTTAGAAGTAAAATTTTAGCGTTATCGGCTGGAAAAAAACAAACATCAACTGAAGCACTAGTTAAAAAACAAGCAGAGTCAATTGGCAATGCCAACGATATTGGCAAGGCAAAGATTACAGGAAGTTTTATTGATCAAGGTGATGTTCCTTTTGGACTGTCTAAGTTTACATATGACAAAGATAAGCAAGTTTATAGGAGTGATAAACTTTCAATTAGTAATGCGTTTAAGACATTTACGTTTGCTAAAGGTACTTCAATTGAAAGAATAATAGAGGAACTTGTATTAGTAAGCGATTACGGTAAAGCAATAGCAGACTTTACTAAAGAAAAATCAGATGGAGAAATACCTTGGTTTAGAATTGATTCACAAGTTTTTATTAATGAAGATAAAGAAGCTGCAACTGCAACAGGCGAGCATCCTAAACTTTATGTTTATAGAGTATATCCTTATTATGTAGATGCATCTATATTTAAAGCACCAAATGCACCAGCCGTAGGTCTTGCAGCAAGAGAGAAAAGAGCTGTTAAAGAATACAATTATATTTACACAGGGCTAAACAAAGATATATTAAATTTTGAAATTAAACTTGATAATGCTTACTATAAATCACTATCATCAGATATTGGAGAAGGTTCAGCAGCTGAAAAACTAAATGCTGTAGATTCTGCTAAATCAAACGAATCAGTAAAGGTAACAACAGCTGAAGGTGTTGCTGGAGCAAGTGCCGAAAATGGAACATCACAATCAAAACAGAATGACGCTAAAGATAGCGGATCATCCGGCGGTGGCAGAGGAACAAATACTACAGCGGTTAGAATAGCACGAGATTTTCATGAAGCAGTAGTAAATTCAAATGTTGACTTAATAACTATTGAGATGGAAATAATAGGAGATCCATTTTTTATGGCGGATAGCGGCCAAGGAAACTATTCAGCTTTACCTAACCCATTGTTTAAAAAGTCGCTTACTATTGACAATACACCGTCACATGAACAAAATGAAGTTTATATGAAATTAAATTTTAGAACACCAATTGATTATAACGATAGCGACGACGGATTAATGAAGTATCCAGGTCAGACACAACCAGTAGATTCGTTTAGTGGATTATATAGGATTTTCACAATAGACAATTCAATTAACGCCGGACAGTTTAAACAAACTTTAAAAGCAATTCGAATACTTAACCAAAAAGATAAGTCTGCTCCGAATACTGAAAATATTATTAAAGCAGGTGGCACTAGCAATTCGCAAAATAACGAAGGCTCATCGTTTGTAGGACCTCCTAGTAGAAAAGGAGCGCAATAATATGGCACAAGAAAAAAGATCAGTATTACCAAAAGCACCCATTAGCTCAGGCCCGTTTGAAGCAATAGTTGTAAGTCACCTTGACACTAAGTTTATGGGGTCCTTACAAGTTGAGTTACTAAAAAATTCATCAGCAGGAAATCAAACAGAGCGCACAGGACAAATTGTTACAGTTTCTTACATGTCGCCGTTTTATAATAGTACTCCATTAAGCGGCAATAATAAAACTGACACATATGCAAACACACAACAAGTATCAGGCTTTTGGGCTGTACCGCCAGATGTAGGAACTAAAGTTTTAGTAATATTTGTTGAAGGTAATATCAGTAACGGCTATTGGATAGGGTGTGTTCAAGATGCATATATGAACTTTACACTTCCAGAAACTAGAGTGGGTTCAGAGTTTAATAACGAAGACACAAGTAAAAAGTTACCTGTTGGAGAATTTAATAAAGCTGTAACTGATGTAGTTTCGGGCAATGTTCCTAGTAGATATTTAAAACCAGTTAATAAAGACTTTGAAATTATTTTAGGAGCACAAGGACTAACAAATGACGAAGTACGAGGAATATCAAGTGCAAGTGCAAGGCGCGAAGTTCCTAGTATGGTATTCGGAATGTCAACTCCTGGACCATTAGATAAAAGAGATGGAGCTCCTAAGTCACAACAAGGGGCTCATGGCGCAAGAGAAAATATGCCTTCAGCAAGACTAGGCGGAACAGCACTAGTGTTTGACGACGGTGACGACAAGTATTTAAGAAAGAGTTATGCAAGTTCAGGACCATCAGAATATGCTGATGTACTTAAAGATGAAACAGACGGATTACCTACAGTACCGTTTAATGAATCGGTAAGATTACGTACTAGAACAGGTCATCAAATATTATTACATAATTCAGAAGACTTAATTTATATTGGTAATGCTAGAGGTAGTGCTTGGATAGAAATGTCCTCAAATGGTAAAATTGATATTTTTGCAGATGACAGTATTTCTATTAGAACTTCAGTTGATTTAAACATAAGTGCAGATAGAGATATTAACATGTCTGCAAGTAGAGACGTAAACATTAATGCTGGACGTGATTACAAAATGACAGCCGCTGTAAACAGTGATGTTAAGATAGGAGTCAACAGTCAAATTGATGTCGGTGCAGACTTAGACCAATTTGTTGGTGCAGACCAAAAGTTATTTGTAGGTGGTTCAGGTGATTTACTTGTTACAGGTGTACACGCTATAACAAGCAAAGCAACACTTGATATTAATACCACAGGCGATAGAAAAGATTCGCAAGCAAACTTAGATGTTAATAGTAGCGGCTACAACCACTTGACTGCAGTTGGCGGCACTACTGAAATAATCAGTGGTGGTAATACTGAAATATTCAGTGGCGGCAACCATGTTGAAACAGCAACAGAAATACACATGAATGGTCCTGCTGCATCAGAAGTAGCAGCAATAGTAGCAGGCATTGCATCGTCAGCATCGGTCGCAACACCAGCACCGTTCCCTGTTAGAGTTCCACAACACGAACCGTGGCTAGGGCACGAAAGTTTAGATCCGCTTGTCTTTACACCTTCTAAGACAGCACCGATTACTTCACCAAGTCCTACATTACGAGAAACAACACCTTTAGTTAACTCCGGCGCAGATGAACAACCGGTAGATAGTACCTATAGAAAAACAGCAAACGTTGACGGAAACCAAACAGTTACTCCAGGAACAGTAGGACCGACAGGAAATCAGCCAGCTAAGCCTGTGCCTGTTACTGACTTACAACAGTTTTTCTTAAATGAGCTTATAACAGCACTTGGACTTGATCCTGCTACATGTTTGAATAGTGCAAACGCAGCTAATAATCCTGATGGAGTAACACCAGGTAATGCAGAATATCTTGCAATGGCAATGTCGCAACCACAAGCAGAGTGTGGGTTTAAACCAAGAAGTGAAAACTTAAATTATAGTGCAAAACGTTTACGCCAAGTTTATCCAAGTCGTGTTAAATCAGATGCATTTGCTCAAGAGCTTGCAAACGCAGGTCCAGCAGCAATTGGTAATACGTTGTATGGTAAAAGATACGGCAACGCACAAAATGAAGGATACAAGTATCGTGGTAGAGGATTAATACAGTTAACATTTAAAGGAAACTATGAAACATATGGTGCAAAGGCAGGAACTCCGGAAATTGTAGAAAATCCTGACTTAGTAAATGACCCTATCTACGCAACAAAAATTGCGGTAGCATACATTAAAAGTAAAGGCGTTAGTACAACAGATTACAATTACTCGTCACTAGGTGAGTCATTTAGAAAGGCTGTTGGATATGCTAATCAAGGCGGAGCAGAAACAAGCAGACGTATTGGTATAGCTAAAGGATTTTATAGCAAATTAGTTAGCGGAAACCTTACACCTCTAGCATCTTTAACTACTGAACCAGCAGGAACAAACATTGAAGCAGGTAAGAACAGCGATAATACTAGCAACGCACAATAAGGGTAAATATACACATGAGCACAAAAGAAAAATCATTATATAAAACTGTAGAAATCAGTACATCTAAAAAGCCTCGCGCGGTAGTAGAAAGCAGAGCTTATAGAGGTATATCTACGGCTAACCCAAACAATACTACTAGCACACTATACGATATTGCACTTATTAAACAAGATATTATTAATCATTTCCATATACGCCAGGGCGAGAAGTTAGAAAATCCAGAGTTTGGCACTATTATTTGGGACGTAATATTTGAACCGCTTACAGAAAACTTAAAATCTGCAATAGTAAAAAATGTTACAGAAATTATTAACTTTGACCCAAGGGTATCGGTATCAGCAATTGATGTAGTACCGTACGAAAGCGGTCTACAAATAGAGTGCGAGCTTACATATTTGCCCTATAATATATCCGAAAAATTACAGTTTAAGTTCGATGAAGATAATGGCCTTTCTTAAGAGAAATAATATACGCACTTATCTAGCTGCGATAAATACACTATAGCGAGGAATACCAATGTCATCCACAGATAGACAAAACAGATTACTAATTGCAGAGGACTGGAAACGTGTATACCAGTCTTTCAAAAATGCTGACTTTCAGAGCTATGACTTTGACAATCTAAGACGCACAATGATTAACTACCTTAGGAAAAATTATCCTGAGGACTTTAACGATTACATTGAAAGTTCAGAATACCTTGCACTTATTGACTTAATTGCGTACTTAGGGCAGAACCTTGCTTTCCGTACAGACTTAAATGCAAGAGAAAACTTCTTAGAACTAGCAGAACGCAGAGAAAGTGTTATCCGCCTTGCTAGGTTACTATCGTACAACGCTAAACGTAATCAAACTGCTAACGGTCTTCTTAAAATGGAAAGTATTAGTACTTCTGAAGACATTACAGATTCAAATGGTAACAACTTATCTGGACAAACTATTGTATGGAATGATGTTTCAAACCAAGACTGGTATGAGCAATTTATTAAAGTAATGAATGCAGGCTTACCTGCAAACGGAGTTGTTGGAAGTCCTGTTAAAAAAGAAAAAGTAAACGGTATTAGTGCAGAGCAATACAGATTTAATGCTCTTAATACTGATGTTCCAAACTTTGGATTTTCAAAAAATATTAGTGGTAGAGGCACACTATTTGAAATAGTATCAACTAACATTGACAGTAATGCTATTTCAGAAGAAGCTCCACTACCAGGAAACAACTTTGCATTTATATACCAAGATGACGGTCAAGGTGCAGGCAGTAACAACACAGGGTTCTTTTCACACTTTAGACAAGGTGCAATAGATCAAGGAACGTTTGCAATTAGTACACCTAGTACAAATCAAACTGTAAACCTTGATGCTATTAATGTTAACAACAGTGATGTTTGGCTGTATAAATTAGACGCCACTGGTAACGAAACAGAATTATGGACAAAAGTTAATTCAGTTGAAGGCAATAACATTGTATACAACAGTTTAAGTAAAAACATTAGAAATGTGTATAGCGTATTAACAAGGGTGCAAGACAGAATTAGTTTAATCTTTAGTGACGGTGTATTTGGTACACTTCCTAAAGGTCAATTTAAAGTGTACTATAGAACTAGTGATAACAGAAGTTTTGTAATTAGTCCGGATGAGATGACAAACATTAACATCTCTATTCCGTATATAAGCAAAATAGGAACACAAGAAGTTTTAACAATTGAATACGAATTAAAGTACTCGATTGACAACTCAGCAGAAAGCGAAAGCAACGAAAGTATTAAGTCAAACGCTCCGTCAACATACTATACACAAAATAGAATGATAACTGGAGAAGACTACAATGTTGCACCATTAGCTGTAAGTCAAGAGATAGTAAAAGTAAAAGCAGTTAACAGAACGTCAAGTGGTATTTCACGATACTTTGACTTATTAGATGCTACTGGAAAATACTCTAACACTAACCTATACGGAAAAGATGGAGCAATATATTCGCAGTATTTGGACAGTAAAGTTAATTTTACATTTACAACAAGAAACAATATTCAAGGCGTTATTAGTACAACAGTTGAACCACTACTTGAAGCTGCAAGACTAAGAAATTTTTATTATACTAAATTTCCAACTCAAACAGTTACAGACTTAAATGCACAATTTGTACAAGTAACCAAGGATCAAAATATATCTACTGGTTACTTACAAGATTTACAAGATGTAAAATATATGGTTTCTACATTTACTGGTAGTACACTAAAATATATACAACCAGGAGCAATGGTTAAGTTTGTTGCCCCAACAGGATACCACTTTATGCCTGACAATACATTAATGTTAGACGTTCCGGGTGTAACTTTGCACTCAGGTGCTACAAAGTATATGTGGTCTAAAGTAACTGGTGTAAATGGCAACGGTAAAACAAACTACGCTGACGGACGTGGCCCGATTATGTTTAATGATGTAATTCCTGCTGCACCGACTGGTACAACAGCATATCCTAGAATTGAAAGAATTATACCTAAGTTTGCAACACTACTAGACACTGATATTCAAACACAAATTATTGATCAAATATTCCAGTATAAGACATTTGGATTACGATATAGTGTTAGTGAAAACTTATGGCGTTTGATTACAGAAAGCAACCTAGATAAGAACTCAGCATTTGACATGGGTAAAACAGGCGACATAAGTAATCAGCAACTTGATAATAGTTGGTTAGTACTATTTACTACTGACGGTGAAACTTATACAATTACTACTCACGGTCAACGATATGTTTTTGAAAGTGATAAAGAAATTAGATTTTACTTTGATAGTAGTGATAAAGTATTTAATCCAGCAACTAGTCAAATTATTAAAGACAAGATAAGAATTATGTCAATTAATACACAGCCTGGTTCAACACAACCATTTACTGTTCCTTTTGATTGGGAAATATTACAAGAATACAGAGATGCTGAAGGTTATGTTGACAGCAAGAAAATACAAATTGGATTCTTTGATTCAGATGACGACGGAGTAGTTGATGATCCAGACATGTTTACACAATTTGTTGGGTCACCAAGTGCATTAGCTGATCAGTATGTAATGCAACACAAGTATACAAACTATGACGGCATTGACGACTACAAATATATAAGTTGGAAAACATCTGATAAAAAGATCTATGCAACCGAAGCAGATATAACAGCATTAGGTTTAACTTCCTTTACTGATAAAACTTTATTTTACATTGTTGATGTTGACTTATTTAAACAGTACGATGCAACTACAGAAGCATTAGTACTTACTGTTGACTACAGAGCATACAAAGGTAGAGATAATATTATCTTCCAATACGAACATGCAGCTGATGAAAGTAATAGAATAGATCCTAGTAGCAGTAACATTATTGATGTTTATGTTCTAACTAGATCATACGATACATTGTACAGACAATGGTTAACTGGTGCAATACTTATTAAACCAATAACTCCAACATCGGACAGTTTGTTTACAAATTACGGTAGCGAAATAAACAAAATTAAATCAATTAGTGATGATGTAATTTATCATCCAGTAAAATATAAACCATTATTTGGCACAACAGCCAACACTGATTTACAAGCAACATTTAAAATAGTAAAAAATGTTAATAGAGTTATTAATGACAACGAAGTAAAGGCAAATGTTATTTCAGCAGTTAACAGATTTTTTGCACTTGAAAATTGGGACTTTGGAGAAACATTTTACTTCTCAGAACTAAGCACATATATTATGAATGAATTAACACCTGACATATCATCAGTTGTTATTGTTCCTAATAAAGCGGATTCAGCGTTCGGCAGTCTGTTTGAAATTAAAGCAGAAGCAGATGAAATATTCATCAACGCCGCAACAGTAGCAGATGTTGAAATTATATCAGCTGTTACAGCCTCAAAGCTAAAAGCAACAGGAGCAATAGTGACCGAAGTTAAAAATAATACTGTAAGCTCAGTAGTAAGTGTATCAAGTAGTAGTTCAAGCAACGGAGGTTCAGGTTACTAATGGCATACGATAATAACCAGAAGGAGTTTCCATTACCAAGTGATGGGAAAAACGATCAAAAGAGTGTTGCATTACTTCCTAAATATTTTAGAACACAAACTAATCAAAAGTTTTTAGAAAGCACGTTAGATCAAATGGTGCAACCTGGCGTTGCAGAAAAACTTAACGGATTTGTTGGTAGAAAGGAATCTAAAGCATATGTAGCAGATGATTCTTATATCGGCGAAATATCTAGTGACAGAGAAAATTATCAATTAGAACCTTCTTTATTAATTAAAGACGAGCTAGGTAGTTACACATTTAGAAAAGACTATATTGACTATGTTAATCAAATTGAAAACTTTGGCGGCAACGCACAAAATCAGTCAAGTGTTAATGCACAGGAATACTATGCATGGAACCCAAATATTGATTTAGACAAAGTTGTTAACTTCCGTGAATATTATTGGTTACCAAGTGGTCCACAGATTGTAAGTATTGCTGGTCAATCAAGAGGTGTACAAAGTACATACACGGTTGAGCTTTTTAATAATGCAGACAACCTTGCTTATATATTTTCTCCAGATGGACAAACACAATTACCAAGTTTAACTTTGTATAGAGGACAAACTTATACTTTTGAAATAAACTCAGAAGGTTTTCCTTTTACAATAAAAACAAAGAAAACATTAGATGCAACATTTAATTATGATGATGGTGTATCGGCACAAACCGTAGAAAAAGGAACAATTACATTCACAGTTGGTGCAGGAGCACCTGAGCTGTTATACTACGTTGCAAGCAACGATATTAATAACGGTGGCTTAATTAAAATTAAAGACATTGATGAAAATACCGAGCTTGACGTTTCGTTTGAAATACTAGGTAAAAAGAATTACACTACTGTAAATGGCCTTTCGTTATCCAATGGCATGAAAATTGAATTTATTGGAAAAGTTACTCCTGCGAAATATGCTAAAGGTGAATGGTACGTTGAAGGCGTGGGCGATAAGATTAAGTTAGTTAACGAAACTGACTTAGAAGTTACAAGTAGTTACGTTACTGATTTATCAATCCCGTTTGATGCAAACTCTTTTGATAGATTACCGTTTGACAATGCTAGTGGCTATACAAATATTAAAGACTACATTGTTATTAACCGCGCTTCGCCAGAAAGAAGTTCATGGGCTAGACATAACAGATGGTTCCATAAAGATGTAATTGAGAAATCAGCAAAGTACAACAACCAAGAAATATCAGTTGATCAAACTGCAAGAGCATCGAGACCAATTATTGAATTTGATCCGGGGCTAAAACTTTATCAGTTTGGATCGCAAAGTAAAACTAACGTAGATTTAGTTGACACATTTACCAAAGACGTATTTTCTACAGTTGAAGGATCGATAGGTTATACTATTGACGGTATAAAACTTGTTAATGGTATGCGAGTATTATTTACAGCTGAAGAAGATATACGTCAAACAGGTAAAATATTTAAAGTTTCGTTTATTACGTTTAAAGGTAAGCGACAAATAGCATTGATAGAAGAAACAGATTCTACTCCTTCTACTAACGAAACTGTACTAGTACTTAACGGTGTTGCTAATAAAGGTAAGATGTTTTACTATAACGGTTCAACATGGAATGCAACTCAAGAAAAAACAAAAGTTAATCAGCAACCGTTGTTTGACTTATTTGACGAAAGCGGAAATAGTATAAGTGATGCAACATATTACCCTAATACAACGTTTACAGGTAATAAAGTATTTTCTTATAAAGTAGGCACCGGCACAAATGATAAAGAATTAGGATTTCCGTTAACTTACAGAAGTATATCTAACGTAGGTGACATTGTATTTGATTTTAATTTACTAGCAGATGATTTTACATACACAGCTACAGCAATTAGTACTACACAGATTACTAATAAATCTGATACATATAGTTTACAAAAATATACCGACATTGATTCTTTTACATATGTTAACGGGTGGATCAAAGCACTAACGGATAGTAGCCAATATGTATTAAGACAGTACACAAGCATATTTGCTCAAACATCATTTACTATTGACACTTATGATAGAAGTGCAGAAGTAACCGACTTAGCAATAAAGGTATTTGTTAATAACACCCTTAAATTTGAAAACACCGATTACACTATTGATAAAACAACACACGATGCAAAAGTCGTGTTTACCACAGCATTGGCTGAAAATGATATTGTATTAATTAAAACAAAATCAAAGTCACTTAAAAATGGCAATGGCTTGTATGAAATACCATCAAACTTTGAAAGAAATCCCGGTAACGATAATATTGAAACTTTTACATTAGGCGAAGTTAATGATCATATTGGTACTGTAGTAGAAGAACTTAACAACTTTACTGGAGTGTATCCGGGGAATAGTAATTTAAGAGACCTAGGTAACCTTTCTATATACGGTAAGAAGTTTGTACAGCACACAGGTCCAATTAACCTGTCATTGTATCATTTAACAGATAAAGATACAAACATAATTAAAGCTCTTGAGTTTAACCGAAGAGAATATGCAAAGTTTAAGAGAACATTTTTACATACTAGTAAAACATCAGGATTTGACGGAACAGTAAAAGCTCATGTTGACTTTATTTTAAAAGAACTGAGTAGCAATAGAAGTATTGATATGCCGTTTTACTTTAGCGACATGGCAGCAGCAGGCGGCGAAAAGAAAATAACATATACTGTGTTTGATGCAAATAACCAATTTTATGCACTTTCACAAACACACAATAATACTGAATTAAGTGTAAAAGCTGTAACTGTTTATATCAACGATGAACAACTAGTATACGGTAACGATTACACGTTTAACAATGAAGGGTTTTGTATAATAAGCAAAACAAAAGCAATTGGTGACATAGTTGAAATATATGAATACGAAACCACTGATGGTTCGTTTATTCCTCCAACGCCGACGAAGTTGGGTTTATATCCTAAGTTCCTTCCACAAGTATATAATGATACTTCTTACATAACTCCGCGTAATGTTGTACAAGGACATGACGGATCTAAAATTGTAGCATTTAACGATTATAGAGATGATTTATTATTAGAGTTAGAAAAGCGAATCTATAACAATATTAAGATTTCATATGATTCTACTATTGTTGACATACATTCGTTTACTGGTGGAGAAGATAGAGATACAGGAATATCTAAAGCTAATATTGATAATGCATTAATTAATGATTTTGCAAGTTGGTTAGCATCCGTAGGAGATGTTGACTATACCGCAAACACTGGTTATGTACGAGGTAATACATTTACTTACAATTATAGTTTTATGGTATCACCAAGTGGAAAAAACTTGCCAGGCTACTGGAGAGCAGTTTATAAACAAGCATATGATACAGATCGTCCACATACACACCCGTGGGAAATGCAAGGCTTTTACGAAAAGCCAACATGGTGGGAAACTGTGTATGGTCCTGCACCTTATACTAAAGACAATTTATTTTTATGGGAAGATATACAAAACGGATTAATTAGAGAACCTAGCAAACCTGTTGTTATTAAAGAAGGTTATAAACGGTCCAACTTAATTAACCATTTACCAGTTAATGAAAACGGCGAATTAAAAAGTCCATTAGAAAGCGGTTATGCACAAGGGTTTATTAGTAACTTAACAGCATCACCTTTTGTATTCGGCGACGAAGCCCCTGCAGAAACAGCATGGCGTAGAAGTAGTGAATACCCATTTGCATTAATAAGATCTTGGTGCTTAAATCAACCTTCAAAAATTATTGGACTTGGATTTGATAGATCAAGAACTATAAGAAATAATGCAGGACAAGTTGTTTATTCTGATACTTCTAAAAGAATTAATTTAAAAACACTAAAGTTTCCAAACAACAGTCAAGCAGTTGATGTACGTGTATTAACAGCAGGCTTAGTAAACTTTATTGCAAACTATTTGGCAAGTAATGTTCTTACAAACTATACCGAGTATCAAAGTAGGTTAGCAAACATTACTAACCAACTATCGTTTAGACTAGGCGGATTTACTGATAAAACTAAGTTAAACTTAATACTTGATTCAAGAACTCCTTTAAATGAAGGCAACGTCTTTATTCCGGAAGAAAATTATAATATAATGCTTTCGCAGAGTACACCAACAGACATTATTACATATAGTGGAGTTGTTGTTGAACGCTCAGCATTAGGATATGTAGTTAGAGGATACGACAGTACTAATCCTGTATTTAAATACTACGGACACAATGTAATAGACGGTGATCCTGTATTAACTATTGGCGGAGTAAGTGAATCTTTTGCTGTATGGAACGGGTCAAAGCAGTATTTAGAAAGTCAATTAGTAGAATATAATAGTCAGTATTATAGAGTTAAAGAAAGTCACACTAGCGGTGACAACTTTGACGGGACTAAATTTACAAAACTAGCAGCTCTGCCAACAGAAGGTGGCCGTAGTGCAATATTCCGTTCGTCATTTACAACAGAACTTAAAAGTTTGCCATATGGAACATTATTTAGAACAAGCCAAGATGTAGTTGATTTCTTAATAGGATATCAAAAGTATTTAGAAGCGATTGGATTTAACTTTGATGGCTTTGATGCAGACATGCAAGCAATTAAAAACTTTAAGTTAAGTGCTAAAGAGTTTTTATTCTGGACAACACAGGGTTGGGAAGAAGGTAGTTTAATATCATTAAGCCCACTAGCAGACGGCGTACAATTTAAACGTGACTTTACAGTAATTGGAGATGTGTTTAATAACTTCTTTGGTTACTCAATTTTTAAAGCAGACGGTACTAAACTTAAAGAAGACGTATTAACAGTTTCTAGAACAGATGATCAGTTTACAATAAATCCTAAAAATACAGCTGACGGCATATATGCTATAAAGCTATCTGCAGAACAAACAGAACACATTGTTGTTTTAGATAACGAAACTGAATTTAAAGATGTAATTTATGATCGTCAAGCAGGTTATAGACAAGAGAGAATTAGGTTACTTGGCTACAGAACAGCTAACTGGAAGGGTAGTTTAAACATTCCAGGATTTTTATATGATAGTGCTGATATTACTTTATGGACACCGTATAAAGATTACGAAATTGGAAGTATAGTTAAAAATAAAGAATTTTATTACAGTGCTTATAAGACAGTTACTGGTGTACAAAATTTTAATGAAAACGATTGGCTTAGACTTGATGCCAAACCTGAGGCACAGTTATTAACTAATATTAATTATAAAGTTGATCAGTTTGCAGACTTTTATGACTTAGATACTGACAACTTTGATGTTAGTCAGCAAGAAGTTGCACAACATTTAATTGGATATCAGAAAAGAAAATACCTTGCTAACATTATTAATGATGATGTTAGTCAGTATAAGTTTTATCAAGGATACATTCAAGACAAGGGAACTAAGAACGCTCTAACTAAACTGTTTGATGCACTAGGTGCAGCTGACAAAGAAAGTTTAGAGTTCTTTGAAGAGTGGGCATTAAGATTGGGCCAATATGGTGCAGCAGACGGCTTCGACGAATTAGAGATTAAACTAAACGAAAGTAAGTTTAAGTTAAGTCCGCAACCAGTTGAACTAACAAATGACTTAGAAACTGATAACTTAATTTATAAGGTACCTTCAAAAGATGTTTACCTTAAACCAAACGATTATGCTAATAGCCCATTCCCAACTAAGTTTATTCCTGAAGGTGAAACACCAGTTAGAACCGCAGGTTATGTTAGAAATGAAGATGTTAAATTTACAGTTATTAATAAAGATGATATTTTAAATATTGTAATTGATACATTTAATCAAGGCGATTATGTATGGGTTACATTTGAAAATCAAAGTTGGAATGTTTATAAACATATTGATAGCGGATTTACTATTACAGGGTTAACAGCTAACGGCACAACAGCAACACTGTCATTAGATAGAAGAAGCTCATTTGCCGCAGGCGACATAATAGGTGTTACGAATATAACAGGCTTTAAAGGATTCTTTAAAGTAACTGATTCAGCAACTAATGTTGTAACTGTTGCAACGACAATATCATTAGATGATCCTATTATTAATGCTAAGGGAGTGTTATCTAAGTTTATAAGCAATAGGGTAGATTCTTTACCTAATGCTAATATGTATACTCAAACTGATATTGACAACGGCGAACTTCTTTGGGTAGATGACATGGGAGATACAAAGTGGGGAGTACTTAAAAACTCAGCTTCGTATCACGAGAACTTAACAATTATTAATCCGCTTGAAGCAGACAGCTCTAATCCATTGTTTGGCAGTGCTATTACAGCATCAGACGACAATACTGTTATTGCTATCGGTGCACCAAATAATGAAGATGGTAAAGTATTTTTATATACTAGCGATGACTCGTCGGCAAGTTTACATCAAGAGCTAACACCCCCGGCTACTATTTCAAGTGTTGATTCAAAATTTGGTCAGTCAATTACAATGAGCCCAGACGGTGAATACTTAGTAGTTGCTGCACCTGAAGCATCAAATGTTAAATCTAACTTTAAAGATGGATTTAACGCAAGTTCAACATACCCGTTTGCTTCTATTGTTTCGTACAATAATAGTTTATGGAAATCAAGACGTATAGTTAAAGGACAAACATCAAATGTAACATTTGACACATTTGACTCTGCGCCACAAGTTAAGCAATATTTGTTAAACAAGTACGCCGAATTTAGCGTAACACCAATATACAATGTTGGTGACATAACAACATACCTCGGAGACATTTACATTGCTACAGCAAGATCGAACCCGGGTGCAAGAATTGCAGCGAATTGGGCAGCAGTAGGTGAATCTAAAAACATATTAACAGGTGACTATCCGTTGCCTAACACAGAAACAGATCACATTCTTGTAAGGGCTGCTGCATCAGCATATGAAGGAAGTGTGCCAGGCGACAAAGCATACTTTGATTGGAACACAGTAAGTCATGCTTACGAACCAATTGATAAGTCTGAAATTATTGATATTAAATTTGAAAGTGTACCACCGACGTATCCTAACACAACAAACGTTACAACAGGTATTAGGTTACAAACAAATCTTGTACATGGATTAGTTGACGGCGATGAAATTTTAGTTACAGATGTACCTAACGATACTATTGCAACTTCGGGCTTTGATAATTCGGACCAAACACTTCCGCTTAACATAGTACAAAATTCAGGCGTTACTGGTTTAGAATATAATAGATATTTTGTAAAAGTTGCTTCAACAAAAGAAGTGTACTTGTATACAACATATGCATTAGATACGTTAGTTGACGGAACAAACAATGTCCAAGGTGCACCATTCCAAGGAAGTGCAATAATAGGCGGAGTATTTAACGGTAATTTAAGAAAAGTAAGATCATTATTTGATAATAGAATGGTAGGCTTTGGCTGTGAACTTGAATGGGTGCTAGACAATAACGGATCACTAACTAGTTTAAGTATTAAAAATGATGTTTCTGATCCATCTAATCCAACACCGATACAAGGTACAGGATATACTACTCCTATAATAGTTATTAGCGATACTGCAACTGGCAACAGTGCTACAGCAACAGCTACAGTAACTTCCGGCAGAATAACAGCAGTTACATTAGTTACAGGCGGAGTTAATTATACCCCAAGCACAATTAGTGTAGAGATTAAAGATACAGATACTAGAGTTAATACACAGTGGCTTACAACGAATGTACACAGTATCCAAGCTAAAGTGGATGAAATATTTTACATATTAAATCCGTTGAACGTACCTGTTATAGGTGATTCAGTAACAACAGCAACTGGTAACGCAACAGTAGTGTACACAAAGTTTGAATTAGGTAAGTTAGTAATATATGCTAATAATAAAAATGGTGTCTTTACAGAAAACGGCAATTTACAAGTTAGTTCAACATTTAACATTGGCGCATATACTAGACCAGCACATGAGCAAATAGAAACAGGTGATGTATTAGGTGGATATTGGAAAATATCACTAGACACAGTTGAACCAGGGTTTAAAATTAATCCAAATGCTAGACTAGTTGATTATGCACCAAGTCTTATTATGCGAGATGTACGATTAGTTGGAGATGTTAGTTTACCACTTCCGTATAAGTCGAGTATACAAAGTTTACTTGATAATCCGCCAGTGCAACTTACTACAGGTAAAGTACTGCAAAAACAAAGTCACTGTATTACTAACCTAAGTTACAATGGTAATGCTAATACTGCTGCTGATGCAAGAATTGATTTGTTATCAGACAAGTGGTTGCTTAGAGCAGATAAAGTAATTAGTGATAAAGTTGTTACAGACCGCGCAGCAGGTCTTAGTCCAAAAGTTGGCGTCTGGTTAAATCAAATTGCTGATATAGACGGCACGTTAATTGACGAAACATTTAGTGGATTAACAAGTGAAATTATTAATGCCACGCATACACTAGTAGATGTATGGGACGGATATGTTGATGTGTTATTAGATAACACAACAGATCAAGTACAAATTGGCGATACGTTAATAGAAGGAACTAATGGTAGGGCTGAAATTGTATATTATCAACGAGATGGTAACGATGCAAGATACTACATAAAAGTTACTTCTGGTACGTTTACTCAAGGTTCAGATTACGGACCAGCAGGAGCACAAAGTTTACCAGCATACGAAATACGTAAAGTTAATTCGTCAAATGTAACTAGTCCAGTAATTGGAACGTCAATAAGAACAAGTATTGCTGATACAGCAACTGGAAAACTTATAGTATTCCAGCACAGTGCAAACTTACCAATTCCGACATTAGCAAGGGCTACTGATATTGCATCGTTTGACTCTGATAAACTATCCGGCTTTAACTTTGAATACTTTACGTGGGTAGAAGAAACACGCAATGGTACACAGAGATTATCATTAGTACCTGAAGTTGCAAACAATGACTGGGAAAAGGTTTATAATATTCCTGTACTAGCTACAGCAACAGCAAGTTCGTTTACTAACGAAGGTGTATTTTATGTTTACAAACATAATGCAACTACATCTAATTATGATATTGTTAACGGGTACATTTTACCAAACAGAGTAAGTAGTAGAAGAATAGGAAAACACCTTAAAATAATTAAAACAGGTGACTTGTATAAATTAATGATTAACAGCAAAGAAGCTGCTGGCAAAATTTATACAATCCTTAACGGTACAGACGAAGACGGTACAGTATACGATTGGCAATTATCTAAAGACATTAAATTTAGAGGTATTTATAATAGCTCTGTTATATACTACATAGATGACATTGTATATTATAACACCAAATTTTACAAAGCGTTAACAAATATTCAAGGTGAAGCATTTACAGCGACTAAATGGATTGAACTTAACGATCATATTGATTTTGTTGGTCATATTCCAAACACATTAGGTATTAAGTTTGCTGAAGATTCAACATTAGAATCAGATATTACTGAATTTGGCGCGGCATTTGATGTCAGTGACAACGGTAAAACTATTGCTGCAATAGTAAGTTATGGCGGCATTAAGCGTATTGCGTTATACAAGTATAATGACAAACATTATGAATTATTTCAAATACTAGAAATACCAACAGACTCTATGATGTTTGGAGATACAGTTAGTGTGTCAGATGATGGCAAACTAATTGCTGTTGGCGCTCCTGGGTCAAAGTACTTATCTGCAAAACAAGGACAAGTATTTGTTTATGCCCAACAAGAATCAGGTTACGAGTTAATACAAACATTAGTTGCACAAAATAGTGAGCCTATTGAGAACTTTGGTTATCAATTAAGTTTTGACGGCAATCAATTAGCTGTATCAAGTGCTAACGGTAACATTGAATTAGACACAACTTATGACGCAGACGGTACAGTATTTGATAACGGATTTACTAACTTTAGTAGAACACTTATTGATAGTGGTTCAATATATTTGTATGAAAGAATTAACGATGCATTAGTGTATGGGCAGCAATTATCTTACAGAGACTTTGATGTTAAAGACTTTGGCAAAGACATTATTGTTAAAAATGACAAAGTGTATGTTGGATTAATAAATGATTCAATTAACGGAACAGTTGGCAAAGTGGTACAGTTTGAAAAAGACGGAGTAAACACTTGGACACTACATCGCACACCAGTTGATCAACTTGATCTTAAGAAGTTTAAAGGTTCGTTCTTATATAATACATCAACTAACGAGTACTTAACATCGTTAGACTTAATTGATCCTATACAAGGAAAAGTATCTGGTATTGCAGAACAAGAATTATCATATAAGACATATTATGATCCTGCAACATACACTATAGCAACAGATACAAGTGTTACTATTGATCAGTATAGCAGTTGGGGTATAAAAAATGTTGGTAAACTTTGGTGGAATTTAAATACAGCTAAATTTATTAATCCTTACCAAGGAAATGCAATTTATAGTGCCAACAGTTGGAACACACTAGCACCAGGAGCATCGGTAGATATTTACGAATGGGTTGAAACTACATTAACTCCAGCTCAATGGGACACACAAGCAGATACTCCTACAGGAATACGTAAAGGAGTAAGCGGAACGTCTAAATATGGTCAAACAGCATATTGTACTAGACAAGATTACGATAAAATATCTGGAACATTTACTACAAAGTATTACTTCTGGGTTAAAGATAAAAAAGTTACACCAGCAGTTGAAAATAGATCTAAATCATCTTTTGATGTTGCACAAATAATTTTAGATCCTGTTGCACAGAACTTAAAGTTTGCAAACGTGTTAAGCAACAACAGCTTCGTAGTTAGAAACAGCGATAAGTTATTAGAAAATGACGACGTTGCTGTGAACTTTAGATATTGGACTATAGATGATCAGACTATTAATATTCATAGCGAATATCAAATAATTAGTGAAGGCTTATATACAAGTAAGCCCAAAGCTACACTAGAACTTAAATGGTTTGACAGTCTTATTGGTCAAGACGCATACGGTAGAGCTGTACCAGATCCTGAGCTAAGTGCAAAACAAAAATACGGTGTTCTAAATAGACCAAGACAAAGTTGGTTTGTAAATAGACAAGAAGCTGTAGATCAAGCATTTACTAGAATTAACAAAGTTATAAAAGATGTGCTAATTGATGACAACTATAACATTACCTCGTTGCTAGAAAAAGATATTGCACCAAGTGCAATTAGTACCTTATGGGATAAGAAAGTTGATACAGAAGCAGAATTAAGCACAATTGGTACAGCAAAAGCACAAGTAGCAACACTAACTCCAGTGGTAGTTAATGGTGTTGTAACAAGCGTTAACATTATTAATAAAGGGTATAGTTATTCTGATCCGTCATACAGCACAACAGCTGGCGGAACTAGGCGTGGACCAAAGATTGTAATAAATGGAACAGGCGAAGGCTTAGAATTAGAAAGCACAATTAACGCACTAGGACAATTAACATCAGTAACCGTAATTAACGGCGGGAAATACTACGCAGACACGTTAACACTAACTGTACGCCCATTAAGTGTATTAGTAGTTACTGATTCAACGTTAGCAGGCGATTGGGCCATATATGGTTGGAATTCTACAACACAAGTGTTTACTATTACGTCACAACAAAAATATGACGTAAGTGATTATTGGAATTATGTTGACTGGTACGACACAGGCTACAGTCAATTAACATCTATTGATTACTTAGTACAAGAAACATACGAATTAAATACAATCGGCGACAAAATTGGCGACATTACTAAAGTTGTAAACGTTGGAACTGGCGGTTGGTTGTTATTAGAAAAAACACTTAACGCTGACGTCCCAGATTATACAGTTAACTATAAAACAGTTGGTCGTGAAAACGGCACTTTACAATTTGTAGATACAATTAACTCCGACAGCACTAATAAGCAAGCACTACGTAAAATATTAATAGCATTACGAGATAACATTTTTATAGACAATTTAGAATTAGAGTATAATAACTTGTTCTTTGCTTGTTTACGATATGTGTTTTCAGAACAGTTATATGTAGATTGGGCATTCAAAACAAGTTTCATTAAAGCAAAACACAATGTAGGTAAACTAGTACAGAAAACTAACTACCAAAATGATAACTTACCTAGTTTTGAAGAGTATGTTAACGAAGTTAAGCCTTACAAAACTAACATACGTGAGTATCTAAGTTCGTATGATGGCTATGATAATACTAGCTCGGTCATAACAGACTACGATTTACCAGCTGTTTACAATGCAAACCTTGGTAAGATTATACCATCAGACTTTATTGTTGAAAATAATCAACTAACAAGTGTGCTTACAGACGTAACAGCATATCCTGCAAGACATTGGGCAGATAATGTATCTTACTTTGTTAGCTCAGTACTTATTAAAGACGGCGGCTCGGGTTATAATGAAACTCCGTTAGTAACATTTGTAGGCGGCGGTGGCTCTGGAGCAACAGCTAAAGCGTTCCTTGGTAATGGTGTAATTAAGAAGATTGAAATTATAACACCAGGAGAAGGATACTTTTCAGCACCACAAATACAGTTTGAAGGAACACAGTTAGCCAGCGGCAAAAAGCCTGTAGTATCTGTTATACTAGGAAACGGCAAAGTTAGATCAACAAAAATTGGTCAAAAGTTTGATAGAATTACTACTGATATTGCACTTGCAGATATTATAGAATCAGAAACGTTTGTAGCATCAGGTAGCCAGCTTAAATTTAAAACTACGTGGCCGATGCAACTAAGCACAAACACTATTAATATAACTATAGACGGCATACAGGCACTAAGTAGCCAATATACATATAGTAATATATCAGATATAACAAAAGGGTACACTAGGAATACAGGACAAATTGAATTTAGTTTTGCACCATTAAAAGACTCTGTAATAGCAATATCTTATAATAGGTCATTAGACTTATTAAATGCTGCGGAACGTATAGAGTTTTTATATAACGCAAAAACAGGACAGTACGGTAAAGACTTTGCACAGTTAATGGACGGAGTTGATTATGGCGGCGTACAAGTTAAAAGTTTCGAATTTGGTGCAGACTTAGGTTGGGACAACGATCCGTGGTATGCAACTACATGGGATAGTTACGATGATACATACCAAGATGAAGTAATTACATTAGACGGTAGTACAGTTTCAATAACACTTTCTAAGCCTTTAGAAAATGAAATACTTTATAATGTATATGTAAATGGTGTAAGAGTTGATGATCCAAACTTTGGCACAGGAGATCCTGTTGCAAATCCACATGCCACAACACAAAGTTTAACAGGTGACGGTGAGCAAACAATAGTTTATCTTGATAACGATGGACTTAATTTACCTTTAGGACTAAAAGACGGTGACACTATTATTATTAGGAAATCAACTAGTGATGGTAGTTTCTTACCCGATACACTTACATTAGACAGTGTTGTTACAGGCGGCAATCTTGCATACGGTACAGCAACAGGATTAAACTCAGAAGATATAACTATTGATGGTGACGGATTTGTTACTCCAACTACCTCAAAAGGACCTGAAGAACTTGTTCCTGGACAGTTACTTGATACACTAGATATTAAAGTATACGACAAAGTAGCAGACGGTGGCAGTGCAATAGCTGTAAGAAATTACATAGCATCGTCTACGCAACTTAATACGTTTGATCTAAGTATATTACCACACAACATAGAATCATTAATTGTTAAAGTAGACAATGTGATACTAGGTCCACAAGAAGATTCGTCATTACCGTATACTGTTGATTATACTGCAAAGACATTGACGCTAACAGACGACTTAACAGTTGGACAGCGTATATCAATTATATCAATGAGCGGTAGCGGTGAGAACATACTTGACATTGACAATTTTACTGCAGACGGAAGTACACAAGTATTTGTAACTAACGTATTATGGAGTGAAAACATATCAACATACGTTAGTATAGATGGTAAAACAGCAGTTGCAGATATATTTGAAACTGACTCAACGTATGATGGCAGAACTGGGCTTGTAGGACTTAAATTTATTGTACCTCCTGCTGCAGGAGCATTTATATACTATGCTGTTTATGCTTCGTCAAGTATAAGTTACAGTGAAGTAACTGTAGATAGATTTGAAGCAGACGGAAGTAGTGTAGCATATACATTATCAACTCCGCCTTCAAGTTCATTACCATTGAGTCATAATGTAATTGTTAAAGTAGGTAATAAAATATTGTATCCTGGATACAATCAACAGTTTACAATATCGTCAACTAGAGAATACACGTTTGATTTACATCAAGTAGCAAGAGCTTCAGTTAGTCCAGAGAATATTGCTGTATACTTAAATGATGTACAACTAAGTTACTTAAAAGACTTTAACTGGGACTTTAATAACAGTGCTGTGTTGTTGTTCGATAACGTAGGTGCTACTGGCGATACATTAGATGTATTTGTTCTTAATAACGGTGAATACGAATTTGATAGAAATGTTGAATTAACACTAGATGCTACATCAATAACTGGTAACTTCTCTGCAACTGAAGAAGTACGCATTGGCTCAGCAGATAGCACACAACATGAAGCAACAGTAAAAACCTTCACAGGCAATGTGCTTACAGTAATCGGTGATACAACTAGTATACTAGCAACACTATTAGTAGATGCTTCAATACAAATTGAAGGACTTTCAAGTGGTGCAACAGCAACTTCTGTAGCATCGTTTAAAGGAGTTGAATCAGGCGACAGACTTGTATTAACAACACTTCCTGCTATAGATACTAAGATAGATGTATATAAGTTTAATAAGCATGATATACAAAATATTGAACGTGTAACACAAGACATTGTTTCTAGAAGTACACTAGTAGTTGGTAGTGATGATTATTACGAGTATAATAAGTTAACACAAGGGTTAGTAGAATTACGTAAACTAGCAGTTGATCCAGCATACCTTTGGGTATCATTGAATGGCCAACTGTTAACAGCTAATGTAGATTATACAATAACTGAAAGTTTAAAGTACTTAAAAATTACTAAACCGTTAGCAAAAAATGATAGATTAGATATTGTACATTTTGCAGGTAACAGAGTTAACGAGAAGTTTGGATTTAGAATATTTAAAGATATGCTAAACCGAACACATTACAAACGCTTAAATAACAGTAAGATATTTGCATTAGATGAAGATTTAAACTTTTATGATAAAGACATTAAACTAGTTAATTCTACAGGAATTAGCCAACCAGATGCAAGCATTAATGTTCCGGGTGTAGTGTTTATTGACGGTGAAAGAATTGAATATTTCAAAGTTGAAGGACATGTTTTATCACAATTAAGAAGAGGCACACTGGGAACAGGTGTTAAATCTGTTTATAAAGCAGGCGAAGAATTAATGGATCAAAGTTCGTATCAAACAGTACCTTATACTGACGAGATAAGAACACTACAGTACGAAGCAGACGGAAGCACAGGCGCATACACATTAGATTGGACAACATCTAATAAAAATGAGTTTGAAGTCTTTGTAGCAGGCAGAAGGTTACGAAAAGATTCAATCCAACTGTTTGATACTACTATTGCACAAGATAGTCCAGAAGCAGATATTACAGTGGACGCAGAATTTACGCTAAGTAGTAATACAGTAACATTGAATACTATTCCAGTAGCAGGAACTAAAGTGTTTATAATAAGGAAGATAGGAAAATCATGGCAGAAGTCAGGAGAATCACTAAGAGTTGCAGAAAATCCAATTGCTCAGTTCTTAAGAGATCAAACAATTGACTTACCCAAATAAATACAGTATAGGTGGATATTATGACAGACAAATTTAAAGATATGAATGGTGTACTTTTACAAGGACACATTAAAATTACAGACCCAGGAACTGGTGAAGTTCTTATAGATAAACGGAACGCTATCCACTACGAGAACATGAGTATTGCACTTGCTGAAAGTTTAGCTTCTGCAGGACAAGGACCAATATATAAAATGGCATTTGGAAATGGCGGAACGTCAGTTGATCCAACTGGTATTATTACATACTTAACTCCTAACTCAACAGGATCAAATGCAAGTTTATATAACCAAACATTTGAAAAAATAGTTGCTGTTGATCCAAACAATACTGACCCTGTAAGAAATAAAATTGAAACAAGACACGTTAGCGGAACAAACTATACAGACATACTTGTAAGTTGTTTATTAGACTACGGTGAGCCAAGTGGACAAGATGCTTTTGATACAGCATCCGATACAGAAAGTTTATATGTCTTTGATGAACTAGGACTAGTAAGTTCTGCAGCAGGAACAGGAATAGGAAAACTACTAACACATGTTATTTTCCACCCAGTGCAAAAGAGTTTAAACAGACTTATACAGATTGATTATACAGTAAGGGTCCAAAGTTTAACCGGATTTAATGAGGCGTAAAGATGGCATATAATATTAGATATTCAGATCAAGTTAACAAAGGTGTAATTGTTATTGAGGATAATACACTTAATGCAGAAACTAGTCTAAGTTTACCCGGTCGTAACACAACAGCATATGGGCAAGCAATATCAGAGAATTTCTTACACTTGTTAGAAAACTTTGCCCATACAATATCACCAACTAACCCAACAGAGGGCCAGTTATGGTATGATACTACTCCAGGAGTTGATCAGCTTAAACTATATGACGGTACTACATGGGTTGCAGCTGGTGGACTTAAAAAAGCAAACTTAGCACCTGAAGCGGCTAACTCAGTAGTTGGCGACCTTTGGGTAGATACTGACAACCAACAGTTATATTTGTTTGCAGGTTCTAACTGGTTACTAGTAGGTCCTGAATTTGCAGAAGGATTAGCTACAGGTACAAAACCTGTAAAAGTTACTTCTACAACTGATGCTATATTTGATATATTACAAACTGAAATTGGTGGCAAAGTTGTTGCTATTATAGCAAAAGATCAATTTATTCCTAAAACCGATATTGAAGGGTTTGATATTATTAAACCAGGATACAACTTATCATCTACTGACATAGTAGGCGACGGTGTTCCAAGGTATCTCGGAACTGCAGAAAAAGCAGAAAACTTAGTTATTGGCGGCGCATCAGTTGCAGCAACAGACTTTATGAGAAAGAGTGCAATTAACATTGCAGAGCAAGAACTTAACATTAAAACTGATGCTGGATTAAGTGTTGGACTTAGTAACTCATTAAAAATGAGAATCATAGGACAATCTGGTGTTATTAGTCATGACATTAGTGGAGCAAGCATTGACTTTAAAACAAACAATGCAGGCGTATCAGTAACTCCATTAAGAATTAACAGCAATACTAATGTTGGTATAAACAATTTAAACCCTGAAAAATCATTAGATGTTACTGGCGACATACAAACAGACAGCAATGTCATTGTAAACGGATTAACTGATAGTTCATCAGTTAGCACCGGTGCATTAATTGTAGCAGGTGGTGCTGCTGTAGCAAAGAACTTAACAGTAGGTTCAGGTATTAGTGTACTAGGTAGTTCAGCGTTTAATAATATTCTTCCACAAGATAATAATTTAAGAACTATTGGTAGTACATCGAATAAATGGAAAGCAATGTATGCTACTGAGTTTATAGGTTCATTAAACGGAAACGTACAAGGTAGTGTTAGTGGTAGAGCAGGTAGTGCAGATAAACTATCATCACCAAGTGTATTTAGAATGACTGGAGACGTTGAAAGTTTACTTGACATCGACTTTGACGGTCAACAAGGTACAGTTACTTTCCAAACACAAGTTACAAATGAATTTATATCTAACAAAATAATTAAAGATAATTCACAAACAGACGACGAATTTTTAGTTAACAGAGTTAGCGGTGAAATTGGTATTTACAAAGTAAGACGTTCTACAATATTCGATCAAATAGCTGGCTTAACTCCAGTTGGAACTATTGCACCTTATGCAGGAGCAACAGCACCCGATGGATGGTTACTATGTCATGGACAAAACGAACTACAATCAGCATACCAAAAATTGTATAATGTTATAGGTGCTACATATAATAACAGTGCAACTACAGGATACTTTTCAATACCTGATATGAGAGGCAGAATGCCTCTAGGTGCTGACAACATGGGCGGCACAGCTGCTAACATTGTAACTGCAGCAGATACATTAGGTGCAAAAAGTGGTACTGGGTCGTTTACACTTACAGTTGATAATTTACCAGATCACAAACACGAACTTAAAGATGACGGCGCTACGCCGCAACAGTACTATGTTATTAATCCGGACTCAACTACAACAGGCGATGCCGATGCTATTATTGATACGGATTTAGTAGGAACAGCAAACGGACTGAAATATCCAAGAACAGGCGGCATGGAAACAGGCGGCACAGGAGATTCTGTAAGTTTAATGAACCCATACTTAACAGTTAACTATATTATATACACAGGAGTTGGGGGCTAATGAGTTATAAACTAAACAAAACAGACGGATCATTACTAGTAGAATTAGTTGATGGACAGATTGATACTACATCGTCGGATATTACACTAATTGGACGAAACTATGTAGGCTTTGGCGAGCTTATTAACGAAAATCTTATTAAACTTTTAGAAAACTTCAGCGGTACAGCAACTCCGGGCACACCTATTACAGGTCAGCTTTGGTTTGATACTAGTGAAAATAGACTTAAAGTTTACGATGGATCAACGTTTAAAGCAAACGGTCCAATAATTAGTGCTACACAACCACAAATGGTAGCAGGTGATCTTTGGATCAACAACAATGATAATCAACTTTACTTCTTTGACGGAAGTGATCTTGTACTAGTAGGTCCTCCATATACTGCCGAACAAGGCAAAAGTGGATTTGAAACATTAAGAATTACTGATACAAGAAGTTTAGGATACACTGTTATTAAGTGGTCTGTAGGTAATGACGTATTTGCATATATTAGTAATAATCAATTTACACCAAGAACACAAGATGTTGACTTACTTCCAGGGCTAGTAGGCAATGTATTAAAAGGTATTAATATTGTTGATAAAGATAACTTTAGAATTTACGGGGTGTCTGATTCTGCAACATCATTAATTACTTCAGAAGTTGATTCTGGTACAGGATTACTAAAACGAAAAACAGCATCACAGTTTTTACCTTCAGATGCAGAAGGCACAACTACTGGTATTTTAAATGTTCAAACAAAAGGTGGATTAACTATTGGTGACACTAGTCAAGCAGGCTTGTCAATATCAGGTAGTTACCTTAATTTATCTAGTAACCTTGTTAACCAAGGATTTAGATTAGTAGCTCAAAACGCAGCTGGGTCATTTGATCCTATACGTCTTGATGCTGTTAACCGTTACATGGGCATTAACGTAACTGTTGACGAACCAACAGCTACACTAGATGTATTTGGTGATTTAAGAGTTAGGGGCGATATAACTATTGAAGGCAGTAATGCTACTTTAGAAACTTCAACACTAACTGTTGACGATTATAACATTGAAATGGGCCATGCAAATACTACATTAACACTCTCTGGAGCAATTGACAGCTCGTTTGCTGACACACTTGCTGTAGGTGATATTGTAACGCAAACACATACAGGCGGTACAGTACTAGCAACAGGTACATTTAAAGAATACATAGCAGACACTACTGGAAATGTATATAAACTGGTTATTGAACCAACAAATAACAGTTACCTTGCAGGGTCTGATGCACTAACAATAACTGGTAAAGGAGCGATACTACAATCAGATAGTACAGCTATAGCACCTAGTGCGGTAGTTCAGCGTTCAGATGCAACAGCAACCGGCGCAGGAATTACAATTAAAGGAGCTCCTAGCAGTACTAATGCTAATGATAAGACTCTTAAATGGTCAAATGCTTCACCTAGTACTTACTTTGAATTTAGTGATAGTCTTTCTATACCAACAGGCGATACTTACAAAATTAACGGAACAGATGTAGTTACAGCAACTACACTCGGTACGGGCATTACAACAGCAGCAAGTTTAGCTAATGTTGGTATTTTAGACACTGTGAGAGTAAGACAAAGTAGTGCTATACCAGGACCTGGACTAACAATTACATATGACGAAGGTACAAACCCTGCTACACCAACAATAACTACTTCCACAGCAGGCTTAAAAATTGTAAGTGCAGCATCAGTTGACTTTAATAATACAAAAATTAAGAATGTAACTACGCCAGTTAGTGCTAGATATGTTGTAGATAATCCTAGCTTTACTGAAGACACAACTGATCACGTAGTAACTAAGGGGTATGTAGATACAGAATTAGCATTTGCACCAGTAATGATGCAAATTGATGTTACAGGATTACCAACATCAAATTATGGTAGTGTAGATGCTGAAATTCAAGCAATGCTTACATTTTATCAACCACCTACAGCAAAAACAGCTAATGCAGTAGCAAATATTATTACAACATTATACGGCGGTACTGTTACAGGTATTGACGTTGCAGGTTCTGCAACTAAAGCAACTATTGCAGTAGACTTTACTAACATAGGGGGAGCAGATGGAGGGCAAAATCCACAAGCTCTATTAGAAGATATTAACTTTACAGCGGCGACAGGTACCGTAGCGTTAACAGTGACACGTAAAAAGCAAGTTTGGAAAATAACAAACCCAGGCAGTGGCAATGTTTGGACTAAACAGTCAGAGGCTGTTTGGTCGTAATACGATAAATACATATACCGCACATAGGGAATGAGAAATAATGGCATACACTATTGAAAAAACAAATAATACGATTCTAACAATAATAGAAGACGGTACCATTGATAATACTACTGATTTAAAATTAGTCGGTAAGAACTATTCAGGGTACGGTGAAATACAAAATGAAAATTTTGTTTCATTGTTAGAAAACTTTGCATCAGCAAATCAACCACCTAGACCAGTAGCTGGGCAACTTTGGTTTGACACAGACGATGAAGGAATTAGCAGGCTAAAAGTCTATGACGGAAATGCAAATAAATTTTTCAATCCTTTAGCAAATTTAAGAATTGGTGTTCTACCAGGAAGCCCAAGCGCATCAAATGTAAGTAAAGGCGATTTATGGTATGACGATGTACAACAGCAGTTACATGTTTATAATGGATCAGCATTTGTACTAGTTGGGCCAAAACAAGCAAGTGCAAATCAAACAGAATGGGTAGAAACACTAGTTTATGATAACTTATTATCCCCAAGCGATACAACAGCTGAATTAAAAGCACCACACGAACACTATGTATTAAAAGGTGTAGTTAATAACAAAGTAATGTTTATTGCCTCTAAAGATGCATTTACATTAGACAACAGCAACACTATAGTAGGGTTTAACTACATACATCAAGGTATTACACTAGTTGATTCTAATGATTCGACAGGTGTACAAAATGGTGTAGAACGATTCCACGGCACATCATCTAACACAGATAGACTAGGCGGCACTAATGCTGTAGAATTTGTACAACGTGCAACAGCAGTATTTACTGACAGAGTTGACATTGCTGATGCAGACGGTTTACGTATTGGTGGATCAAATGAATTTACATTAAATACTTCAGGCGGCAATGCACAAGTTACACACGTTACTAACGGCGGCCTAATTAAATTAATAGCATATGACGGAACAGGTACGCAAAAAACACCACTTATTATTGACCCATCAAGTACACCAGCAAGTGCAAGACCAGATGGCGATGGTGTTTATAATTTAGGTACTTCAGGAAATAGATGGAATACTGTACATGCTATAAACTTTACAGGTACAAGTGAAAAATCAGATTTATTAAAAGTTGGTGTAGACTATAGAAGTGCATCAACAGCAGCCACAGCAAACACAATAGTAGCTAGAGATTCTAGTGCTGATGTATATGCAAACTATTTTAGAGGCACAGCTACAAACGCAGATTTAGCTGTAAATGCTACTAATGTTGCAGTAGACGGTGTAAGCTATGCAACAGGCTCTGCAAGTGCTACAGCAAGCTCTGTAGCGGTTAGAGACGCCAGTGGCAACCTAACAGCAAATCAATTTAACGGTATTGCTACTAGAGCAGCAACACTACAAGTTGGTAGTGAAAACAGATCATCAAGTGTTACAGCCGTAGCAGACACAGTAGCAGTTAGAGATAATGCAGGTAGCCTTATTGCTTCAACATTTTATGGCGCACTTTCAGGCACAGCTGCTCTTGCAACTAAATGGGCCGCTGGAGTTACACTTAACTTTACAGGTGATGCAACAGGTTCAACAGTAATTACAGGCGACGATGGCACATTAAATGTTGCACTAACATCAGCGTCTAACTCTATTGCACTAGGAACAGATACAACAGGAAACTACGTTGAACGTATTGTACGTGACACGGGCGAAACATACGTAAATGTTACAGTTAACAACTCAATAAATCCATCTTCGTACCCAGATCCAGCAGAAGGTGCAACTATTAAATTAGGTGTAAATGCTGCTTCAGCTAACACAGCCAGCTATCTAGTTGCTAGAGATAGCTCCGGAGACTTTGCAGGTAATGTAGTAACAGCAACTAAGTTTGTTGGAGATATGAACGAAGCAAACACAACAAAAGATGGGTTCTTTGATAACTTAACTGTTGGCGGTACGCTTGTTGCAAGTACACTTAACTTAGCAGGTGCATCAGGCACATTGGCAATAGCACAAGGTGGTACAGCTGGAACTACAGCTGCAGCAGCAAGAACTAATTTAGATGTTTATGCTAAATCAGAAACATATTCACAAAGTGAAATTGATAGTGCCATTTCATCAGGTGTTGGAGGTGTAAGTACAACTTCAATAACTAACGGTAGTAGTAATGTAAGCGTTACTACATCTGGAGGAAATACTGTAGTAACAAGAGCTGGTGCAACTCATGCATCATTTACAGCAAATGGACTTGAATTAAGCGTAGGTACATTTGTAGGTAATTTAACAGGTAATGCTGTAACTGCAAACTATGCTGACTTGGCAGAAAAATATACTACTAATGAAATTCATCCAACTGGTACAATAATGGCAATTGGCGCACAAGCAAGTTTTGAATCAGAACGCTGTGTAACTGGAGCAATACCAATGGGTGTTATATCCGCAAACCCAGCATTTTTAATGAACGCAGAAGCTGACGGGCAAGCACTAGCACTTAAAGGACGAGTTCCTGTGCTTATAAAGGGCTCTGTAAGCAAAGGACAAGCGGTTTACGTGCATGATAACGGTTATGCTAGTACTGAGTACACCGGACAGCAAATAGTCGGTGTAGCGTTAGTATCAAGCGAACATACAGGTATTAAACTAGTAGAATGTATGTTAAAACTATAATAACTACTAAAATTTAGTCATAAAAAAAGCACCAAATACGGTGCTTTTTTTT
>MEHZ011578016.1_pt1 | contig 39594 bp, 34 predicted proteins | sample 897221 | NCBI WGS metagenome assembly MEHZ01 (sample SAMN05514161, study PRJNA337945) | marine metagenome | isolation source: marine surface water | place: Arctic Ocean | collected 2007-12-13 | reverse complement strand
AAACAACCACCCCCCCCGCCCCGGCCTGCTTGCCCCCGCCAAAGCCACTGGTAGTCAGGGGCTATTCGCCGCGGCGGGTAAGTCCCGCGGCACGCAGACCCTCGCGGTTCAGACGAATCCCAGCTATTTTACGGCTTACTCATTGGCCGCCCTGCGTGGCGTAAACGACGCCTACATTTGGGCATTCAACAAATACCCGGCAAAGTAAAACGACGGTCTGAGCCACCTATTTCTATCCGTTCCTGTATCGGAGCGGGCTTTGGGGTCTCAAATCAGTCTTCGATTCCGCTTTTCGTTACCGGTGCCGGTGGGCAGGGTGACGGCGATGGTGCAATCAACCGAAGGCAAAGTCATTCATTCGCGGGAACCCTTGTGGGACCCGAAGCGTTGGCTGCCGACTACTCGGGAAGAAGTCGACGCGCGGGGCTGGGACCAGCCGGATGTGATTCTCATCTCGGGCGACGCCTACGTAGACCATCCGGCGTTCGGCACGGCGGCGGTGGGGCGGATGCTCGAAGCAGAGGGTCTGAACGTCGCCATTGTGGCTCAGCCTAACTGGCGCGACGATCTGCGCGATTTTAAGAAACTCGGTCCGCCGAAGATGTTTTTTGGGGTCACGGCAGGGTGTATGGATTCGATGGTCAATCGCTACACGGCGGCCAAGAAGATGCGCAGTGAGGATGCTTACACCCCGGGCGGCGAACACGGATTCAGACCCGATTACGCTACGACGGTTTATTCGAAGATCCTGAAAGAGCTGTTCCCCGAGGTGCCGGTCATGATCGGGGGCATCGAGGCGAGTCTGCGCCGGGTGACGCATTACGATTATTGGTCAGATGAACTCATGCCTTCGATTCTCGAATCGAGTAAGGCGGATCTGTTGATTTACGGCATGGGCGAGTTGCCACTCCGCGAGACGGTCCGGTTGTTGAAGCAAGGCGTGCCATTTTCGTCACTCACTACGATTCCCCAAACGGCGGTGTTATTGCCGGAAGGAGAGTCGGCCCAGAAGAATAAGCGCTGGGACGATTTCACGCTCCATAGTCACGCGGATTGCTTGGAGGATCGGGAGCTCTACGCAACGAATTTCAAGGACATCGAAACCGAGTCCAATCGGGTCAAGGCGCGTCGCCTTTTCCAGCAGACTGGCGAGCGCACATTGGTGGTGAATCCGCCGTTCCCGACCATGACGGAGAAGCAGATCGATGCCGCCTTCGATCTGCCTTACACCCGACTGCCGCATCCGAAATATCGTAAGCGTGGACCGATTCCAGCTTACGAGATGATCAAGCATTCGATCAACATGCATCGCGGGTGTTTCGGAGGTTGCAGCTTCTGCACCATCTCGGCGCACCAAGGTAAGTTTGTCGCGAGTCGGTCGAAGACTTCGATCTTGCGCGAAGTCGAATCGATCAAACTGATGCCCGACTTCCGCGGCACGATCAGTGACGTCGGCGGACCCTCGGCCAACATGTATAAGATGAAGGGCAAGGAGCAGTGGATCTGCGATGAGTGTATTCGCCCTTCCTGTATCTGGCCTGACGTGTGTCGCAATCTTGATACCGACCACACCGATCTGCTCGATATCTACAAATCGGTGCGCGAAACCGAAGGAGTGAAGCACGCTTATGTAGCGAGTGGTATTCGCTATGACCTGTTTCTGCACGAGAAGGGCGCGTCGCCGAAGGCCAAGGAAAGCCACGATAGATACATCGAGGAGTTGGCCGAGCATCACGTGCCGGGTCGCATCAAAGTAGCGCCGGAACATACCAGTGACCACGTGCTACGGGTCATGCGCAAACCGACGTTCGATTTGTTCTACAAGTTTAAGGAGAAATTCGATGCTGCGATCAAAAAGGCGGGGAAGAAAAAGACTCCCGTGATTCCATACTTTATCAGTTCTCATCCGGGGTCACGGCCCGAAGATATGGCGGAACTCGCCCTCAAGACCAAGGACCTCGGCTTCCGTTTGGAGCAGGTGCAGGACTTCACCCCGACGCCCATGACGGTGGCGACCGAGATCTATGCCACCGGCGTGCATCCGTATGATGGCGCCAATGTTTGTGTGGCGCGGACGCCGGAAGAGAAACAAGAGCAACGGAGTTTCTTCTTTTGGTATAAGCCCGAAATGCGCGCGACGCTGCGCAAGTCGATGACTCGGCTCGGGCTCGGAGGAATTGCGCGACGCTTGTTGGACGAGAAACGTCAGACTGAGGATGTAACCCCGCCGCCGCATATCGCGCCGTGTGGTATGCAAGTTCCCGCAAATGTAGCTATGTCAAAGACACCCGTAATATCGCCGCATGGCCAACGCCTCGCGGCCGCGACCAAAAGAAAAAAACAACCGCAGCACACCGCTCCCTGCGGTATGAAAGTGCCCGCCGACGTGGCTAAGTCAAAGACGCCGGTGATCTCACCGGACGGGTCTCAATTCGAGGCTCCGACCAAGAAACGGAAACCGCCACGGATGGAAAAACAGAAACCTTCGCGCAAAAAGGCGAAGAAGATCGACCCCCGAGGAGTCCAAACTGATTCGAAGCCCACGCCGTTCGGGAAGTTTTTCAAGAAGCGTTGAGCTGTGTCGTCGATTGAGCCGCGAGAGTCCTGGTCCCCGTCACGGGGGGTATTGATTGCCGCGGGATTTATCATCGCGTTGATGGCGCTCAACTGGATCGCGGCGGTGGCGCGCTTTCATGTGGAGGGGATTTATTGGGACCAATGGATGTTCTTGGAACCGATGTTTCAGGATCGCGGTTGGCTGGCCCTGTTTACGCAGCAGCATGGCCCGCATCGGCAGGGCGTCGCTTTTATCATCACGTCCTGGATCATGGATTGGAGCGGATGGGATACGCGGGTGGAGGCTCTTTGGGTCGCGAGCCTGTTGGTGGTCGCGGCGGTGCTGGCGCTGCGATGGAAATACCGTCTGACGGGACGGCTGAGCTGGATTGATCTCTGGCTGCCGCTGGCGGTGTTGGCCATGCGACAATACGAGAACGTCATTCTGGTGCCGAATGCGTCGCACAGTATGTTCCCGTTGGTGCTGATGTTGGCCGCAGCATTGGTGTTGGCGTGGGAGCTGACGGTGTGGCGGTGGGTGGTGCTCGGGGGGATTGGGGTGCTGGCCTTGTTTACCGGATTCGCGCTGTTCGTGTGGGGAGCGTTGTTAGGTTTGGTGCTGCTGGTGGCCGCGCGCGAAATTTGGCGGAAACAGTATCGAGGGTTGGTGGGGCCAGCGGCGGGCGGACTGGTTTTACTCGGGGGATTGGTTTGGTTTTTGCAGGGTTATCTCTTTAACCCGGCGAGTCCGGGGGCGACGTTCCCGCATTATCCGTTGATGGATTATCCCCAGTTTGTGATGCGGATGTTGGCGTCGCGAATGGGGATGCTGGGCGGCGGGGAAACAGCGTTGAGGTGGGGGAGTGTGGTGTTGGCGCTTGGGGTGGTGGGCTTTGGCTTTGGATGTTGGCAAATTGTTCGAGCGGACCGATTGAAACCGACGTGGTTGGCCGCGGTGTTTTTCATCACGATCGGTTTGGGCTACGCTTGTTTCACCGCGCTGGGACGGGTGCATCTTGGCGTCGAAGGCGGGGAGGCTTCGCGTTATACACCGTTGATGATCTCGTTTTGGTTGGGGTTGGTGGCGTGGGCTGCGACGGCTTCCTGGCGGGGATGGAGTTGGGGGGCGGCGATCCTCGGTTGGACGATGGTGGTGGTGCCGTGGATGGATATGTGGGATCGGCCCTGGCGGGATTGGCCCGGGACTTTGGGGATGGGCGAGCGGTCGCGCACCGCGATTGTTTGGACCACGAGCTACAAGACGAAGTGGTTGATGGCTTGGCAGGAGACCGAGGATTGGAGGCAGGCCGAGGCGCAGGTGCCCTATGGGGTTCATCCGGGTCCCAACGGGTCTCCGCTCGGAGCTCAAATTGATTTTTTACAAGAACGTGAATTATCGTTCCTAGCTGATACGGAAACACCTTACGCATGGCTGCCTTGGTGGAGTCCGTTAGGAGTCAGATGGGTGCAAGGGATGGGTGGCGAACATCGGCAGTGGATGGCCGAGGAATCCGTGTTTTTGGTAGATCCCAACCCGTTAGCTTTTCTTAACCTGAAACTCGATTGGAAGACGCAGGAACTCACGGACGATGCGCTGGTGGAAATTCAATTGGGTGACTATGTTGGTCGCGTGTCCTACGCGGAGTTGTCGCGTGGATTGTCCGTGCCGACGCCGATGAATTTGGAGAAAATGGTTATACGCAGCGTGGAAGGGGTGTTCGCGATTCATCCGCCCCAAGATCCGCGGCTTGCCTCATTCCTCGTGGTCGATCCCACGGTTTCGGACCATGCGCGTTATCCGATCAAGTGGTGGTCAGAGAACGAAGAGGGTTTGTTGGCCGACGGGGTGCAGTTCGATCTCGTTTCCGGATTCTATAACTGGGAGGAAAACGGTGCTTTCCTTTGGACGGATGCGAAGGTGGTGATTGAAACGCGTTCCCGTTTGACCCGCTACCTCAATGTGGAAATTGGCGCTCGATTTGCGCCGGTGGATGAGGGCCCGGTCCGATTGCAGCTCAACGATGAGGTGTGGGACATTCCGTGGCAACCGGGAGGGGTGAAAATCTCCATCGCTGTGCCCGGAGGGCGTTCCAGTCGGATCGAAATCAGCAACCCGGCCGGAGCGAAGAGCCCGAGCGAGATCAGCGAATCTACCGATGCCCGGTCGCTGGCACTGCAACTCAAGCACGTGAGCTTCGATGAAGCTCCGAAGTATTCTGAGCTCGAGTGAGAGGAATTCCGTTTGCGCGTCATCCCTAACCTCCCTTTAGTAGCTGATGTGAATCCCAATGCCACATCCGCACTCGAAGTTGCTCGTTCAGCGGGTATCGATCTCGACATGATCGATTCGAACTTGTCCTTGAGCGTTAAGGAGCGTTGGACGCAACATGAGCAGGCGTTCGAGTTAGCGATGAAGCTGAAGCAGGCTGGAGAGGTCCGATATGCAAAACTTCAATCGATTGCTAACGCAACTAAGTGACTCGGGTTTGGAGTTTGTGATCATCGGTGGCTTCGCCGCGTTGACTCATGGATCTTCCTTTATGACCCGCGACGTTGATGTCTGCGCGATATTGTCGCCCGAAAATGTCTCTAGATTGCGGAATGCCTTCAAAGAGTGGAATCCGAAACATCGGATGACCCCTCAGCGGCTCTCTTTTTTGGATCACCCGGCAGACGGTGAATCAGTTAAGAATCTATACATTGATACCGATTTTGGAATGGTGGACATATTGACCCATGTGCTCGGCGTCGGGGACTATACTAGACTCAAAGCGGGCGCGGAGACGTTTGAAGTTGATGGTCGAGATTATAAGGTAATCGGATTGCCCGATTTGATCACTGCTAAGGAGGCGATGGCACGGGGCAAGGACCTGCTCGTGGCCAAGGAATTGAGGGCGATTGCGGCAAAGCTTGGTATGGATATCCCGCCTCCGGTCACCGACGACTCATGAGTCGTCGGTGTTTTTGGTTATTTATGGTGGTTGGGGGCTTACTGGTTCTTAACGGTTTTTCGGCGGTGGCGCGGTTTCAGGTGAATGGGTTGTTCGGGGACCAGTGGAGTTTTTATCAACCGATGTTCGACGGCGCGGGGTGGTGGGAGCTCTTCACGTGGCAGCATGGTCCGCATCGGCAGGGGTTGGCATTTGTGCTCACTGCGATGGTGCAGGAGTGGAGTGGGTGGGATGTTCGAGTCGAAAGCGCGTGGATCTTTGGTCAACTCGTCTTGGCTACGGGGCTGGCGTTGATGCTGAAGTGGCGGTTGGTGGGGCGTATCCGTTTTGATGATATATGGATCTTGGTAGCATGCCTGTCGTTGATTTCATATGAAACCATCATCTTGGTGCCGAATGCTTCGCACAGTGTTTTCCCGCTGTTGGGTCTGATGGGGGCCGCAAATATTTGGCCAAAAACAATGACTCTCACGCGAGGGTTGGGATTGGGCCTGCTGGCCTTCATTATGATGTTTACCGGGTTCGGCCTTTTTGGTGCCGGCATGATTACTTTGTTGTTGGGGCTCACGGTTGGGTTGAGTTGGGGCGACCCGGATCGGAGCAGGCGATGGGGCGCGATCCTTGGGGTTGTTTTGAGTGGCCTGGGTTGGGCGATCTTTATGCAGGGATATGTTTTTCTCCCCGCAAGTGAGGGGTATCATTTCCCCCATCTGCCGGTGAGTGACTACCTGCGGTTTGTCACCCTGATGTTGGCGGGAAGGATGGGATTTGATGGGACGTCACTCGGTGCTTACATTTTCGGAGGCATGGCCATCGTGGCCAGTTTGACCGGGGTGGTGATAGCGGTGAGAAGACTGAGGCGTTCCGCTCCAGACCGGGTGGCGATGGTTGGGCTATTGTTGGTGGGCGCTTCCTTGGCGTTTGCGGGATTCACGGCAGTGGGGCGGGTGCATCTCGGAGTGGATGGAGGGATGGTGTCGCGTTATATGCCCCTGCTTTTCCCGTTGTGGATGGGCCTGGACCTACTCGCGTCGCGATTGAAGACGACGCGCGTGCGGGTGGGAGTGACCGTGTTCGCGAGTTTAATGGCGGTCGGGCCGTGGCTGTATGTGGTCGGGCGTCCCTCTGGAGATTGGGTGGGCACAGTCGGATTGCGGGACGGTGATTTAACTAACGTGCGCTCGTTCCAAGCGGGAAAATTGGCCTGGATCGATGCCGTGGCTCAGCAGGGAGATTGGAGGATTGCCGAGCAGATTGCGCCCAAGGGAGTTTTTCCGTTTACCGAGTTTCTGAACTTGGATGCGAAATTGGCCGCCCTGCAGAACGAACAATTATCGTTTTTCGCGGAATCGGATCAACCCATGGCGTGGTTGTCTTGGATGCCGGACCGTTCGGTCCAGTGGTTGCGACCTGCGAGCGGTAGCGCGACGAGAACCGCGGCCCCAGTTGCACGGGTGTTGGTGCGGGCGCGTCAAAGTAGATTCCTCAACGTGCGCATTTGTCAGGCTGGCGCAGCGGTCCAGCCCGTGCGGTTTTCTTGGTCCGATAGGGTAGGGACCATTCCGGCTTCTGCGTTGGATAGTGGGATTTCGATTTCGGTCGAACGTGGCGATCAGGTTCTCGAGTTGATTGCTACGACGGCCGGTGAGGACCGCTCGATGCGCGTAGCCCTGCCTACTTTGAGTGAAGCGCCAGAATTCGTGGAATGGAATTGGTCGGGTTCGGATTGGGGTCAATTGCGTCGACTAGAAATCACCAGAGGATTCCACGGTTGGGAAGAAGAGGGTGCCTTTGGATGGACGGGAGATGATTTGGCGGCCGAGGTGGCTGCTACGCGTCCGTCGTATGTAAACGTGCGGGTAGATTCCCGTTTCGATCCGGTCGATCGCGGCTTAATTTCGATTCAGTGCGGAGACTCCACCTGGGAGATTGATTTAGCTACTGCTCAACAAGGGATCAGCTTGGTCGTGCCTCCGGATGGCATTTCCCGAGCTGTCCACATTTGTAATTCCGCCGGAGCGACGAGCCCCGAAGCAGCGGGGTTGTGGAGCGATTCGCGTTCACTGGCGTTGCGACTCACTCGGCTCTCGATTGATGCGGATGCCCGGTATGGGGTTCTGAAAACGGTAAATGCTAACGATAGCGCAAAATCTCCCTAGCCACAGGGGGCGGCTAGGCTCATCACCCTCATTCTCTCATGTCTGATTCCCCCCTAGTAACCCATTTGTATACGGCCGATCCGTCTGCCCACGTTTTCAACGACCGGCTCTATGTTTATCCTTCTCATGATCGTGCGGCTGGTATCGAAGACAACGATAAGGGCGATCAATACGATATGGTCGATTATCACGTGTTTTCGATGGATGACGTCGGTAGTGAGGTCACCGATCACGGTGTAGCTTTGAAACTCGAAGACGTTCCTTGGGCAAAGAAGCAGTTGTGGGCGCCGGATGCCGCGACCAAGCACGGGAAATACTATCTGTTCTTCCCGGCTCGAGGTGAGGATGGGCTTTTTCGCATCGGGGTGGCGATCGGAGAGAAACCCGAGGGTCCATTCGTCGCCGAGCCGGAACCGATCGCGGGCAGTTACAGCATTGATCCCGCAGCGCTGGTCGATGGAGACAACGCTTACCTCTACTTTGGCGGAATCTGGGGCGGCCAACTTCAGCGCTTCGACGGCAATGAATTTGAATCGAGCCGTGAAGAACCGACCGGTGATGCTCCGGCGATTGGCCCTCGAGTGGCTCGATTGAGCGAAGACATGAAGTCGATCGAGGGGGCCGTGCAGGAGATGGTGATCCTCGACGAGCACGCCAAGCCGCTCCGGGCCGATGATCACGATCGGCGTTTTTTCGAGGCTCCATGGGTGCACCGGCGCGCCGACACCTATTACTTGTCTTATTCGACGGGCAACACGCACTACATCGTCTACGCTACGAGCAAGAGTCCGACAGGTCCGTTCACCTATGGTGGTCGCATTCTTGAACCGGTCGTAGGCTGGACCACCCACCAATCCATCGTGGAACACCGGGGCAGATGGTTTCTCTTTCACCACGATTCATCCCTCTCGGAGGGTAAAAATCACCTCCGTTGCATGAAGGCCAAAGAAATTTTCTACGACGAATCAGGCCGGATCTTACCGGTGCAGGCGTAAAATGCCCGCGGGAGAGCCTCCGGATCCGACCGTCGTTGCGGCTTAACGCTTGGCAGCGCGACCGGGGTTCTCAGGGTGTGAATGCTTTCCCCCTCGCCTATGGTTCCTGCAATTAGCTGGTTGGTTCGATTCGGAGCCGAACAATCACTCTTCACTCTCGATCAAACCAAGTCTGTGCATGCAGCACTCGGCGAAGATACCGATTTATTGTCGTTTGCTCAACAGCTGATTGACGATGGACACGTCGACGACTCCAGTCTCGGCGACCTGGAAAAAATTGCCCGCGAAGCTATGGCTAAAGCCCGGGAGGGGGCCCCGGAGGGCGATCCATTCACTCCAGCGCCGGCCTGAGCCTGTTGCGGCCCCAACCGCTCCTGCGCCCATCGTGGCTCCACCTGCGGCTGAGCCTATTTCGAACCCAACCGCAGCGCCGGCCGGTTCGGTGCCACCCGCGTCTGGACCGCTAACCGCCGGTGAACTGGATTTTGCCGAGATCAGTTCGATGGACGATAAAACCCTCGCCGAACAACTGCGTGATTTTCTCGTGTTTTGTGGCGACGAAAGTGTGAGCGACCTTCATCTGTGTGCGGGGGCCAAGCCATTTGTGCGCAAGCAGCGTGAGCTTTCATTCATTAGCGATCATGTGCTCACGGAAGAGGAGTCATTGCGCCTTAATACCGTGCTGCTGGCGAAGCACCAGAAGGACGATTACTTTGCGCACAAGGACTACGATTTCGCCTTGGCGCTCGATGCGAGCCACCGTTACCGCGTCAACCTGATGTTTCAGAAAGACGGCTCTGCCGGTTGTTATCGCATGGTCGCGGCCGAAGTGCCCGAGATCGATAAACTCGGCCTCAAGAATGTCGATACGATCAAGAAGCTTTTGTCCTACCATAACGGACTCTTGCTCGTCACCGGCCCGGTCGGCGCGGGTAAGACCACGACCCTTGCGGCCCTCGTCAACGAGCTCAACAAGGCGCGCAAGGATCACATCATCACCGTAGAAGACCCCGTTGAGATCGTGCATCAACCCCTGGGTTGTAGCGTCACGCAACGCCAAGTCGGCACCCACACCCGAACCTTTTCCTCCGCCTTAAAAGGAGCTTTACGCGAAGATCCTGATATCATGGCGATCGGTGAATTGCGCGATCTCGAGACGATCGAGATGGCGATTAGCGCGTCCGAGACCGGTCACTTGGTCATCGGCATGATGCACACCAGCGATGCTTCGACGACCTTGAACCGTCTGCTCGATGTATTTCCACCCGCCCAGCAAACTCAGATCCGCTCTTCGGTGGCCGAGAGTCTTCGCGGGGTGCTGTGCCAACGTATTCTGCCCGCCCTGGATGGGGGGCTCGTGTTGGCGTGCGAAATCCTCACTTCCAATCCGGCGGTCGCCTCACTCATCCGCGAAGGTAGGATGCAGGGCCTTCGCAACGTCATGGAAACCGGGGTAAAAGATGGCATGTGCCTGATGGAGAACTCCGTCATAGAGCTCTACAAAGCTGGAAAGATTTCCGCGGAAGTGGCCCGCCAAAATGTCACCACCCAAGAAGTCATGGCGCAGATCAAAGACTGACCCGACTGCCCTCCTCAATCACTTCTCCAATTTTCACTTCTTAGACCATTCTTATAGCTCATGGCTGCCATTGATCGCTTGTTACAACTGATGCTCGAAAAGGGCGGATCTGATCTGCACCTCAACGTTGGTATGCCGCCCAAGGCTCGCATCTCCGGGAATGTGATTCCGATCGAGGACGGCATTATGAGCGCTTCGCAGATGGAAACCTACCTCAGCGAGATTTGCCCGGAACGCCGCTGGAAGGAATACCTTGATACCAAAGATCTCGACCTCGCGTACGAGATTACTGGGGTTGCCCGTTTCCGGGGCAACTATCTATACAACCATTGGGGTCAGGCCGGTATCTTTCGTCAGATTCCGGCGGAGATTCTATCTTTCGACACCCTCAAACTGCCCGAGGTATTGAAGGAGTTCTGTCATATGACCGAAGGTCTTGTCGTCGTGACCGGACCAACAGGTAGTGGTAAGTCCACTACGATGGCGGCCATGATCGATTACATTAACGAAAATCTGTCACGGCACATCATCACGATTGAAGATCCGATCGAGTTTGTGCATCCGAAGAAAAAATCAGTAATCGTGCACCGCGAAGTCGGTGAACACACCGAGTCGTTTGGCGCCGCGCTGAAGGGAGCCATGCGGCATGATCCCGACATTCTACTACTGAGAGAAATGCGAGAGCTCGAGACCATCAAACTCGCGCTCGGTTGTGCCTCCATGGGCATGTTGGTTTTTGGCACGCTCCACACCAATAATGCGCCGAAGACCGTCGACCGCATCATTAACGCGTTTCCGGGAGATGAGCAGAATCAGGTGCGCGTGATGCTCGCCGGATGTTTGTCCGGGGTGGTGGCGCAGTTGCTTTGTAAGCGCCAACCCAAAGGGCGCGTCGCCGTGCATGAGATTTTGCTCAAGCATGAGGCCTTGCCCAATACGATCCGCAGTGGCGCGATCGCGAATATTCGCGCCATCATCGAGAGCGGGAAGAATATCGGAATGACCACGATGGACTGGAGCCTGATGGATCGCGTCACCGATGGTTCCATTTTGGCGAGGGAAGCTTTTATGAAGTCGTCCAACAAGCAGGCCTTTCAGCATCTGCTAAAACCCGGCGAACTCGAAGAAGCCGAGCATTAAACGAATGTCGAAACTCGGCCGGGCACGCTTTCAGGCTGCATCGTGACTCAGCGACATGAAGATGCTGTTCGGGCCCTCGCCGTAGTCGGCAAAGGACGGACATTCCGCAAAACCCGCGGTGCGGTAAAGCTGCCGTGCCGGTTCAAACTCGGGTTGCGATCCCGTTTCCAGATATAGCCCTTGGTAGCCGCGCCGACGCGCTTCGATCAAGATATGGTCGAGCATGAGTTTTCCGACCCGTCGTCGTCGAAACGCCTGTGCGGTGCGCATAGATTTGATCTCGCCGTGAAGCGGGGAAATTTCCCGCAGCGCACCACAACCCGCCAAGGCGGAAGCTTCCCAAACGGTCCAAAGCGTCACATCGGGTTGGCGGAGACCGGTAAGATCGAGAGCATGCACACATTCCCGCGGAGAAAAGCGTCGCATGTCTTCCAAGTGCTCTTCGAGGAGATGGGCAATTTCAGGGCCTGATAGGTCGTCTATACGAAGGGTTAGCATTTTGAATTCTGGATAGTTGCCCTTGGCATGAAAATTGGAGAATGATCAAGTTGTTGTTACTCTCAACCCTATCCCCATGAAACGACTCTGCTCCTACTTCGCCCTGGCTTTGGTCTTTGGTTATGCCGCACTCGGATTACACGCCATCACGCCCAAGGATTTACCCGCTGGTTTCACCACGCTTGAGATCGGCGATGAAGCACCGGATTTTTCACTCCCGGGCACCGACGGCAAAACCTACGCCCTCGGTGACTTCGCGGATTCAGATATTTTGGTGATCTACTTCACCGGCACGCATTGTCCGACCTCACACGGGGCGATGGGGCGTATGTTGCAGTTTGTGGAGGATTTCAGTGACGAGAGTTTCCAGTTTGTGGCGGTTAATCCCAACCACTCCTCCGGCCTACGACCCGATGAATTTGGGCACACCGACTACGACGAGACCTTCGCCGATTCCAAGCGCTACGCCGAGGACTACGGTTGGACGATTCCGTTTCTCTTCGATGGTGACACCCAATCCATGGCCAAGGCCTATGGCTGCCTCGCGACCCCGCACGTCCTGATTTTCGATCAGGACCGCAAACTACGTTATAACGGACGATTCGACGATTCCCGGTTCGCCGATGCTGCGACCGTCAAACATCCCGATGCGCGCAATGCCGTCGAGGCGATGCTGGCCGGAAAGCCCGTGCCTGTGGCCACCACGCGACCACACGGTTGCTCGACGAAATGGCGGGAACGCAGTCTTCATGTCGTCGAAGAAGAGCAACAGTGGCAGGCTCTTGATGCTACCCTCGAAGAGATCGACGCCAAAGGAGTCGCCGCGCTGCGAGCCAACGGCACCGAAAAACTACGCCTCATCAATGTCTGGGCGACGTGGTGTGGTCCCTGCGTGGAAGAGTTTCCCGACCTCACGGATATCGCGCGCAAGTTTAGCCGCCGCGAATTCGAGCTCATTACGATCAGTTTGGACCAACTCTCGCACACGGAACGTGCCCGCCAATTCCTCGGCAAGCATCGCGCGGTGATGAGTGATAAACTGCGCAAGTCGGTGACCAAGGAAGGCCGCACGTCCAACAACTACATTTACACGGGATCCAGCGTGGACGACCTAGCTGAGGTCTTGGATCCCGATTGGCCCGGCCCAATTCCATATTCCGTTTTGGTGGATCAGGACGGCAACGTGCTTTACCGCAAACTGGGCAAGATCGACCCCGAAGTGGTCCGCAACCAAATCCTCGAAACCCTCACGCGTCACTACGCGGCCCCGGGCCAATAACCCGTCCCGCCAGCAGGTTCTATCGCGGCCCCCTCACCAGAGGGTATCCTAGAGATTGAGAGGGTGAATTAGCCGTCATCAGTTCGATGTTTTTTCGTGTTGTGCTTCCAGCATCCGTTTCACGCGATCGTTCTCTTGCTTGAGCGCCTCTCCGGTTACGGGCATTGGCGTGAAATCAGGATTCGCGATCAGCGCTTCGCTTTCGGGTATTTCGCGCCACTGCAGTGATCGAAACCACACCGGTTGTCCGTGATCCTGAAGCCAGAGATTACCGCCTCGGGCATCGAGGTCGGCCCCACGAAGGTTCAGTAGATCGACCTGTGTGCTCCACTTTGGATCGGTGTAGTCAAAGGAGAGAACGCGCTCTCCGTTGACCCAGTGCTCGATGATCGTGCCTTTGCATTTTACCCGCCCCGTGTTCCATTGGCCCAGGGGTTTGGTCGTATCCTTTGACGGTGCCATGCAAAAAAACAACGAACCCGCGGCCTGCCGAGGATTCGCCCCATAGGGACTGTGAACGTTATCGAGGATTTGATATTCGTATTGAGCCGGCCGGTAATAGACGCCGGAGTTGCAGCCTTTCGATACCTTCCATTCGAAGCGTAACTCGAAGTCATCCGGCACAAGCGCCTTCGTATACGTAAGTGATCCGCCATCTGCCTTTCGATAGAAGGCACCGTCCTCAATGGTCCAGTTGCCGCCGTGTTCCCAACCGGCAAAGCTCTTGCCGTCGAACAGGCTTACAAACTCGGTTTGTGCGTCGGACGCTATCCCCGTTGAGAGGGAAAGGACCAAAACGATGTAAATGGTGAGAGCAATTCTCATTCGACGGATAGGTGATCTTATTTCCCTCCTTCTTTGTCGGAACGTCAAGGGTCACCCATTTCAGATGTAAAACAAGCGCCACAGGTGGGTGGGGCATCCACCTGTTAGGTCGGGCGTCGGGACTGTTGTTTACGCATTTTAAACTCGAAAACATCGCGGCCCTCAGTCTGCACCTCTGTGGCCCTCCTCATGATTTGGTATCCCTGCGACAAGTAGAAATCCACCGCCCGCTTATTGTCCTCAAACACATCTAGCCATACCTCATATTTGGGATCAAAATATGAATTGTCCTGCTGCAGTAAATCTTTGCCGATGCCCTGCCCGTAAAACTCGCGCAAGACGGATAATCGAACAATTTCGACCACGCCCTTATCGAGATCGCTGCGCGCGTGCCCAACGATCCTACGGTCACTCACCGCCACAATACTATGGATGTTGGGGTCGTCAATTTCCTCTGCGATTTGAGCCGACGTGTGAACCTTGTGGGACTGCTCGAGAAGTTCTTCCTCCGTTTGAATGCCGTGGTATGCATCAAGCCAAACATTGCGTAGCAGTGGTCCGATTTTTTCGCAGTCACCTAAGCGAAGTGGGCGAATTTCTAGGGCACTCATTTATCTATCTGGGTGATTTTAGTGAACTCGAGTCGGTCGTGCCCTAGCATCAAAGCGGCTAAGTCACATCATGACATTTTATCGCGGGTCATGGGGGATATTGTCACTCTTGTTCTACTCGTAATCTCTGACGACTAACGAGGAACTTCCACGCCCATTAAATCCGAGAGTTTCGGTCGAATCGCTTCGGCCCAAACGTTATACCCCTCCTCATTTGGATGAAGTCCATCGGGCATAATTTCGAAAATCAGTCGACCACGTTTGTCCCTGAACGACGAGCCGATATCCAGATAGTGGATCCACTCACCATCATCCAATTTTTCGATTAGACGATTGGCCATCACGACATTCGCTCCGGCCCAAGGATCAACGGATACTCTGGGGAAGATTCCTAAAAGTAAAATTTTGGTGTTCGGAAGCCGTTCGCGGATTTGATCGCAGATTTCTTCAACTCCTTCGGCAATTTCCTCGTGTGTATTATTTCTCCAATTATTTGTTCCGATCATCACGACCGCGACTTTGGGTGATATCCCGACAAGTGCTCCGTGTTCGAACCGCCACAGGACGTGTTGGATTCGATCGCCTCCGAACCCCATGTTAATCGCTTGGAAGGGAGCATATGTTTTTTCCCAAATATGGGTGCCACTTCCGGTAGTGTCCCATCCATGGGTGATCGAGTCGCCAATGAAAATGAGTTCCGCTTTCCCCTGGGCAGACTCAATCACGTTCGCCTCATGCCTCCCCGTCCAAGTTTCCCCGCCTTTGTTGTTCCACACCTGTTCGGGGCGCCCAACCGGTATCAAGGCCGTGTTTTCGGCAAATAAAGCCGTCGATGTCGACAGGCAGAAAACGAAAATCGCAGGGGTAAGTCGAAAGGGTAAGTTCATTAGTTAATATTTGGATAGTGAGTTTTAAATAGATTATTTCTGGTAGGGCGACGAGTTCGGAAGGTGCGGCTTATCCGCGTTGTCTGAAGCGCCTGGTTCTGCTGTTTTGTTCAGTGGCTAATTGTGGTCCAGCGCCCATTTTTTAGCACCCTCAAAATATCACAAACCATAGATAATCATCTATTTCGCTGAAAGTTGGAGGTCGTTGTCGCGGACGTTACGGAGTTTGGTGGCTAGTTTGGTTTTGAACCGATTGACAGTGGTGGCGTGGGCCGGATCGTTGACCAAATTGGTGTATTGGTTGGGGTCGGTGTGGGTATCGAAAAGCTCGATGCCATTTGCTCCGTCTTCGCCATATTGGATGTAGGCGTAGCGTTCTTCACGCAGGAGGAATCCTTTGCGCATGGGGGCCACACTGAACGCGGTGTCGCGCACTTCGTGGGCAGGTTCGTCCAGGAGCTTGGCGATGCTCTTACCTTGGATGTTGGTGGGGACACCCAAGTCGCATAACTCGGCCAATGTGGGGTAGAGGTCGAGGAGTTCTACCAAGGAATCGCTGACCGCGGGTGCTTTACCGGGCACTGAAATGATGAGGGGCACGCCCGCCGATTCGTCGCGCAGACTCACCTTGGCCCAGAAATCGTGTTCGCCGAGGTGATATCCGTGATCACTGGTGAAGATGATGATCGTCTTTTCGGTGAGGCCTTCTTCGTCCAAAGCGTCGAGCACCTTGCCGACCTGGGCGTCCATGAAGGCGACTGAGGCGTAGTAGCCGCCGACGGCCTTCTTTTGCCGACGGATATCCATCTGCATGTTCTCGCTGGTCTTGTAGTTGATCCCGGCCTTGGGGATGTCGTCCCAGTTACCGGGGACTTTTTCCGGCAGCACCATATTGGCGTATGGCTTGAAGGGTGGGTAATAACTGCGAGGCGCGACGAACGGCACGTGCGGGCGCACGAAGCCCACGCCGAGCCAAAAGGGTTGGTCCCGTTTTTGTCGGATCAATTCGACGGCTTTGGCAGCAGTCTTGCCGTCGGAGTGCACCAGATCGTCGCCGTCGGCCTCGACGACCACGAAGGTGTTACCGCCCACGGCTGGTTTTTTCCCGTCGGGGTTAGATTCCAATGTTTCGCCACCGCCAGGCGCATCCCATTCGGGCCCAGGACTGTTGAAACGCTCGGTCCACGAAAGCTCATCGTCAGCTCCGTGGCCGCCTTCTTCGATGCCACCGGGAACGCCCATGTGGAAAATCTTACTTACGCGGGCGGTGTAATAACCTCGGTCTTTGAAATATTGAGACCACGTCGGGCGGTCGCCCATTTGGGGCCGAGGATTGGCATAACCTAGTGCGCCAGTGGCGTGGGGGTAGTATCCCGACATGAATGAAGCCCGCGAGGGGCCGCAATAGGTGCCCTGGCAAAATGCCTTGGTGAACCGAACGCCGCGGTTTGCGATTCGATCAATGTTGGGCGTCTGGATGACGGTATTGCCGTAGCAGGAAAGGGCGGTGTAGGTCAGATCATCCGAGATGATGAACAGCACGTTGTATTTGTCTTCATCGGCAAATGAACCCTGAGCGCTAAACCCAAGAATTGCAGCGAACAGTAAAAGGTGGAGGCGGGATTTCATGAGTAAAATTGATCTGAAATGGGTTTCCTTACTCCAATTCTTGCAGGGCTTCCCAGAAGGCGATGCGGATCGTCCGCCAAGCGCGACGATGGCTTTTGGCACCCGCGTCATCGAGCAGGGCTTGATTGCCGTCTTTTAGGGCCAGCCGTTCGTCGAACTCTTTATCCAGTTTGAAATACATGCCCAAAAATTTGGACTGAGAGTGCTGTTTGAGCGTTTGGAGATGCTGGGGTGGAGCCACTGACATGATATAGTCCACGACCTCTTGCACCGTCTGGAAGCGTTCAGAGCTGGTTGATTCGTGTTCGCAGACTGCTGCGTCGCAGCAGGTTTTCTCCACCGCCCCGGCGGGAGCGAGGAGCGCACACGATAAAATCACGAGGGAGTAGACAATACGCTTATTCATCTGGGGTAGGACGGATTCAGATTCTTTCGACTGCCTACAAATGTCGAGATTTTGGCTATTGTCGGCAGTGGGCAGGTTCTGGCAGGTTCCACTTTCCGCACTTACTTTGACTCTACTTCGACCCATCACCTGCAGTCTGTTTGGCCGTGTCTTGCTTGGCGCGGTGCTGTTCTTGGGGGGGTGTTCCTTGCCCCGCAATTCAGCGCCGATCGAGCCAGTCTATGCTAGCGTGGCTGCTCGGACCAAGGCGCAACAGGAAGTGCTGTTTGAAGCATGGAAGCTCGTAAACAAGCGGTTCTATAACCCGGAGTTTAATGGGGCGGAGTGGGCGACGGCCTATGATCGTTACAAGGATGAAGCGGCGACAGCGGGTTCAAAGGAGAAACTGTATGATGTCATCAACGATATGCTGGGTGAGCTCGATGATGGTCATACCGGCGCGCTTACGCCTCGGGCGGCCTGGGAGGAATATCGCGAAGAACGTGCATTCGTGGGGCTCAATTTGGAGCGACTTGACGGGCAATGGGTGATCACGGAGTTACGTCAGGGGAGCTCAGCCGCGGAGTCCGAGATCGCACCGGGTTGGATTGCCCTGTCGCGTGACGGTGAGTCACTAGGGGAGGACCGACTTAATTTCGAGAGCCTACCGGGCGAGACTTACACCTGGTTGTTCACCGACCCTGAGGGGGACGAGCGGTCGGTGCCATTGCTGGCACGCACGTTACCTGACTGGATGCCCCCGGAAGAGAAACACTCGGCCGAAGGATGGATATACCTGAGATTTGATGAATTTGAATCGGAGTATCACAAGTGGCTGGGCGATCGTCTGAAGGAACATGACGAAGCGCCGGGCATCATTCTTGATCTTCGTAATAATGGCGGGGGTTCGGTCTCTTCTCTCGAACACGTGATCAACGATTTTTTTGAAGATCGGGTGTCCTATGGCGCATTCGTTTCTCGTGAAGGTAAGCGCGACGACGAGAAATCGGCCTGGCGAAACGGGGAAGGCTATGATGGCCCCGTGGTCGCTTTGATTGGGGGCGGCTCCGCGAGTTCAGCGGAAATATTTGCCCAGGTGCTCAAGCATTATGAACGCGCTACGTTGATCGGCCGACCGACGGCTGGGGTGGTGATCGCGAGTCGCAAGTTCCGCTTGGACGACGGTGGTGAAATTCAGATCGGCCTCCAGGATTTCCAAACCCTCGATGGTTCACGACTGGAGGGGAATGGGGTGAAGCCCGATGTGGAGATCGAGCGAAGTCTGTCTGATATTCGGGAAGGGCGTGATGCCGACCTCGAAGCCGCGGTCGAATGGCTGCGGGTGCATGCTTCGGCCAAGGCGCGGGCAAATCTGTAGGGCCTGCTGAGGTAGGACCTAAGGTAGGGCGGTCTCGCCGAGACCGCCGGATTCGGTGGGCAGACCTGCGAGGCAACGGCGGCGCGCTCGGTGTGCACGCCCTCCCTCAGAACGGTCCCTGAATTTTACGTTTCCTGCGGAGCGAGCTTGCCCCACCTCGGACGACCGCTTCAGCTCTTCTTTTTGATCCTATTTACCGCCCATTTCGAGACCACGAATGCCTAAACGCCAAAACCCAGAGGACGACCAAGAAGAACTGTTTTTCGATGCCGCCGCGGCGAAGGAATCCTCGGTGGAGCCCGCTCCTGCACCCGTGACTGCCTCAGGTTATTCCGGCGAGCCACCTACAACCGAGATCGTGGCCGAAGAGGAAGAACGGGTGGCCCCACTCGAAGGTGCCTACCGAAAATGGTTTCTCGAATACGCGAGTTATGTGATCCTCGACCGGGCGGTGCCTCATCTCAATGATGGTCTCAAGCCTGTGCAGCGCCGCATCTTGCACACCCTTTTCTCCAAGGATGACGGGCGCTTCCACAAGGTGGCCAACATCGTGGGGGCGACGATGGCGTTCCATCCGCATGGCGACGCTTCTATCGAAGCGGCCTTGGTCGGAATCGCGCAACGCGGCTACTTAATCGAGCCGCAGGGGAATTTTGGTAACACCCTCACCGGAGACGGTGCAGCGGCGGCCCGTTATATTGAAGCCCGCCTGACGCCGTTTGCCCGTGATGTTCTCTTCAACGCGAAGACGACGGACTGGCAGCAGAGTTACGACGGACGCGCCAATGAGCCGGTCACGTTACCAGCGAAGTTTCCGCTCGTCCTGCTAGAAGGCGCCGAAGGCATCGCGGTCGGACTCTCGACCAAGATCCTGCCCCACAATTTCAACGACTTGTGCCGGGCCTCGATCAATCACCTTCAAGGCAAAACGTTTCGTATCCGGCCGGACTTTCCGTCGGGAGGCACCGCCGATTTCGCTGATTACAACGACGGCAAACGAGGCGGAAAAGTTAAGGTGCGGGCGACGATTACATCGGGTGAGACCAAATACGTTCTCGCGATTACCCAACTCGCGCACAGCACCACCACCACTTCGCTCATCGATTCGATCATCGCCGCCAACAACAAAGGCAAGATCAAGATCAAGCACGTGGACGACAACACGGCCGACAAGGTCGAAGTGCTGGTCCACCTACCTCAAGGTGCCGACCCGAAGAAGGTTAAACAGCAGCTCTACGCCTTCACCAATTGCCAGATGTCGATCTCGCCGGCGGCCTGCGCCATTGAGAACCACGAAGGTCGAGACCGTCCCACGTTTATCGGGGTATCAGAGATCCTGAAACGGTCCGCCGATCGCACGGTGGGTCTGCTCAAACTCGAACTCGAAATCAAACTTGGTGAACTCGAGCAACAGTGGTACTGGGATTCGCTCGAACGCATCTTTATTGAGGAACGGATCTACCGTCGGATCGAGAAATCCAAGACGTGGGAGAATGTGCTCGAAGAGATTCGCGCCGGGCTCGACCCCTTCCTCAAGCGCCTGAAGCGTGAAGTCACCGACGAAGACATCACCCGTCTCACCGAGATTCGCATCAAACGAATCTCCGCCTACAATCGCTTCAAGGCCGACGAGAAGATCAAGAAGATCGAAGAGGACGTGAAATTGGTTAAATACGACCTCGCTCACCTCATCGATTACGCGATCACGTGGTTCGAAACCTTGCAGGCGAAATACGGCAAAGGACGTAAACGCCGCACCTCGTTTGACGAGATCGAACAAATCAATGTCTCGAAAATCGTGTCGACCAACCAGCGCCTTTACGTCGATCGCGAAGGTGGATTCATCGGACGCAATTGGCGGCAGCACGAATTCGTCACGGAGGTCAGCGAGATCGATACGATCCTCTGCATCATGGCCGATGGCACGCTCAAGGTCACCAAGATCGCCGACAAAGTTTTCATGGGCCGAAATATCCTGCATATTTCTGTTTTCAAAAAAGAAGGCCCGCCGGAATTCTTCACGTTGCTTTATCAGGACAAGAAGTCCGGCAAGTGTTTCGCCAAACGATTCACCGTTGGCGGCGTCACGCGCGACAAACTGTATCTGCTGACCGCCAGCGAAAAGTCGAAGGTCGTCTACTTCGATGTCACCAAGAATGAGGAGGCGATGCCCGACCTGTTGCGCATCCAACTAAGCGGTCGTTGCAAGGCGCGGGTGAAAGACTTTGAGTTCGATCTCACCGAAGCCAAAGTAGGCACGCGGGGAGCGAAGGGGATTACGGTCTCAAAGTATCCCGTGCGCAAAGTCACCAAGGTCCTCGGCATCGGCGAGGAAGAATAGGCCGCGTCTGCGCCACGCGAATTACGATTTACGAAGGACGAATTACGATTGGCGCGAAGACGGTTTAACCGCGGTTGCTGTCAGCCTGTTGGACGAACTTTTGGCCGCAATAAATCGCAAAACCATCCCGGTGCGATGCGCCTCTAGGCGCACAATAAATTTACCAAATCTGGATGGTGTTTTTGCGCCTTTTTGCGGCAAATCAAACGCTGGGGAGTGGTTCTGCCTCTCCTATGAAAATAGCCGTGGAGTGGCTTAGCGGCCTTAGCGATCTTCGGGTGAAAGCCAGCGGCGGAGTGCCGATCCGTAGGGATTGACCCATTTCCTCGTCATCATTGAGATTTCCACTCATGGCTGTCGCCTCTTTACCTCGATGAAAAAACTACTCCTGTTTGCCGTTCTTACGCTTCCTCTGTTTGCCAATTCTCCTACGCCGGTGATCGACGGTTCGGGTCCGGGCTGGGAAAAGCTCACCGCCTCCGACTTCATGGACGTCAACTGCGGGGATGAAACGTGGACCTGGAGCGGCAACTCGGTTGCGTGCACCGGGCAACCCATCGGGGTGATCACCACGAAGAAGTTATATCAGAACTTCGAACTCATGGCGGAGTGGCGACACAACAAACCTGCGGGCAACTCCGGTATCTTTGTTTGGGCCTATCCCGACGTGATTAAAGCCATGCAAGAGGGCACCAACGAAGATCGTCTTCCCCAAGGTATCGAAGTTCAGGTCCTCGATCTCGGCTATAAAACCAGATACGAAAAAGACGGTAAAAAGAAAGCCGATTGGTTCACCTGTCACGGTGATGTCTTCGGTGTCGGTAAAGCAAAGTTCGATCCGTTCCTGCCCATTTCGCCAAACGGCACCCGGTCGTTCCCCACCCACGAAACCACTAAACCTCACGGTGAGTGGAATCATTATTACATTCGCTGCATCAATGGCGAAGTGCGCCTCTGGGTGAACGGCAAAGAAGTCTCCGGGGGTAAGAATTCAAACACAACTATCGGGCACATTTGTTTGGAATCCGAAGGCTCACCCATCGACCTCCGCAATCTGCTGATCCGCGCACTGCCGTAGAATTGGAACGACCGAGTCTTGGCCGCAAAAAGGCACAAAAAACTCGGGTTGAGAATCGGACAGAATCAGTGCGCCTATAGGCGCATCGCACCGGATTGGTTTTGTGCCTTTTTGTGGCAAAAAAACCGGAGGAGTGGATTCAGTTCGTCGCACCTGCCCAGCCGGCGGCGTAGGCGTTGAAGACCTTTTGGATTTCGTCGCGGACGCGGCGGAAGACGACGAGCTGTTCCTCTTCGTTGCCGGGAGCGTGCGCGGGGTCATCGAACCCCCAATGGTGCCGTGCCATTTGACCCGGGAACATGGGGCAGGCTTGATCGGCATTGCCGCAGACCGTGATCACGGTGTGCACGCCACGCTCTAGAAAGTCGTTCATGTGTTTCGAGGTGTGAGTACTGATATCGATCCCGATTTCGGCCATCGCTTTGATGGCGAGCGGATGCACGTAGCCGGCCGGGTTGGATCCGGCGCTGTGCACGTCGAGCAAGTCGCCTGCGGCCGCGCGGAGAATTCCTTCAGCCATGTGGCTGCGGCAGGAGTTTCCAGTGCATAGAATGAGGATGAGAGGCTTGGTCATAGATGTATTTAGGAGGAGGTAAACCAGCGGCGTTTCAGGAAACCCGCCACATGCACAAGGCCGATCAAAGCGGGAACCTCAACCAGTGGACCTACGACTGCGGCGAAGGCGACGGCGGAGTTGATCCCGAACACCGAGATGGCCACGGCAATGGCCAACTCGAAATTATTGCCCGCCGAAGTGAAGGCCAAGGAGGTGGAACGGGGGTAGTCCGCCCCCAATCGTTTCGCCATCGCAAAACTCACCATAAACATAATGCCAAAATACAGGAGCAAGGGCAGGGCGATCCGCGCGACGTCTAGGGGTTGCTGCACGATGGCGTTACCTTGAAAGGTAAACATCACCACGATGGTGAAGAGCAATGCCGCTAGGGTAAGGGGGGAAATTCGCGGTAGGAATACGTTTTCATACCAGGTCTCTCCTCGCCACTGCACGAGCAAGACCCGACTCAAGGCCCCGGCCGCAAACGGCACCCCCAGATAGACCATAACGCTGGCAAATATATCTCCCATGGCCACGGGCACCACCACCCCCTCGAGGCCGACGAGTGGCGGCAGCACGGTGATGAACAACCAGGCGTAGGCGCTGTAAGTGAGAATTTGGGCGATGGAGTTTAAGGCGACTAAGCCGGCGGCGTATTCCCGGCTTCCATCGGCGAGGTCATTCCAGACCAGCACCATGGCAATGCACCGGGCGATCCCAACGAGGATGAGTCCCACCATGTATTCCGGTTGATCCCGAAGTAGCGTGATGGCCAAGACCCACATCAGAATGGGGCCGACCACCAAGTTTTGAACCAAGGACAATCCCAATACCCGGGTGTCGGCAAAAACCTTGGGCAATTCCGCATAGCGAACTTTGGCCAGCGGGGGATACATCATCAGAATCAGACCGATCGCGATGGGCAGATTGGTGGTGCCCACGGTCATGGGTGCGAAAAAGGCCGCGGGATCGGTGAGAACAAAATGCCCCAGGGCTACGCCCAGAGTCATGGCCGCGAAAATCCAAACCGTAAGATAACGATCTAAAAATGACATGCGTTGGGCGATGGAATCGGAGGAGCTCATGAGGAATAGACAGTCAAAGCTTGGAGACGGACTGAGGTCGGCCAAGTGGTAATTACCCCGAACCGGTAAAGATCGGGTTACAACCCCAGCGATATCATTTTCCGCATGACTACGGCGGAATCCGGGCAGAGTTGCTGGAACTCTGGTGTGGATTGAATCGTGGCGGGGGCCTCCCGTCGGGCAATTGGCCGGTAACCCAGATGGGTAAAAAAAGGCGCCGCGGTGTGCGTGAGCAGAAAAATGTCCCGCAGTCCGTCACTTTGGGCGAGGTTTTCAGCTTCCTCTACCAGCATTCGTCCCAACCCCAGCTGTCGAGCCTTCGGATCCAGCACGACGGAACGTAGCAGGCCGATGATCGGACTGCAGGGTTGGATGGCCGCGGCACCGGCGAGGCGGTCATTGATGCGGAGAACGACGAAGTTCGGCCAAATCCCCTTGAGTAAATCGTCCGTGACCAAATCGGCTGCCGTCAGGAGTTGCCGAATGGAAATTTCGTCGCCCGGGCGATAGGGCTCGAGTATAGTCGAGGCGTCATGGAAAGGCACGGGAAGTAATTTGAACCGCCGTCGGCGCCATGTCGAGGCGAGGACGACACACGATTGACCACCGGCAAGGAGGACGATTTGCTACTCGGATGAATTTCAGACGAATTTGGTCCGCGGTGGGAGGCGGAATCTTACTGGTTAGCTGTTTGGTAGCGCAGTCTGAGCCTCTGAACCTGACGGAAGCAAAATCGGCGGTGCGGGAATATCATGACAGCGGACGTTACCAGTCGGACGTGCAACGGGTGGCGGGCTGGGCGAATACGTGGCTCGAACAACGAGCCGCGATGCGAAAGACGGGTGAGCGGTTGTTGGTAATCTTCGACGTCGATGAAACCGTGCTTTCGAACTACCCGCAGATGGTGGCGAAGGACTTTGGATACGTGCCGGAGGATTGGGTTAAGTGGGTGGATAAAGCAGCCGCTCCTGCTATCAAACCGATGCGCGAAGTTTATCGCGTGGCCCGGAAACTGGACGTCGATGTGGTTTTCATCACGGGTCGTAGAGCGCCGGAGGAGGAAACGGGCACGATCACGAATCTCGAGCTTCAGGGGATGGGTGGGTATGTTCGGATCATCTTTCGCGGCGAGTCGGACACGGCAGAAACCGCGGCGGAACGGAAGCAGTTGCGTCGGATTCAACTCGAAAAAGAAGGGTGGACGATCATCGCGAGCTTGGGTGACCAGGGCAGCGATATTGCGGGGGGGCATGCGGAGCGGATCTTCAAATTGCCCAATCCGTTTTACGAAGTGCCATAGGGGCCGGTCATTCCCCGGCGAGGGTTTGGGCGATATTAATCTTAACGGCGCGACGCGCCGGGATGAAGCTTGCGATTTGCGTGGTGACGTGGTGCAACCCGCCGATATCGTCCGAGAGAATCTCCTCATCTACGCAAAACGTCCGGAGGACTCGTTGCTGTGTCGCGAAGTGCTTCGGCCAGCGGGCGTGTGGCTCGAGCGCTACACTAATGTGCATCTCACGGAGGCGGTGTTCGCCCTGATTAAGGCCGATATGGGGGTCGCCTGTCTCGCGAATTGGGCGATCGTGCCGCAGATCGAAAGTGGTGATTTCGTCGCTCGACGAATAGGTCGTGGCGGATGGAAACGCACGTGGTGGGCGGCGACATGGCCGGAGCGCGAGGCGGGGCCGCTCGTTGGTGCATTCGTAAAGTGCCTCCAGCACTCCATGAAGCAGCCGAGTTAGTCGTCGATGAAGGCGACGTTATAGACGGCAAACGCGAGCTTTCGGTTGGTGCCTTCTTCCACGCGAACAGGACCCTCGGTGTAAAAGTCGAGCCAAGCTCGCCCGGACGAATCGAGTTCAATGTCGCGCAAGGTGACGGTGACCCCGGGTTTTTCGGTGTAGCCGTCCCAGAGCGTTTTGTTGCCTTGGCTGATGATGACATCGCAGCCGACTTCACCGACGAGGGTGAAGATGATGCTCACCGGAACAGGTTCGATAGATTTGGTGAAACGCTGCACCCGGATCCGCCCTTCGCCGCCGCTCCACGACCAGGTGTGGTAGTCGTTTCGTTCTACTCCATTCCACCCGTCGGCAATGTGAACGATTACGGGACCGTCGGGTTGGTTCGCATGCTTGAGTTCGAGGGTATCGCGAGGGGCTTGGGAGAGCATATAACCTCCGACGAAGATCGAAAGGTTGCCCGCGATGATGAGCAGCAGTCCGGCACGCGTGCGCGGAGCGAGCATGTTGAAGGCGAGATGCAATGGCAGTAGCAGGCGGGTGACCGCACCGGGAAAACCTTCGAGCGTTGGAGTGCCAAGAATAATCAAGAGCAGCACGTAGCCGATCCCCAGTTGCCACTTGGGGTTGCGTGGTTGGGGTCGCACGATCAGCCAGATCGATTGCACGGTGATTCCGATAATCGCTCCAAGCGCGGCCCAGGCTAGTTTGTCATGAGGCTGGCCGATCACGGCGCCGAAAGTATCACTGAGTTTCGTCCCGAGGGCCGTGAGCGGCCAGGCAAAGTTTTGCAGGCTATCGGGGTTGGAAGGGAAGACTCGACTGACGTAGAAAAACCACAGGGCCAAAGGGACTACGATGATGGCTCCGTTGGTGATACGCTCGCGCCAGGAGTTGGCTTGAAAGACAATCAAACTACCAAGCACGGAAGTTTCTCGGGTAAGGCAGGCGGCAGCGAATAATCCGGCAGTCGTTTTTAAGCGTCCCGTTTGTAGCACTAACATGCCAATCGCCAGCAGAAGGAGGGCGGGCAGATCGGTGAGGGCGTAGACGACACTGGTGGTCACCCCGGCCGAAAACATGAGTCCGATCCACGCGACCAGATTGACGATGGAATCTGGAGGGAAGAGTCGGAGCAAAACGATCCCCAGACCGATCCAGCAGATCACGTTGAGCCAGGCGTAAGCTGAAAGCGTGCGATGGCCGTCGCCCATTCCGACAAGTGCGGCTATCCAAGGTGCCAAAATACGACGGGCTCGCATGGAGGGAATATCGACCGCTTGATTGAGCGCAGGGTCTTGGAGTGAAGGACGTAGTGCCAGCTGGGCGTAAAACTGGCCATCGTAGCCCGCTTCTTCCCGGTAAATATAGATCGAATCCTCGCGAAGCTCAGGCAGGCCATTTTGTCCCCACGAAGGACTGATTTGCAGCAGGCGGGTGAATCCGAATGCCGGGTGGTGGAATTCGCTCAGGCTCCGAGCGCCCAAGATCACCGCGATCGCAATCACTGCCCAACCCGCGTAGCGCCGCAGGAACCTGGCGGCAGCGGAAAAGGAGGAGGTTGTGGAGGAGGGGCCGGGCATTCGTGAATTCGATGAACTTGTGAGGTGATGTTGGCTCACACAATGCGCAGAAGGCACGGCAGAATTTATCCAGACATGAAAAAGCCCTCCGGTGGGGGAGGGCTTTGAAGATTTAGGGTGCCTTCGGGAGACGGTGGCCTAGCTCGCGGCGGCGAGGGCGGTTTCGATATCCGCTTGCAGGTCGGGCCAATCCTCGATGCCGAGGGAGAGCCGCACGAAGTCGGGGGTCGTGCCGGAAGCAATTTGCTCGTCGGCCGAGAGTTGACTATGCGTGGTGCTAGCAGGATGGATCGCGAGCGACTTGGCGTCGCCGATGTTCGCGAGGTGCGAGAACAGCGAGAGGCCTTCGATGAACTTGCTGGCGCCTTCGAAGCCGGTCTTAAGACCGAAGCCGAGTAGTCCGCCAAATCCACCGCTGAGATACTTCTTGGCGGCGGCATGATTCGGGCTGTCGGCGAGTCCGGGGTAGTTGACCCAAGCGACGCGGTTATCAGCGGCGAGAAACTCGGCTGCTTTTTGGGCGTTCTCACAGATCCGAGCCATGCGGAGATGGAGGGTTTCGATACCTTGGATCGTCTGCCAGGCGTTGAAGGGGGATTGGCAGGCGCCAATGTCGCGGAGGAGCTGCAAGCGCATCTTCATGATGAAGGCGATGTTGGCGTCACCGGCCGGCGGGAAGGCCTTGAAGGCGTCCCAGTGCACCAGGCCATGGTAAGAGGGGTCGGGCTCGGTGAATCCGGGAAAGCGGTCGGAGCCCCAGTCGAAGTTCCCGCCGTCGACCACGATGCCGCCGATGGAGGTGCCGTGGCCACCGAGGTATTTGGTGGTGGAGTGGACAACGACGTTGGCGCCCCACTCGAAGGGACGATTGAGGATCGGGGAGAGCGCAGTGTTATCGATGATGAGAGGGACGCCGGCTTCCTTTGCGATGGCGGCTACTTCCTCCATCGGGAAAATATTGAGCGCCGGATTGCCGAGACCTTCGCCGAAGAAGGCTTTGGTGTTGGGCTTGAGGGCGCGTTTGAAGGCGTCGGGATCGGCGGCGTCGACGAAGTCCACCTGGATACCCAGTTTCGGCAGCGTGTAGTGGAAGAGATTGTAGGTTCCTCCGTAGAGCTGGGAGACGGAGACGATGTGATCCCCGCTGCCGGCGACATTGAGGATGGCGTCGGTGATGGCGGCTTGGCCAGAGGCGTGGGCGAGGGCGCCCGAGCCACCTTCGAGGGCGGCCATACGTTGCTCGAGCACATCGGTGGTCGGATTCATGATCCGGGTGTAGATGTTACCGAGCTCTTTGAGGCCAAAGAGATTGGCGGCGTGTTCGGTATCCCGGAACACATAACTGGTGGTCTGATAAAGGGGGACCGCGCGGGAGCCGGTGGTGGGATCTGGAGTTTGCCCTGCGTGGAGGGATTTGGTGCCGAGGCCTTGAGGAGTGGACATAGAAGAGGGAGCTTTAGGAATTTATGATGCGGGATGAAGAAAGAACTGCGTCAGATTGTGATTTCTTTAGTCGAGAGTTGGTGGAGCAAGAGGGCGGCGAGTTGAGCCCGCTCGGTGAGACTGGAGAGCTCCACGTATTCCTGATCGGAGTGGAGGCCGCTCCCGATCGGGCCGAGACCGTCGAGCACGGGCAGTCCGGCGGCGTGAAGCAGGTTGCCATCGGAGCCGCCGGCGACGGCCAACCAATCAAAGGGCGCGAGGCCCAGTTTGCGGCCGCAGGCTTGGAGTTGAGCGAAAAGGGCTTCGGTGGTCGGCGTCGAAACCAATGGGTCGCGATTAAATTGGCCGGAGAAGTCGAGATGGTAGCTTTCATCCGTGTTGGATTCGGCGACGAGTCCTTCCAGCGCGTGGTTGAATTCAGTCATGGCGGCGGGCGTGGAAGCGCGGGCGTTGATAGCGGCGGTGGCGTGATCTGGCACGATGTTGACCGTGCCGCCGCCAGTGAAGTGACCGACGTTGACCAGGAGATTAGGGACCGTCTTGGGCAGTTCGTCGACCGCGAGGCAGAAGCGGGCGAGGGCGAGGATCGCATTGCGACCGGCGGCAGGGTCGCGTCCGGCGTGGGCCGCGCGGCCTTGCATGGTTGCCTGGAAGATTCCCGTCGCAGCGCGTGATTTCACCATGTAGCCGGAATCGCGGGCGGGCTCGAATACGAGACCAAGTTGGTGCCCCGGTGCTTCCGCTTCGATGGTGGTGGCGGAATACTCTGACCCCGTTTCTTCGTCGGGAGTGAGCAGGACGGTCCAGCCGAGGCTGGCGGCATGGGGGGATTCTTCGAAGGCAGCGAGAGCGGCGAGCATGACCACGAGCCCGCCCTTCATATCGGCGACGCCGGGACCGTTAAGGCGTTGCTCGCCCTCGAGGACTTTTGCAATTTGGAAGGGATGGTTGGGTTCGAAGACCGTGTCGTAGTGGCCACTGCACAAGACCCTGAGCGGTGCTTCAGGGCGAAGCTCGGCGCGGAGCGCGAATCGGCCATCGGCGAGAGGGATACGCTCCACGCGGGGAGTCAGTTTACGGAGGGAATCGACCAGTGCATCGGCCATCTGGGAGAGTCCCTGGACGTTGAGGGAGCCGGAATTGATCGCACTCCATTGGGTGAGGCGTTCAAGCAGGGGCTCGAGGGGCAGTCGCGGCGGCAGCCATGCGGGGTGATCCGACATGTCGCGAAAAAAGCGCATGAGGAGATAATTCCCAATCCTAAATCCCGCAGGGCAGGATTATACCGAACTCAGTCGTGGTGACGCAGGACCTGCAGGATGTTGAGCGAGTGGTTACCGATGGCCTCCATATTGTTGAGGATATCGATGTAAAGCATCTCGGCCTTCACTTGGTCGCCAGTGGAGCGCATGCGTTGGATGGATTCCTTGCGCAGGTTCTTACGGAATTTATTGATGAAGTTTTCTAGCTGGTGAGCGGTCTCCATATCGGCGGTTTGCACGCCGCGGCGGATACAATCGGAAGTGAAATCAACAAAGCGCAGCACGATCTCCGAAAACTGTCGCACCTGCTCCTGCGTCTCATGAGGGAGGGCGCGTTTTTTGCGGTAGCGTCGCTCGGCGAGGAGCACGAGGCGGTAGCCGCGATCGCACATGTCTTCGAGTTCGGCAGTGACGCGCAATAGGGCTGAGATTTTTGCCATCGATGCGTCGGACACGCGACCGGCGGAACAGCGTAGAAGATAATCGGTGGTCTCGATCGCCATGCGATCGCTGTCCTTTTCAAGCTGCTTGAGCTGCTTGACGCGGTCCCCTAGGTCTTCGCCGGGGTTGCCGAAAAGCTCGACGAAGCCAGCCACGAGATCACGGGTAAGGCCGTTCATTTTGAGGACGTCTTCTTCGGCCTCGGCGAGGTTGAGCTCACCCGTTTTGGGAATCACCGAGGAATCGAACTTCATGTGTTCGTTGCGGTTTTTAGGCCGATCCTTGATCAAGCGTTCCACCAACCTGGCCAGATGAGGCACAAATCCTATGACCAACGCGATGTTGAGCAGATTGAAGCCGGTATGAAAGGCAGCCATGTGGAAGGGAATGTTCGAAGGCTCCAGGGCATTTCCTGGCACGATGTAATCGGCCAAGCGCGTGAGCGGAACGAATAGCAGGATGGCCCAAATCACCCCAATGATATTGAAGAAAAAGTGAGCGAGGGCGGCGCGTTTGGCGTTGGCGTTGGCGCTGAGGGCCGCCAGGTTGGCCGTGATGGTCGTGCCGACGTTCTCGCCGAGGATGATTGCCGCTGCGGTGGGAAAATCGATCCAGCCTTTGGCTGCCATCGTAATCGTAATCGCACCCGCTACGGATGAGGATTGGACGATGACGGTCAGGATTGTGCCGAACGCGAAAAAGAAGAGCACCGAGATAAGTCCTCGATCCGTGTAGCTTTGGATAAAAGCTAGAGCTTCGGGGTTGTTCTTGATGTCGGGCACGGCCTCTTTGAGGAAAACCAGGCCGAGGAACAATAAACCGAATCCAATGAGAAACTCGCCGGTATCGCGCAGGTTGGATTTGCGCGCGAAGAGGAATGGCATAGCCACGCCGATGATGGGCAGCGCGATCTTGGAGAGGCTGAACTTGAACCCTAGAAATGAGACGATCCAAAACGTCGTGGTGGTGCCGAGGTTGGCACCCATAATCACGCCGATGGCTTCCACCACCTTGAGCAGGCCCGCGTTGACGAAGCTCACCATCATCACGGTCGAGGCCGAAGAGGACTGGACGAGACAGGTCACGAGGAACCCGGTAGCGACGCCGGCGAAGCGATTGCTGGTCATGGTCCGCATGAGCGAACGCAGACGATCACCAGAGAGTTTTTGCAGGGCCTCCGACATGACTTTCATGCCAAAGAGGAACATGCCTAGAGAACCGAGAATTTCGAAAAATGAGCCGATCATGCTTGGAAGTATTGGGAGAAAGAGGGCATGCGGGATGGTCGGGGGCAAACCTGTTGTCGCCCAATTTGCACTTTATTGGGGAGACAGTGAAAATCCCGGGCCTAAAAAACCCGGCACGAAGCGGGGTGGTGGATGAACGGGGGAGGGGAGAAGACGTTCTTTCTTACAATCCTCGCTTGATGAAGGCGACTTCATCGGTCTCTGAGTTCACTTTGACTTCCTCATCGGTTTCGGTGGTCACGCCGATGTAATCGACGACCACGGAGGCGAGCACGGGGAGGGCTTTACGAATATCGTCATCCTCGGCTTCGTTGGAGACGTAGACACTCCAAAGCTGTTCGGGAGGGGCATCGTCGCCGCTGGAGACGTTTTCGCGGGCGGAGACCCGTAAATATTTTTCGTAAACAGTGACAGGAATGGTCTTTTCCTCGAATCCGATGAGTTCCTGGCTGGGCGGATCCATCACGGAGACGCGCCGATACTGGATATTACCGTTTGAGTCGCGGGTGGGCACGATAACTGAGCGGACTCCACCTCCCATGCGGGCGAAGATGGGAACAGAACGAGATTCAAACTCAACCCGTGGTGGTTCCACGTCGTAATCGACTTCGACTACCATATCGGCGCTTGCGGGGTTGGGTGCTTCGTAGAGGCCTCGGCCCGACAGGGCGGCTTTCACGTAGTCGACGGCTTCGCGGGTGCGGAGGTCGGTGTTGGGGTCGCCGCCGTTTTTGGTGACGATACGGTAAGATTCACCGGAGGCCTTCGACTCATTGGCGATGGCATTGATCTTAACGTTGTAAGTGTTACTCGTACAGCCAGCTGCCGCCAGCAAACCAAGGGCTGCCATACTGAGACGAAGGAGCTGAAGCGAAGAGCGGACCATTTAAGAGGGGCGAGTCAGGGATTCCTGACCGCAGTTTCACCGCGAAGTTCCGCAAGTTCTGATTCGAGTCGGGCGATTTCGGCGGTTTCGGCGGCGATTTTGGCCTCGGCTTCGTCGAGTTCCTTTTTGCGATTCAGGGCCCATTCTCGTTCGGCCTTCAATTCGGATAGTTTGGAGGCCGTTTCATCGGCGCGTCGTTGAGCATCATTGAGTTCCGCGTCGGTGATCCGAAACCCTTGGGCAATAGCAAGTTCCTCGGTGAGTTGTTCTTTCAGGCGGGCCTCTTCCTGGCGTTTGCGGGCGACTTCCTGTTGGTAAGCGCGCTCTTGAGCCAGGCGATCTTGCGCAGTGCGCTCTTTCATATCTTGGACGAGTCCGATGGCTCCACCGACGAGGGCACCGGCTGCGCCACCGATGGCGGCACCTGAGGCGGCGTTACCGGAACCGGTGTTGTTGCCTATAACGGCACCACCGAGAGCGCCACCGAGACCGCCGATACCGGCGCCTTTGACCGTTTTAGATGGGGCTACCTTGCATCCCGATAGCAGGGCGAAGGAAATAAGGGCGACGACTAGAGAGGTGCGCATGAGCGGACTACGTTTGGAATTCACAGGGAAGGCCGGGGAGGGTGAGAAGGAAGTTAATTGAGGACGAGCTTGAGGCAAGGCAGACTCGCGTTTCGGTGTCAGACACGCATGTCGCGGAAAAGGTTCAGTAAGATTTTTAAGTTTCCACGGCACATTTGTTCATAGCAGCACTCTTATCCTCATGACCTCTTTGCCCCAGCGAGGATTTTTCACCCAAGGTTTTATCGTCCAGAGTGTTGGTTTGCTAATCGCCATCCTCGGTGTTGGCCAGCTGTACAGCCAATACATCCGCCCTCAGGCGGCGGAAGTTGAGATCACCCGACGCATCCTCGAGAACCGTGGAGCCGAGGAGGAGGAAGAATCCCAACGTAACTTCGTAGTGATCCTAAAAGATTATGAGCAGCAAGCCTGTCTCACTCTGATGTCCTGGGCCACGATCCTACTCGCCTACAAGCTGATCCTCGTCGGCCGTGAACGCCAAATCATTGGCCGTGATTTCGTGGAGCTCGAGTTGGGCCAGCGAATATTGCCCGAAGCGGCCCTCGACTACGCGAAGGATGTGCAGACGGTGATGGAGCATGAGAAGGGGCTCTCCCGAAAACTGCTCCCGGGCTTCGTGCTCTCGGCGTTGCAGCGGTTTAGTGCGACCCACTCCATCCAAGATGCCGCGGGTGCGGTGCAGGAGCGTTCGCAAGCCGCCGCCGATGAATTGGACTCTGACCTCTCATTGGTGCGCTACATTACGTGGGCGATCCCGTCCGTCGGGTTTATCGGCACGGTGCGCGGTATTGGTGATGCGTTGGCGAAGGCCGACGAAGCCCTCAAGGGCGATCTCGCCGGTGTCACCAATTCACTCGGTCTGGCGTTTAACTCCACGCTCGTCGCGCTGGTGCTCAGTATTGTTCTGATGTTTTTCATGCATCTGCTGCAATCGCGGCAGGAGCACCTCATCCAAGATTTCCAAGAGTATTGTCGGATCAAGATTGTCGACCTGATGAAGGTCCCAGCCCGTGACGACATGGACGGAACACTCGTCTGAGTTTTAGAGAGACCCTAACCCCTTTTATTTGAATCATGGCACACGTATGTGGAATTGAATTTTCCGATTTTGGTTTTAACGCCGCGATGCTGGATCCGTCGACTGACGGTCTAGTAACGGTCAACGAAGCAGCGGGAGAATGGCCCGCGTTCGCGGCTTGGAACGGCTCCGAACTCGTCTTCGGACGGGAAGCAGAGAAGCACTGGCGGCTTTTCCCTCGAGCCGTGAGTCACGTGTTCTGGGAGCATCTTTCGCTCGCGCCGTCCGATCTCGAAGGCCCGCCGCGCACCCCGGCTTACTCGGAGCTCGCCTACGCCTTCCTGCATTCGTTTTGGGAAAACCTCTGCAAGTCGTCCGGAAAACCGGAGAAGGTGGTCCTCGCGATGCCGGGACAATTACTGGGCGATTCCAATGCCGATAATCCGGCAATAGGACTGATCCTCGCGATTGCGCGCGACCTTGGTATCCCTTTGGCCGGGCTGTGTGGGCTGTCCACCAGTTCACTCAATGATCCGGCCTCGATGGGCAGCATCACCGGTGGTCGTATCCTCTATATGGATCTGCATCTGCACTCGGCTGCGATGTCGTTGCTGACAACTGATTCCGACGGCCGCCTGAATCGGCGTCACTACATGCGATTGCCGCGATTGGGCTATGTGCCACTGATTCAAGGCCTGCACAAATCGATGGGGAACCGTTTCCTGCGAGCGACCGCTTTCGATGTGACGGCCCAACGGGAACTCGACCAACTCTTTTACGAACAAACCCGCGAACAGTTGCTCGATGCGAGCCGTGGCACGGACATTCGATATTCGATCCAGACCTCATCGCGCGTTTATCAGGCCGCATTCCCGCGTGAGACCCTCCGCCGTGATCTCGCTCCGCACGAACAGGGTTGGGCCGATGCGGCGGTGAAGTTCCTCAGTGACAGTTCTTTCCAGCCCAAAGATGTGACCGTGGTGGTCAGTTCTCGGGTAGGTATGTTGCCCGGTTTGGATGACGCTTTGACGACCCGTGGCTTCGGTCGCGTGGTGCATTTGCAGCACGGAGCGGCCGCGCGCGGCGCAGCCAGATTTGCGGCCGATCTCGAGGTGGCCGAAGACATCACGACCGTCCCAGTTGTAAGCAAGGTGGAAGTATCTGCGCGGGCTGAAACCAGTTCGGGTGGTGGCATCGAGGTGGTGCATGTGGCCGCCGCGAAACCGTCACCAGGATTGGTGGCCAGTCACCTCGTGGTTGATGGATCGGCTTATTCATTACACGCCTTGCCGGAAGTTTTGCAGGGCGATGGAAATGCCGATGCTCCGGCGGTGCCGGCCCTCGCTCGACTTGGTCCGGTGCCGGTGCGCCTGATTCGGCAAGATGGCGAATGGCATATCGAGACGCCCGATTCAGGCGCTTTATTGATGGCTCCAGGTGATCGGGTGAAGATTCGATCCGGGGCCGAAGAAGTGGAACTATTGATCGTAGCCGAAAGCCGTCCGGGCACGGCTTAGTCCCGTATCCTAATTCGCCATGGCCAGACAGAAACGCCGCCCTCAGCAGCTTTTTAGCATCTCCTTTTTGGACTGCATCTGCTGCGGCTTTGGCGGCGTGCTGCTGTTGTTTGTGCTCGTGGCCGGCAAACAACGGAACGCGCAGGAACAGCAGGTGGCAGAGATTCGGGAAGTGGTCGGCCAGTATGAATTTGATGTGAAGAGTCAGGAAGACCGCATTGAACGTATCACATTGGAAGCGCAGGCCGACGAGGGGGAAAGCGAGCAAACCGAATCGCGCAACACCATCACGGAAGCAGAGGTCGTCGAACTCGAACAAGCCCTTGCGAAGCTGCTGCAAAGTGAGTCTAAGATGCAGAAAGATTTGGACGAACTCCTCGCGGAGAAAGAAGAATTAGCGACGGCCGAGATTCCCGATCCGGTGCCGATCCCAAACGTCAAACGACGCCAGTATCTCACCGGATTTCAGATGGAAGGTGAGCACATCCTTTTCCTCGTCCGCGCCTCGGGTAGTATGGTGGGAAATACCATAGCCGAGGCGGTTGAATTACAGAGTAAGACGGATGATGAGAAACGGGAGTCGCCCAAATGGGTTCGAGTGGTGGATTCAATTCGGTGGATGATTTCTTCGCTGCCGGTGGACTCATCATTTCAAGTGCTCATGTTTGCCGAGGAGACCGTGCCTTTGATCGATACCCACTCGGTTGATTGGATTGACCGCGAAGACGGTGAGATGATTAAGGAAGTTTTGGACTCGCTCGCGGAGTATGTGCCCGAAGGCGGTGCCAATATGGAACGAGCCTTCAATTTTGTGAGATCGATGAGCACGGTGCCGGATGCGATCGTTTTACTCACCGACGGACTCCCGACGCAGAGCGACAGTTACGCGAGTGGAGAATTCGTTTCGGAATCGGATCGGGTGCGCTTTTTTAATGCCGCGGTGCGAGTCGCAGCCCCGGATATTCCGGTGAACACAATTTTGTATCCGTTGGAAGGTGACCCCGCGTCGCCATTCCTTTTTTGGCAATTAGCTGACCGCACCGAAGGGGCGCTGGTAAGCCCCGCGCCGTCTTGGCCTGATATCCGATGAGAGCCCGACAAAAAAGAGAATCGGCCGACTTCGGCTTATCATTCCTCGACTGTATCTGCTGTGGATTCGGCGCGATCGTATTGCTGTTTGTGATCACGATGGGTTCGGCCAATAATATGATCCAAACGCTACGCGATCAGTTACAGGAAATTGCCCAGCGACGCTTGTCGAAAATGGAGCAGCTTGATGCCACGGAATCCGAAGTGGCGAGACGAGCCGTGGAAGCGAAGGATTCGGTGAATAAAGCGATGTCTCGATCGGAGCGTCTCCGGTCGATGATGGATACGCTCAGTTTGCAAATAGCTCAGCTGCAAGCCGGTCAGGAGAAACTGATGGTGGAGGTGGAGGATGAGAAGGCTGAGATCGCATCCATGCAGACCGAACTCGAAGTCGAGATGCCGTTGCCGGATATCAACCTACCGGTGGGGCTGCCGGTTGAGAGTAACTACATTGCATTTGTTTTCGATACGTCTGGTTCGATGCGCGAAACCACCACCGATCAACTCAACGAGATGGCGATGGCTAAGATTCAAAACGTCTTGGATAGTTATCCGGAAATCAAAGGCATGCAGTTCCTCGATGCGGATGGTCGTTTCATGCTGCGAGGCACTCCGGGCATCTGGCTCCAAGACACCCCGGAGACGCGACTCGGTGCGATGCGCGTTCTCGCTAATTATCCCACCTTCAGTAATTCGAATCCGGTGCCGGGAATCTTCCGAGCGATTCGTTCTCTTTATCAGCCCGACAACAAAGAAATGAAAATGGCGGTGTTTGTTTTTGGGGATGAATTTACCGGTCAAGCCGACCCTGTTTTAGCCCGCCTCGAAACGATCAACCCGCGCAAGGAAGATGGAGACCGCCATGTCTCCATCAACGCGGTGGGTTTCCCGACGGTGCTGCGTTATCCGCTGATGGGAGCGCACACCGGCATGAAGTTCGCCAACCTGATGCGGGAAGTTGCCTACAAGCACGACGGCGCCTTCATCGCGGTGCGCACGAATTAGGCGCGGTGGATTGCGCGATTTACGCATCGCAGGCGTGTTTTGGGACCAAGAGGGAAGTTTTAGTTTCGAGACTTGGGTAGGGCTGGCACCGTAATGGTGGTGCAGTGGATATAGCCCGAATCGGTCACGAAAGAGTCGCAGTTTATCCAGTGGATTTTCGCCTGTGGCCACGCTTCGTGGTAAGCCTTTTCCACTTCCTGCTCCCAGGCCTGGAGGCGTTGATTAAATTCAGGATGAGACGACGTGAATCGCGGAACGATGAAACCGTGCTCCCCCTGTTGGTTGTGGAGGAAAACGCTGTTTATATATGAGAAGTATCGGGTCACTGACTCGGAATGAATGTCGAAAAGATTACTCAATGGGGCGTGACCATACGCTTTTAATACGGCGTTGAATCCTTCCGGGGTCTCTAGGTTGATCGGGCCAATTTCCTTTCGCATGATAGCGGTTACGTTGGTCCGTAGCTCGAGTTTGCTCGCCGCGTCTAGATTTTCCAACTGCTTGGCTTCCGCCACCCCTCGGCTCAAGGCGATGATTCGGATGAAATCGTCGATGGCTTCTTCTAGGATTTTCTCAGGTGTCTGGAATTGGATCGGCGGCATCGGCATTTTAATGATGCGCAGTTTGGGAAAGTTGCGACGTAGATAACGTTCATTGGTGGCGAGGATTTCCTGCACGCGCTTAACCAGTTCGGTTCGGTAGGGATTGAAGAGCTCCTCCTTGGCATTGGCGTGAAACTCGGGAAGCACCACGGTCTGATCATTCACGAATTTGAAGATCATATCCAGATGAGCGACCGTAGCACCGGGGAGGGATTGCAGCACATGTAGCTTTTTGGCCCCGAAATAGTAGCGGAAAAGCTCCTCCAGAGTATGGCGGTTTCCCCCGTTGCGCACCAGCGTCTGCGTGGAGATGAATACATTGCCCCGACCGTCGTGCACGAAGTCGCCCCCATCCAGTATCAGGGGTGGTCGCACGAGCATCACGGGAACCTCGTAGCGTTCTTCGATCTCAACCGCGAGGTCACTCGGCATGGCATCACCTTGGTGGGCCATGAAGCGTCGAAAGGAATAGGTATTTTGATAAACAGCCTCTTCGAGGTCTCGATTCAGATTGCGGTAGACGTTGTCGATTGCGATGAGTTGGTCTTGGCGAGACAGACCGAAGATGGGGCCGAAATCTCGCGTCCAGCGCATGAGATTGCGGGAATCGACGAAGTGGGTTTTGGATAGAATTGAATCCGCTTGGGGGTGATTTCGAATCAGCGACAGGAAGTAGGCATGAGCCTGGGTCTGATCATGTTCACCGAACGCCAGGACGTCGTTGTAGCGGTGAGCGATTTCAATCAGGTTGATCTGATAACGCGCGATATCTGGGGCTGCCATGGCTTCGGCAAACGAAAGGCTGAGAACGAGGGCGCGTTGTGGCTCCCACTCCGTGATCAATCGCTTTAACGGCTTGGGCGGAGTGAATCGAAACGAACCGCGCTGGCCGTCGGGTGTTTGTTCGAATTCAGCCTCAGTATGAAGCTGACTCGAATCCCCGATGGGCAAACGCTGTCCCAGCCAAAATGCCACCGCGAGGGCGAGGGCGATTGTCCCAAATTTAATCCACGGAGTCGAGGAGAGAGGGCGTGTGCGCATTATAGGGGTGGGCAGGTGATATTGTGGTGTTCCACATGAACGGTAATTTCGACAAAGCGAGCCGAATATTTGGAGGGATTTTGCATCCGATTTTGCCCACGATGCTACGTTATCCGCTGATGGGAGCGCACACCGGCATGAAGTTCGCCAACCTGATGCGGGAAGTTGCCTACAAGCACGACGGCGCCTTCATCGC